>Ga0163149_10006388_pt1 | contig 12113 bp, 14 predicted proteins | sample OliLakLV19MP5G1_FD_148604 | JGI IMG/M metagenome (GOLD analysis project Ga0163149, IMG submission 148604) | Freshwater microbial mat bacterial communities from Lake Vanda, McMurdo Dry Valleys, Antarctica - Oligotrophic Lake LV.19.MP5.G1 | ecosystem: Environmental > Aquatic > Freshwater > Lake >...
GTCAGGACGTCGGCGGCGGTGTAGGACCGCACCATCGAGAGCGGCCGTCGCGACGGGGTGGACATGGGCACAGCATAACCGGCGTCGGGCCCGGACGTCGTAGACTTGGCCACATGAGGTCCGACGCGTTCGTCTTCTTCGGCGCCACAGGTGATCTGGCTCACAAGAAGATCTTTCCGGCGCTGCAGGCCCTGATCCGTCGCGGCGACCTGGACATGCCCATCATCGGGATGGCCCGAGCTGGCTGGACGCTGGACGCGTTGCGCGATCGCGCGCGCGACAGTCTTGAAAAGCACGGCGGCATTGACGAGGACGCGTTCGCGCGACTGTCGGCGCAGTTGCAGTACGTCGGCGGCGACTATCAGGACCCGGCAATTTATCAACGTCTGAAGGAGGCTCTGGGCGGCGCCACGCGGCCGCTGCATTACCTCGCGATCCCGCCGAGCCTCTTTGGGACCGTCGTACGCGGCCTCGCCGAGTCCGGCTGCGCCCAGGACGCCCGGGTCATCGTCGAGAAACCATTCGGGCGGGACCTCGCAAGTGCGCAGGCGCTCAACCACACGCTGCACGAGGTGTTCAACGAGTCGGCAGTCTTCCGGATCGATCACTACCTGGGGAAGGAAGCGGTGCAGAATCTCCTGTACTTCCGCTTTGCCAACGCCTTCCTTGATCCGATCTGGAACCGAACTTACGTCGATAACGTGCAGGTCACGTTGGCCGAACGTTTCGGCGTGGAGGGGCGCGGCGCCTTCTACGAGGAAGTGGGCACCATCCGCGACGTGATGCAGAACCACTTATTGCAGGTCATCGCGCTGCTGGCCATGGACGCGCCGGTCGGCCGCGACACTGGCGCTGTGCGCGCCGAGACCCTGCGCCTTTTCCGCGCGATGCGGCCCCTCGATCCGGCGCGGGTCGTGCGCGGCCAGTTCCGGGGGTATCGCGATGAGGCCGGCGTGGCACCCGAGTCCCAGGTGGAGACGTTTGCCGCGTTCTGCCTGCACATCGATACCTGGCGCTGGGCCGGCGTGCCGTTTTATGTCCGCGCGGGCAAGAGCCTGCCGGTCACGACGTGCGAAGTTGTGGTGGATCTGAAGGTGCCGCCGCTCGCGATCTTCGACGAGGTGGTGTCGGCGACCTCGAACTATTTCCGCTTTCGGCTCAGCCCCGATGTGACGATTTCGATAGGCACGCGGGTCAAGCAGGCCGGCGACCGCATGTGCGGCGAACCAGTCGAACTGGTCGCCCGCCACCAGCCGCCCAGCGACCACCTGCCGTACGAGGGGCTGCTGCGGGGAGCCCTTCGCGGCGACCCCTCGTTGTTCACGAGCGATGAGAGCGTCGAGGCCGCATGGCGAGTGATCGACCCGGTGCTTGGCGCCGCCGAACCTGTGCGTGAGTACGAACCCGGCACGTGGGGACCGGCGGCGGCCGCCGACCTCGTGACCGGTGACGAAGGCTGGCACGATCCCACGTAGTCCGCTTGGATTCAGTTGGGTGGGGCTGCCGCGCGGTCGGCAAGCACTCTCGCGTGAGTCTGATTGACGCGTCCCGCTGGAATTGACCGGTCGCCGGCCAGAAGGCGCGCGAGCATCGGTGCTTTCTCGCCACCGGTCACCACCCACAGGATCTGTCGCGACCGATTCAGCATCGGCAACGTCAACGTCATCCTTCGTCGTCCCTGGTAGACCCCTGTCCGTGCGACGTCGTTGTCCGTGACGTCGAGCGCCGAGTCTCCCGGAAGAAGCGAGGCCGTGTGTCCGTCAGGGCCAAGCCCCAAGTGAACAAGGTCGAGCACTGGTGGCGAGCCGGCGAGTTGCGATAGTTGCTGGCCATAGTTGGCGGCCGCCGTGTCGAGGTCGACCTCTTCCACCGGCATCGCATGGATTTGACTCGCGTTCATTGCGACGTGTGCGAGCAAGTTCTGGCGCAGGCCGGTGAGATTGCGATCGGCGTGCCCGGAGGGAGCCACGCGCTCGTCTACCTGGACGACATGCACGCCGTGCCAGGGTACGTCTTCTCGTGACAGCGCCCGCAACATGTGCCCCGGGGTGCGGCCCCCGCTCACGGCGAACACGAACCGTCCGCGCTCGCGCACAGCCGCTCGAGCCTCGGCGGCGATGATCGCTGCCGCCGCATCGGCCACGGCATCGGCAGTCTCGAGAATGTCTATGTTCATGTCCTCACGTACGTGGCTTCTCCACGTGCCCGCCAAACTCGAACCGCATCGCAGACAACAGCTTGTTGCCAAACTCCGCCCCGCCGCGCGAGCTGAAGCGTGAGTAGAGCGCCGCGCTCAGCACGGGCACCGGTACGGCGGCATCCACGGCCGCCTTGATCGTCCATCGTCCTTCGCCCGAATCCGAGACGTGGCCTTCGAAGTGATCGAGCGTCGGGTCCTTGACCAATGCGGTCGCCGCAAGATCGAGCAGCCATGAGGAGATGACGCTCCCCCGCCTCCAGACCTCTGCAATGTCGCGCACATTGAGATCGAACTGAAACTCTTCCGGGTGGCGCAGCGGCGTCGTCTCGGCGTCGTGTGACTGCGTGGTCTGACCGATGTTCGCGTGTGCGAGCAGGTTCATGCCCTCGGCATACGCGGCCATGAGGCCGTACTCGATCCCGTTGTGCACCATCTTGACGAAGTGACCGGCGCCGCTTGGTCCGCAGTAGAGGTAGCCCTGTTCGGCTGTGCCACCAACCGTGTCACGCCCCGGGGTGCGCGGAATGTCACCGGCACCAGGTGCCAGCGTCTTGAAGACCGGCTCAAGGCGTTGCACCGCGTCGGAAGGCCCTCCAATCATCAGGCAGTACCCACGCTCGATGCCCCTGACGCCGCCGCTCGTCCCGCAATCGACATACTGGATCTGCCTGGTCGCCAGGTCTTTGGCGATCCGGATGTCATCGACGTAGTACGAGTTGCCTCCGTCGATCAGGATGTCGCCGGGTTCGAGATGGGGCCTCAGATCGGCGATGAGCTGTTCGACAAACCCCGCCGGAATCATCATCCAAATCGCGCGCGGCGCCTGCAACTGGCTGACCAGCTCCGCGAGCGACGCCGCTCCGGTGGCTCGTTCGTTCACCAGCTCCTCGACGGCCGTGGCAGACCGGTCGAACACCACGCACTCGTGGCCACCTTTGAGAAGACGCCGCACCATGTTGGCGCCCATTCGTCCAAGACCGATCATCCCGATTTGCATTGTTCCTCCATGGTGTCACTCTAAATTCTACGGCGACTGTCCGCCATTGCACATCCGAACTCCCCGGGTCGCGATGAGTCGTAGAACGCGGCGTGAAGCGGTTTCAGGCTCAGCGTTCCAATGGGACGTGCCTTCGATTGTGACGGAAAGCTGCAGAGGGGTGATGACCACTGCGGCGACGACTTGCCGCCAGAGCCACCGCCTCGAACGTCGGCGTCCAAACTCCTCGAAGAGGTCACCCACGAGGGCTTCATCGTGCAACAGAAAACGCTTCAGCAGATAGGCCGCAATACGCGGTGGAGCGATCGAGGTCATGCGGGTTTCTCCTCTAGTTGCGGGATGTCCTCCCAAAGCGCCATCAGCGCCCTCTGGGTTTGCTTGACCGAACGCAACCCACGTGGGGTCACCGTGAAAAAGCGTTTCGCACGGCCGCCGCGCTCGGCCGTCGGTTCACCCACAGCGGATGAGAGCGCCCCAGTGCGCTCGAGGCGATCGAGCGCCGCGTACGCCGCCCCCATCAACACTTCCCGGCCACCGACGCGTTCAACCTCGCGCGCTATTTCCACCCCGTAGGCGCTCTCACCGCAGCGAAGTGTGGCCAGCAGGAGCATCAACTCGAAGTCCGTCAATAGGTGGCGCGGCATTTATTCACAGATTGTGAAAATTATGACCGTGGCTGTCAAGCGCGACAGCCGTTGGTGAAGGTCGAGATCCCCGACAGTGAGAGCAGCGGCCGGAACTGGTATTCTAATGCCATGCAAACTACCATCGATTCTGCCGGTCGAATTGTCATCCCAAAGTCCATACGGGTGCGTCTGGGACTCGAAGCCGGCGGAGTGGTGAACGTGCGGGAACGGGACGGGTTGCTGGAACTTGAACCCGCCGGCACGGCCATGACGCTCACCAAGCGCAATGGCGGGCCTGTGGCGGTGCCGGACGAGCCACTGCCCCCCCTGACTGATGCCCTGGTGCGGGCGACGATCGAAGGCACACGCCGATGATCGCGGTCGACACCAGTGTGGTGGTGGCGGCGTTCGCCAGTTGGCACGAGGGGCATGCGTCGGCAGCCGCGGTGTTCGCGCGAGCCCCCAGGATTCCCGCACACGTGGTCATCGAATCGTTCTCGGTCCTCACTCGCCTGCCGCCGCCGCATCGTGCACCGGCGGACGTGGTGCGCGCCTTTCTGACGCAGCGCTTTCCCGGGGCGCCGTTACATTTGCCCGCGAGGGGTTATATGGATTTGGTGGCGAGAGTGACCCGCGAAGGCATCACCGGTGGCGCGGTGTACGACGCGTTGATTGCCGCCACAGCGCACCACGCTGGTGCCACACTGGTCACGCGGGACCAGCGCGCGCGTGTCACCTACGATCGTTTGCGGGTGCCCTGCGAGTTCCTGGGATAGGCGTCGCGTCTCCGCGCGGTGCCCCCTTCTCGTGCTCCAGGTAGTTCCGCAGGAGTGTGATGTTCCGTGTGTTGGCTTTGAAGACGATGTCGAACAGATCGCCCACCACCGGTACCGCGCCAATCAGCAGGTCCAGAAACATGTTGCCGACCATGCGTGCCACGAGCGCATTCGGCACGCCGTACTGCAGGCTGCGGTAAATGAGTGAACCCGTGACCAACGCCGACACGGCATCGCCGACATACGGGACGAAACCAATCACCGAATCCACGCCAATGCCGCCGACAATCGGCAGCGGGATGGCCGCGTCCATGAGCCGCGCTGTGAAGGCCACGACCACGATGATCGCGAACAGGACGAAGCCTGCCAGGAGGAACGCGAGGATGGCGTCGATCATCGACACACCGAGTGATGCACAGAACTTAAGTGTATGCTCGCCGTGATCATCGCCGCCGTGGCCGCTCTGGCAGTCGACATCCGTCGACGAATATCCCTGAACAAGAATTCAGGTAGTCTTCGGAGAGGACCTGTCACTCTAGGTGTACGGACGTTGACTGCCCATGCGCGCACTCATTGTTGAAGACGACGGCAAGGTGGCCGGCGCCCTGAAGGCTGGCCTCACCGCCGAAGGGTATGAGGCCGTCGTGTCGCGTACGGGCGAAGACGGCTATTTCCGCGCCAGCACCGAACCTTTCGACGTGATCGTGCTCGACCTCGGTTTGCCCGGACGGGATGGCCTTGAGATTCTGTCGGGCCTGCGCAGCCGCGGACTGACGGTACCTGTGCTCGTGCTGACGGCGCGCGATACCGTGGAAGATCGGGTCTCCGGTCTGGACCACGGCGCGGACGACTATCTTGTGAAGCCGTTTGCCTTCGCGGAATTGCTGGCGCGCCTGCGATCACTGCTTCGGCGCGGCAAGTCTGAACACGCCCTGCGACTGGCATTGGCGGACCTGGAACTCGATCCCATCACACGCGTCGTGCATCGAGCCGGTGTGGCCGTCGACCTGACGGCGCGCGAGTTCGACCTGCTGGCCTACCTGCTGCGGCATCAGGGACAGGTGGTCTCGCGGGAGATGCTGGCCCGCGACGTGTGGAAAGAACCGTCGCGAGGCACACCGCTCGACAACGTGATCGACGTGCATATCACCAGACTGCGCAGAAAAATTGACGCGGAGGCGCCGCAGAAGCTGATTCACACGATGCGGGGTGTGGGGTTCACGATGAAAGTGAGCGCCTCGTGAAACCGCCCAGGCTGCGCACGCGGCTCACGCTCTGGTTCTCCGCCACCATTCTGCTGATCCTGCTTCCCGTGCTCGCCGGCGTCGCGCTGATTCAGTGGCGGTCCATGCGCGCGGCCCTCGATCACCATCTTGAGGAAGACATGGAGTTCGCTCTGCAGATGCTCGTACGGCGGGGCGGCGAGGTGACCTGGCGCATCGATTCTGAACGAGATCCGGGCTACGACGCGGGGGCGCGCCGGTGGGTTGAGGTGTATGGCGCGGATGGCCGCCCCCTGTTTCTGCGAGGCATCCCGGAAACTCCCGATATCCAGCGGGCCCTGCCCGACGTGCGGGTCGACCCCGCGGGCCCGTACACGCGTGAAACGCCCTCTGGCGCCCATGTGCGAATCCTGACGGTTCGGCGCCCGATCGCCGGTGAGCCGCTCTGGATCCGTGTGGCGCGCAGCGAAGACGACCTGCGCGCAGACCTGCGGACACTGGTGCTGGTGTTCGCGATTCTCGGTCCGTTGGCGGTGGCCACGGCCTCAATCGCGGGGTACCTGATCTCCGGTCACGCGCTGCTGCCGTTGACCCACATGGCGGAACGGGCGCGTTCCATCAGTGCCGACCGCCTGTCCGAGCGCCTCCCTGGCGCGGATACCCCGGACGAGCTGGGACAGCTGGCGACCGTCTTCAACGACACCTTTGCGCGCCTGCAGGACTCATTCGATCGGCTCAGGCGGTTCACGGCTGATGTCTCCCACCAATTGCGCACGCCGCTGACCGCGATTCGCAGCGTCGGCGAAGTGGGCCTGCAGGAGTCACAAACGGTCGAGGATCACCAGGAGGTCATCGGCAGCATGCTGGAGGAAGTGGACCGGCTGGCGCGGGTGGTCGAAACGCTGCTGACGCTCTCGCGCTGGGAAAGTGGCCACGTGGTTGCCAAAGCCGCGCCGGTGGATCTGGCCGACGTCGCGCGCCATGTGGTGAACCAGTTGTCGGTCCTGGCGGACGAACGCGGCGTGGAACTGCTGGTCACGGTGCGGCCGCCCCTTCCGGTGACGGGCGACGACATGATGATCCGCCAGGCGCTGATCAACGTGATCGACAACGCGATCAAGTTCTCGCCCCCAGGCAGCCGCGTCGCCATTTCTTCGGTCAGTACGCCCACGCAACACCATCTCATCGTGGACGACCAGGGTCCCGGGATCCCGGAGGACCAACGCCATCGGGTGATCGAACGGTTCTACCGTCTCGATCGCGATCGCGAGAGCGGCCCCGAGGGCACGGGCCTGGGCCTGGCGATCGTCCAATGGGCCGTGACGGCCAACCGCGGCCGCCTTGAACTGGCGTCGAACCCTGACGGTGGAGCCCGGGTCACCATCACGCTGCCACGTACCTGAACGCAAGTTCAGAATCTCTTCAGTTCCAAATCGTTCAGCGGCTCCTAGACTCGCCTGTAGTCAGGAGTTCTCGTTATGACACAACACCGCTGGATTTCGATTGCCGCCGTCACTGTGCTGTTTGCCGTGGCCTTCGGCTGGAACGCACACGTCGCCACCGCACCGATGCGGCCCGTGGACTGGGTCAAGATCAACCCGGCCTTTGACGGCGCCACGTTCGTCAAAGACGCTGAGACGTGCCTCACCTGTCACGAGGCCAGCATGGCCAAGTACCAGGGGACGGCTCACGCGCATGCGTTGGCGCTGTCGGGCAGTACGACCGCAGGCGACTGCGAGAGCTGCCACGGTCCTCGAAGCAAACACATCGAGAGTCCGTCAGCCGAGCTGGCGATCACGGACGCGAAGTTGCAGTCCTCGGTCTGCCAGCAGTGTCACGCAGGCGGCAAACAGTTCGCGTGGAAGACCGGCCCGCACCAAGGGGCGGATGTCAGCTGCACATCCTGCCACGTGGTCATGGAGAAGAAGAGCGACCGCGCCCTTCTCAAGGCATCCACGATGAGCGAGACCTGCTACAGCTGCCATGCGGACGTGAAGAGCGACATGAACAAGATGTCTCACCACCCTGTGCGCGAGGGCAAGCTGGACTGCGCCAGTTGCCACAATGCCCACGGCTCCACACCGAGCCTGCTGATCAAGCCGACCTTGAATGAGACCTGCTTCACGTGCCATGCCGACAAACGTGGTCCGTTCGTCTGGGAACATGCGCCGGTGCGCGAGAGCTGCGCGAATTGTCACACGCCCCACGGGGCGAATCAGCGGAACCTGCTCAACGGAAAAGATTCGTTCGTGTGCCTCAATTGCCACTCGTACGGCGGGCACATCAACCTGCCCCGATACAACCGCACGAGCAACCCTTACGGCAGCGGCTGCACGAACTGCCACATCACGACGCACGGGTCCAACCACCCGTCGGGCGCCAAGTTCACCCGCTAGGAGAGGCTTCATGAAAACCATCGTTGCACTCGTCATTTCCTGCGGACTGGCTGCGTCCGCGTCTGCCCAGACCACTCCTGCTCCCCTGCAGGTGACCGGCAGCATCACGTCGGCTGCTCAGCAGGTGGACAACAACACCAACTCCAGCAAGTTGTCGGAGTACCAGGATCTGTCGCGTCGGTTTTTTCTGCCGAAGGTGACGTTTCTTGTCAGAGACTCAGCCTCCGGCTGGCTGATGGACTTTGCCGGCACCAACGTGGGTCGGCGAGACCAGACCATCCTGCTCAACGCCGGCCGACCTGGTCGCTGGGCCCTCCAGGCGCAGTGGGCCGAAACACCGCATCTGTACAGCAACAAGGCGCAGACCCCATACATCGATCGCGGCAATGGTCTCTTCACTGTGCCGTCCACCGTGCCGATCACGTTCAAGAAACTGGCGACTGGCGCGGCTGATGCCCCGGGTGTGCTGGCCAGTGACCTGCTGATCGCGGAGTACCAGTCGAAGACCCTGCACCGGACACCCCTGGGCACACAGACCGAACGCGGGCACCTCTCGGCGTTCTGGAAGCCATCCTCGGCGCTGGAACTGGGGGTGGCGTGGGACCGCAAAGACACCACCGGGTCCAAGTCGACCTATGGCCCCATCGGAGACCGTCCCCCTCGCACGCTGAACATCCAGATCGCGGAACCGGTCGACTACCAGACCAATGACATCACGCTGTCGGCCGAACATCTGGGCCGCCGCTATCAGGTGAGAGCCGAGTACCTGTATTCGGATTTTGCCAACGCCGTGGATACGCTGCGGTGGCAGAACATCTACGCCAACGCGGCGCCCGGTGCGGAGTTCGACACGTGGGACCGCATGGTCGGCACGTACGGAGCCCGGCCCCTTTCGCCGGACAACCGGTACCACAACGCCCTCGTCAACGCCGGCGTGGACATCCCGGCGGCAGGACACCTGAGCGCCAGTGCATCGTTCGGACGGTTCGAACAGGACGCCCAGTTGTTGCCGTACTCGACGGCCGCCAACTCCATCGCGACCAAGACCCTTCCGCGCACCAGTGCCCAGGCCGAGATCACCACGGCCAACCTCTCCGCAGACTACGTGGTGACTCCCCTGCCGCGGCTGACCTTCCGCGCGTTCGTCCGCAGCTCCGCCATGACCAACAACACGCCGTCAGGCCGATGGCAGTACGTGACCCAGGACACGGCCAACCTCAACGGTACCGTGAACTACGTCAACAAGCGCGTGAGTCTCCCGGTTGCGTCCGACCGCCTGTTCGGCGGAGGCGAACTGACGTGGCGCCTTCCGGTGAAGCGCACGAGCGTGGGCGTGGCTTTTGAACGCGATGAGATCTCCCGTGATTTCCGTGAGGCGGATACGTCCGAGAATCGCGTGCGCGTGTTTCTGCGCACGCGACCGGTGGCCGGCGTGTCGATTCACGCCCGGTATCTGTTCGCCACGCGTGATGGCAGCGATTACCACTACGCGGTGACGCACGGGGGCTACTGGTATCTCCCCACAGAGGCGACCGACCAGAACAACCCTGGGATGACCTTCGACAACCACCCCGACATGCGACGATACGATGTCTCCGACCGCGTGCGTCATCAGGCTGACGTCACCATTAATCTGACCAGGAACGATGTCATCGCGCTCTCGGGCTACGTGCGGTACCGGACGGATGACTTTGATTCAGACGTCACGTCCGTGCAGCCACTACTGGGCCTCACCTTGGCCGACGCACAGGCTCGCACGCCGGGGGATCAGTTGGGCTGGTTGAAGGACGCCCGACTGCGGTACGGATTGGACCTGTTCGTGCAGCCGAATCCGCGCGTGACGTTCACGGCGTTTGCCGGACTGGACCGCGGCACGGGCCTCGAGCGATCGCTCGAGTTCAACGAAAACAACAGGCAGAATCCCAGCGCGGTGGCCACGGCATCGCTGGGCCCCTGGACTCGCGGGTCCAGCCAGTGGACGGCCGACTTCACGGACCGTACCCTGAGCGGCGGCATCGGCGCACGGCTCGACCTGGTGCCGGAACGACTCCTGTTGTCGGCCGATTACGGATGGTCTCTGGCGAAGGTCGAACTCGTCTACGGCGGATTCGGCTTGAACACCTTCGATGGCGTGCCGTTCCCGGCGAACAACGAGTTCGCGTTCTCGTCGCCGCCCGACGTGCGCGAAGACCTGAAGACACTCAACATCCGGTTGGATCTGCCCTGCCGTCAAATCACGTTCATGGCCGGCTATCGCTATGAGTCGTATGACCTCGATGACTGGCAGCAAAGCTCCACCCAGCCCTGGGTTGAATCGGTTGGTGCCGACACCCTGCTGCGCGACACCTCCAGGTCGCACCAGTGGGGCAATCGTTTGTTCAACCTCGGATCCTATCTCGCACCCAGTTATCGCGCCCATGTGGGCTGGCTGGGCCTGCGCGTCGGCTTCTGAGACATTCAAATCGATTCATTCCCGTCAATGTGTTTCATAGTGCACATGGTGCCGCAGCCATCCCTGCGACACTCCTATGGTTGAACAACATTCAGGCAGGAGAGAGCCATGAGACTTGAGACAATCGTGAGAACCGCCGCAGTGAGTTGTGCAGTGTTGATGATCGGGGCGTCCGCCAGCGTCGCATCGCAGGTCCCACCAAAACCCGCGCAGGCTCCGCAGACGATGACCCACCCAATGACACCGCAGCCAGCGATGTCGGCCAAGTGCAAGGCCATGATGGCCGAACACGACAAAATGACGGCCGGGATGAAGACCGCCGATCAACGGCTCGATGGCCTCGTCGCCAAGATGAACGCCGCGTCAGGCGCGGAGAAGACGACGGCGACCGCGGTCGTGGTCACTGAGCTGGTCGCGCAGCGCGTGACGATGCGCGATGGGATGATGAAGATGCAGGAAGGCATGATGACCCACATGATGGAGCACATGCAGGAGGGCAAGGACTCCATGGCCATGTGCCCGATGATGAAGCACAAGGGCGACATGAAGCACTGATCGGGCCGCGCCTGACCGAGGCTACTCCTGTCGGGTGGCTGTTCGGCGCAGGCCACGGGGACCGCTCGCATCAACCGCGTGACGATGACGCGGCGGTAAGCGCATACGCGGGATTCGTAGGGCTGAGGTTGATGAAATCAAACACCACGGTCGTCGTTGTCGTCGTCGCACTTGTCGTCATCGTCGCATTGTTCCTGGTCTTCGGAGGCGGCGCGATGCATGGGTGGGGAGGGATGATGGGGTGGCGATAGCTATCCCGTCCGGGTTCGAACGACATCTTGCGCACGCCTCCTTTGAGGAAGCGATCGAACAGGTGACCGTTGCCCTCAAGGGAGAGGGGTTCGGTATCCTGACGCCGATCGACGTGACGGACACTCTGAAGACGAAGCTGGACGTCGACTTTCGTCGATACACGATTCTCGGCGCCTGCATTGCGGACCCGCGGTCGCTGTTCACGCTGGTCAAGAATCGGGACCTCACGCCAGTCGTTGAGGAAGCCGACACGCGGCTCCGCCCAGTCGCCTCGGCCCTCGCATGATCGCGCGTGCAATCATACGGATTGAAACACGCGTGGACAGAACACGATTTTTCTCCGAACTCAGTGAGGGTAGCAATGAAAACGAGCGTTATCAACGTGCACGACATGCTCTCGGTATGGAGTGCGGATGAAGTCGAAAGGCGGATTGGCGAGGTGCCGGGTGTCGAAAGCGTCACGGTGAACTTCGCTGCGGAAAGCGCCACCGCGCGCTACGACGAAACCCGGCTGGAGGTTGCCGATATCAAGTCGGCCGTGCGCCAACGCGGGTATGAGTCTGCCGCACCCGCGGCCGAACCAGACACAGCGGCGCCGACATCACCACCGAAGCCTTCCCCTTCCCCTTCCACACC
>Ga0163149_10006389_pt1 | contig 12112 bp, 15 predicted proteins | sample OliLakLV19MP5G1_FD_148604 | JGI IMG/M metagenome (GOLD analysis project Ga0163149, IMG submission 148604) | Freshwater microbial mat bacterial communities from Lake Vanda, McMurdo Dry Valleys, Antarctica - Oligotrophic Lake LV.19.MP5.G1 | ecosystem: Environmental > Aquatic > Freshwater > Lake >...
TTAGATTCTATAAAGGAAGTTATAGAATGTTAGATAATTCTGATATTGATATAATCATAGTAATTTATTTTATTTTGTTACTAACTTTAGTTATTCTTAACATAGCCGAAGCAAGATTTAGACAGCCTTATAATTCAAAAAATATAAATAATACACAAATTAATGACTAAAAACGAAGAAAACCTTTATTATAAAGGAAAGTATGAAGTTGCTACTAAAATAATTTATGGTTTACTTGCATTTCTCTTATTCATTGCTATAGGTAGCTGGGTTCTTGCATTCTATGCTCCAAATTCGACAAAGATAGAAAATCAAAATAATAATATTCAATCAACTAAATAATTTATATGTTCAAATTTATCAAAAAACTATTTGTAAAAAAACCAACTAAAATAGCTGGTAATTGGTGGGACGGAGTCAAAAGATGGTGGAATGGCTAACTCACTCTAGTAAAAACTATATAGTAGCGATTCTCAGGTTGAGTAGAACAATGCTTGTCTTTAAGTATAAAAGTAAAGTTTTCTAACTGAGTACCATCAGGTAAATCAAGAATTATAGTTTGCCCTGCTTGAATAAATTTTTTGTTCTGAGTGGGTGTATTTGTTATACCTCTATAAGTATAACCTAATTCATAAAGTATTCTATTACTTCCTGATGTTGGTCTGCTGCTTAAATCTTGAGGCACTACAAAACTAAGTATTCCACTAAAGGTAGATTGTATTGGTGATACTCCAGATTGAAATGTAATTGTTGGAATATAACTTGCTGTCATTAGTTTAATATACCTTTTTAAGAGTTTTTTGGCAAAATAATACCCCCTTATTTCTAAGAGGGTAAATATTTCTTTAACTTAAAGACTACCTTTGTGTCCAGTAAGCTAAACTTGAGCTGATAGCTTGTTCTCCTTGAGCACAACCACAGCCAAGGTCTAAGATATTACCATAGTTGTATCTTAGATTTGACGGTCCTGCTGCTGTATTTGGGTCAAAAGAAGGGTTTTCTAATCTAGCACCATAAGTAAATTTAGTCATGTATGGCAAGAATTTAGCTTTAGCGTGAATACCAAATTCCATATACATTTGAAAACTTAACCCACAGTTTGCTTTAGCTTTATAATCCATAACGCCATTAGCCATTATTGGTTCAAGACTTCGTGAGAAAATATAAGGAGCTAATTTACCTTTAGTAGCTGTAGCAGGGTAATAAGGGTTAAATCCTAAAACACTACTATGTATAGCATCATGATCAGGAGCAAAGAATGTAAATGCACCTGTATTTAACCACCATATTGTATTTCCGTAAGTTTCTCTCATTGTAGAGTCATGAATAGCTGAAACTTCTCTATCTGCAAACCTTATTGAAGATAAACCTAGTGCATTAGCATCAAAATTCTTACCCAGCATAGATTTAGCATTAGGTGAAAAACTAGCTGCTTTCATGTTTTGGATTCTTTGAGCTTCTTCATAATTATTAGGCAATACATTATTATAAGCTCTTTGAGAAGCCTGGAATTGAGTAAGAGCTTTCACATCTCCTACAAATGACCAACCTGGAATATTATGCACATTGCCTCCTTGCATAGCATTTTCAATAATCTGATGTAGTCTAGCAATTTTGTACTGTCCACAAGTGTCATTACAAGAAGTAAAGTAATGAGACATTTTTTGTCCGAAAGCTTCAATAGTTGGTAAAATACCTCTCATTGTATAAGGAATTACATCACAGTCATTATAATTAACTTGTAATGGACTTGTTCCTGCTACATCAGAAGGTCTTCTTTGTCCAGCACCATAAGTTTGCTGACTCAACATTACAGTATTAAAGATTTTATGTATGTTATCTCTAACAGTCTGATACATTTCATAAGCCATTCTTGTAGCCCATGGAAGTTCATCCCTACCTTGGTGCATTCTAGCTGAAGGTCTATCAGTGTAGACACAGTCTAAGAACTTTTGAGTGGTAGAACAGTAGCTGTAAAATTTAGGTGAAGCCTTAATACAGCTCAAATCTGGAAGACATTGAGTTGTAGGACTAACATCACCAAACATTAAAACGTCTCCTGGAGCTAAAGGTTGAGGAGTTCCATCTGCAAAAGAATAAACGCCTGCAGTAGCAGTCTCTGTTGGTGTTGACCTACCTAAACCTCTTTTAAGTACTAAAGTTGTTCCTCCATCTCCAAGCTCATTATAGATTACATCTACAATAGCTGCCATTTCTCTAATTGTAGCTGCTCCTGGTGTAAAGTCCCTCCTTTTAATAATGTATAGAGATCTGTATCCATTAGCACAAGCTCCTGTTAAAGGTTTACATTCACATACTCCTGAATTTAAAAATCCAGAATTTTCAGGTGAGATGTATAGTTTAGTTGTTCCATTATAAGGATCAGTTGGTACAGGGATTGCAGTTGCTCCTGGAGTGCTATTAGCAGTATTGTACTGGGTAAGGGCGTAGTTAGTAACAACCTGTCTAAATGAGTTATCTCTAACACCATCTACAGCTAGTATTCCAAACTTTCTAACCTGGTCTCCGTTATTAGGTGGGATATACTCTACTGAAGGTCCTAAAGGCATCGATTTCAAGGCTTGGATTACCCCTGGATTCTTTGAAGCTGTATCAAGAACTCCTAAAGCTGAGGCTCGAGATGATGCAAGATTAAAAAGAATTTTCATGAATCTATCCTCATCTTCATCCCTAGGTTCAGTATAAACTCCAATATTTTCATCATTCAAAGAAAAATTAGTCTGATTATTTATTAGGATATTATCGTAAAGTAGATTAATAGATTTATTTACAGATGCTTGGTCTTGAGCGTAACTGTTAGGTGCTGCGAAATCTGCTTTGTTGTAGTTGTACCACTGTGCAGAAGTAAGGTCATTGTATGGTTGAGGCATATTTTATATAAATATATTGTATATTAGTAGTATGAAGTTGCATTTGCATAACTAGATATAAAGTCCATAGCCTCTTGAGCTTTAATGTCTTCCTCTGTTACCAAAGGCTGACTATTTGAAGCTAATTGTGGTTGTTGAACTTGATAATTAGTAGTGCTTGATTGTTGTGTTGCTTGAGGCAATACTGGGTTTGTTTGATTAAACTGAGGCGATGGGGTAGAATAATTATATTTAGGTTGCATAGCTCCCTCAATAGCTTCATGTAATTCATTTGTCCTACTAGGCTTTTGAATAAAGCTATTTGCTGGAACATTGTATTCCCATGCAACTGGTGTCTGATTTGGGTCAATAGACTTTAAATCATCATTAACTTTATCTACAGAAGATAGAAACAAATTATAAAACTTAGAATCATTCTCTTGGGATATATCTACACTACCTGAATTAATCCACTCTATTGTTTTTGCAATAACCTCCTTTTGGAGCTTATTAAACCACATTTCATAAAGATTTACAGGTTGTCCTGTCTCGTCATTTTTAATATTGTTAGTTAAAAGAGTCCTTGCAAAGCTAGAAGCGTTTAAGCTTGGGTTTCTCACTATTCTATTTTCAATTACATTCTGAGTGGCTTTTGTTCCATCAGGCAAAGTAACTTTTTTTACAACTTCAAATGGTGTTCGTGTTTCCACTATTCCATTAATCTGTGTAAAATCTGATAATAAATTTTGAGCTAGTTTTACGAAATGACTATTAATCTGATGACTATCAATAGATCTTGGGAGATTTAAAATGACAGCTGTAGTTCCATCTGGTGATGCTACTTCAACTTTTTGATTCGACAGTACTTCCTTTAAAAGGTTAGCAATAGTCCATTTGATTTGGTTTGAATCTATTTCAGAATTAGTATTATTTATAGTGGAGTTGCTTATTGCATCATTTACTGCTGACTGAGAAATACTTTCAATCTTAGATTGCATGTTTTCTGTTTGGCTGGATAATGCTTCAGCTAGAGTTTTTTGGAGAGTGTCCAAAAAAGCTTGCTTATCCTTAATAATAAATACCTTTTCTTTAGCAAATTGTGGTATTGTAATTTCTTCATCATTGTCTAAAGAAATTGTCTTACCTTTACCTGTTTCAATGGATATTTCAGTTTCTATAATTGAATCTGATAAAGAATCCAAGGAGTCTAAATTAACTGTGGAAGAATTATGTTCTTCATAAAACTCTTTCATACCATACATTAAAGCTTTTGACTTTAAATTAGATGAGTGATGACCGTTTGTTTTATAGAACTGTTCTTGAGTAAAATCACTTTTTAGTGAAGGCACTAAATCAAAAATTTTACTTACAATTTCTAGCTGCTTAGTTTCTTTTTCCTCGCTAGTAGGCAATCTATTAGCTTGGTTAAATTCAATTTCAAGAGACCTTAAATTACCTTCCAAGATTTTGATTTCCTGAGAAATGCTATCTTGCTTCTTAAATGACTGTGACATATATAAACGAAAAAATAAACGAAAAAATAAACGAAAAGTTAAACAAACTTGTTTATCCTATTATAGCCCTTTAAGAGAAATATAGCCAATACATATTATCTATTAAAACTATACCCTTGAAACATGATTAAATAGAGGTTTTTTTAAAGCAATTGTATTTTCTGGTTTACCCCTACTACTTGACAGATTCTTCAACAACTTTTTAAGAATAGCATATGCCACAAACTATCTATTCTAATATAGAAGCGAAAGCACGCTTAAAAAATTCATTAAAAAAAGTATCTGATATTGTTAAGAGTTCCTACGGTCCTGGAGGAAGAAAAAGTATTCTCGATAGGGCAGAAGCTTCAAACCCATTAATTACAAATGATGGCTTCACTATACTAGGTAATTTGAAGTTTGAAGACCCAGTTGATAACTTAGTTCAAAGAATTTTATTAAACGCCGCTAATGAAACTAATATTAATGTAGGGGATGGTACTACAACTACTGTTATTCTAGCAGCAGAACTATCAATTAAAATGTTAGAGCTGGTAGAAAAAGGTCACGACCCTTTAGAACTATATTCTTTTTTAGATAGAATGCTAATCACTGTTAAAAAAGAATTAAAAAAGAACAGTAAAAAAATATCTACTAAAAAACAAATTGCAGATTTAGCTTATATCTCATGTAGAGATAAAAAGCTTGCCAATAAAATTGCAGATTTTTGTATGGCTCTTGGAAAAGATGGCCAAAGACTACTAGAAACTAATTTTAATTCACAAATTGAAACAGAAATTATTGATGATGGTGTTATTTTAGAATGTGATGTTGTAGATGCAATGTTTTTAACAAATCAATCTAATTTAACTACAGAAGTTGAAGATTGCACTATTTTGCTTTCTAATAAAGAAATCAAAAATTGGCAGGAATTTGAACCAGCATTAAAGTATACTGGTAACTTGGGTAAAAAAACTTTAATTATTCTCTGTTACGATATATCTGGTTCTGCATTACAGGCTTGCAAAACTAATTTTGAAAATGCGGATTCAACCATTAAAATTATTCCTTTAAAAGCTCCTTATGCTTTTGAAAAACAAACCACTTTACTTAATGATGTAGCTGCTTTAACTGGAGGCAAATTAACTGATAATACAAAAGGAGAAGCCTTAGAGAATCTTAAATTTACAAGTTTAGGATATGCTGAAAAATTAGTCATCAATCCTTACAGAACTATTATATATAAAGGTAAAAAAGACTTAGACAAGATAAAAGAAAGATTAGACCAAGTGAACACACTGATTAAAGACTTGTCCTTCTCAAAGGACTTAGAATTCCTATTTGAACGAAAAAAATATTTAACCAGTAGAGTTGGAACATTTAAAGTTGGAGCTGCAACTAAAGTAGAAGCGAGTGAAATTTACACTAGAGTAGAAGATGCTTTGAGAAATATAGAAGCAGCTTGGTCAAAAGGAATTATAAAAGGAGGTGGTTACGCATTAAAAGATATTGTAAATAAGTTATACCCCCAACCTCACTTTTTAAATACAGAAGGTTATGAAAAAAAACTATCTATTTCTGAATTTGAATACTCACTATACAATAGTTTAATAGAGCCATTAAAATTAATTGCTAAATTAAATGGAATAGATCAAAATACCGCTATTGAAGCGATAGGCTATGATTTTAGGAAAAAAATAGCTATTGATATGTATAAAGCTGGTATTACTGACTCTTTGTTAGCTGTTGACATTTCCTTAGAAACTGCATTTTCTATAGCTAAATCTTTAATCTTTACTGAAAATCTAATACTTAATTAATATGGCTACAACTAAAACTGAAACTATTGTCAATAATACTGGTGATACTTTACAAATTGACTACGTGTCTTCTTCTGATGATTGGAATTATCTCTTGTTAAGAGATGAAAATAAAATTGATAAAGAAACTTTTATTCGAAATAAAGGCTTTATTGATAATGAAAAAAAAATTATTAAATACTTAGAAATTTCCGATAAAGAATCTATTAAAATTAGGGCTTTAGAAAACTCTAAATATAATTTTGTTGCTTTTATTGAAACTATAAAAAATAATGAAATAACTACTGGAATTTTAGATGGTGTGCAATCTGAGATAGATAGCATTATCTCTACTTTTAATACAGAAGAGAAAGTTTTTACAGAAGTTCCCTTAGATATGGTAACTTTTATTAATGTTACTAATTTAACCAAGACAAATCAAACTGCACCTGATGTAGGAAATCAAAGTCTTACACAAGGTTTAAATAATACAATTACTTTTTAGTTTAATGTTTGACCCAATTTATACGTTAGGTGTTGACCCTGGCATTACAGGGGCTTGGTGTCGCCTCAAAAATGGTAAATATATTAATTCTGGAAGCTTTCCAATCAATGAAAGTGGTAAATATATAGATTTCAATTTTTTAGCTCACAAGATTAGTCTTTCTACTGCTTATAATATAAAGGTTTTTATTGAACATCCTTGGACTCAAGGAAACCAAGGGGGTACAGAAACTATTTGGAGAAATTACCAAAGTGTTTTTTTAGCTACTTCATTTGGTAATATATCTACAGAAATTAGACCTCAAAAATGGCAAGAATATTTAGGATTATCTATAACTAAAGAAGAAAAGAAACTTAAATTATCTACTAAAGAAAAAAGAGAATTGGTAAAAAACAAAGCTTTTAACTTTGCTAAAACTCATGGAGGTGATATAGACTTAAATAGATACTCAAAAAAAACTGGTAAATTATTATCAGGATTTAATGACGGTCTAACAGACGCTTTTTGTATAGCTTATTATGGATACTTACAAATAAAATAATATGGATATTACTTTAAAACTTAGGCAGGCTATTTACAATGCTTACCATAAAGAACATAAATCTATTGCACTTATTGCTAGAATATTTGAAATAGATAATATTAGTAGATGGGATATAGTTAAAATTATTAACGATGATAATCCTAATCAATAACAAACTGTTGGTGGGCTGTTTGATTTAAACCGCCTTTATCAAAGTACTCAGCAAAAATAAAATACTCTCCAACAGGTATATCTGATACTACTACAAAGGAAGAAGCCTTACCATCGTTAGTAATTTGTTCTAAGGTTTGTGTATCTTGCCCTCTATCGTTAGTTTTGAGTAAAGGATACCTAAAGTATTGATCTTGTGGCTTTCCTGATACTTTACTTATTACTGTAACAGTTGACCCAGTTGGTAAGTAGCTTCCATTGCTATCTCTAAATAAAAACACTCTATCTTGGGCATTTTTTCTATTATACCTTACTATTAATTGCCCATTTTCATTTGTTGTTACAAATCTAGGACTGACGTAAAGATAATTAAAAAGAGTAGAAATAATATCAGCATAAGAATATCTATTTATTCCATCACTTTGTAAGAACTCTGTATTTAAAGCTAGTGGGTTTGGTTCTATAATTACAGTTACTGGCACCATGTCTAATAAGGGATTGATTGAACCTGTATTAGTAGATGGCAAAAAAGATTGAAAAACTGTAACATTACCAGTATAAACCCCAAGTTGAGGTAATTCATTTTTATTTAAAATTACTCCATAAGCATAAAAGCCATTAATTTGGCTAGTTTGCTGAGATAATTTTAGAGTTCTTACACCAGTTGTATCCTGCAATACTTGGTCAACTCCATTATCAGAAAGCCTCTCATACTTATTAATAGCCAACTTAACATAAAGATTAGGTAGCTCAGAATAATAAATTATAGGTACAACCAAGTCATCACTAAAAGTTTTAGTAATATTTATTGCTTGGTTGTACCTGGACTTCAGATATTGAGTTTCTTCAGCCATTTATGTAAAAGATTAAGTGATTAATCCTAATGTTTGTAGTCTATCAATTAAACCATTAAGAACCTCGGCTGTGTTAGTAGCATCTATAACTAAAGCGTTATATTTAGCAGCTAAATCAGCGAAATTATTGTTCAATACAGATTGACTAAAAGAAGCTGTAACATCAGCTAGAGTTCCATCAGCAGTACCAGCAGTACTATCAGTAATAGCTGTAGCAGTACGAGCATTTAAAGTAGATGTCGCTGTTGCATAAGTTTGAACAATAGCAGCACCTCTTACAACTGGAGTAGCACCATAAAAACCAATAGTATCAGTAATATTGTTACCTAAACTAATAACATTTAAACCTGTACCTGAAACTGTAAGGTTAGAAGCTACGGTTAAATTAGCAGCTGTTTGAGAACCATTTGGAGTAAATTCTAAGAACACTCTTTGTGAATTACCTGATACATCGGTAATTGTAGCATTAGTAGTTATAGTTACTAATGGCAAAGGAGAAAGGTCTGGGATTAGTATATTGCAAGCCATAATATTTTATTGATAAAGACAAAAATTTGTTTCTACCATATTATAATCCTTTTAGAAAAAACAGGCAAGCTTTATTTTTTGAATAAAGTGTAAAGCAACTTTAATAACATAGAAGAAATGGTAATAGCACCAATAAGAAATATAAGTATCTGAGGTGGAAGAACCTTTCTATATTGATCAGCTGTAATAATTGTAGTAATTACAGATAAAACAGCAAGACCTACTGAAGAAAATAAAGATATTCTTTCGCCTCCTTTAAAAAATTTAAGGAAAGAAACCCCTTCTTCTACTGCTTCTTGAGAATTTTTATCTTTGAAAATATTCTTTAAATCAGGAATATTGTTTGTGGTAATTGTTGTGGTAGTCGTTGTAATTGGCACTATTACAGGCTCTTCTATTACAGGCTCAGGCGTAGTAACTATAGGTACAACAACTGGCACTGGCACTACACTATCAACTGGCTTATTTACAATAGGTGCAGGGGCTACATCTTCAGGTCTAACTCTAACACTCTGTCCAACAAATAAAGTTTTATGGAAATCTTCCCATTTAGCAAATGCTCCATTTAAAGCAGCAATATCAGTAAGAACTTGATAATTATCAACACCTGTTGGATTTTCAAATGGAAGTCCCGCATCTTTAGCAACTTGAATTAAACCGCCCCCTTCTGTTACTTTAATAAACTTAGCTTGTGTATTTACTGGTGGTTGAATAGGTTTTGTTATAAACTCGCTTGGATTTTTCCAGACTCCTAGTAAAAAGCTAGGATTGATTGTATTATTGTAAAGACTGGTATAAATTCCGAAGTGTAAATGTGGACCTGTTGATTGACCTGTATTACCACTTAAACCAATCATTTGAGCAACTTCTAACCTTTGCCCCATTTTAACGTCAATTCTATTCATGTGCATGTACATATGTACATTACCATCTTCATCTGACTTTACACCCACTCCTAAATTTGGACTTTTTTTATTGTAATTATCAATGACCCCAGCGACTACTACTACACCTGGTTCTAAATTATAAAGTGGTGTATTTAAAGGAACTTCAAAATCGATACCATTATGACCCTCTTGCTTGCCTGTAACAGGATTAGTTCTTGTTCCATAACCACTACTTATAGCATAATCTCCTTGAAAAGGTTTTGAATAACTCATAATAATTTATGCTTTTACGGGTGTTGCTTCAACGTCAACAGTACTTTCTTCTTTAGCTTTTTCTTCCACGGGTCTTGAATCAACTAAGTTAAAGCTTAAGTTAGATTCAATGTTTAAATCACCAGTTTCTTGCAATTTTCTTGTAAAAGAGTTTACCGCATCAGTTTGTAAACTTCTAATTATTTCATTTAAAATTGAAACTGCTTGCTTTTCACCACCTGATAATTCAGTGATTTTAGCAACAATTTCTTTGACTTCTGATTTTTTTTCTTCAGACAAAGAATCAAAATAAGCTGTAGTTGGTTTTGCTGTTAAACCTCCAAAACTTAAAGATTCGATTAAAGTTCTAAATAAGTCTACATTAGTTACAAAACTAGTTTTGTATTCAAAAACATTTTGATTTGCTTGGTTGGTTGTTTGGTTAATAAGTTCCATAATATTATATTAATAATTATTATAAAAAAAATAACCTATTCATGTCAAGCAAAAAAATAACCAGCCTTGTGAGCTGGTTATAGTAATTCCTCCAATATAGATTAAAAGGAAACAAAACTACTTATTAAGATAATACACTCTTTAGAGAATTTTAGCTAGGTAGTATGGTTTCAATGTTTGATTCTTCAATTATTTTTAGATAGGTTTTAACCATTTCTAAATCATCTTTAGATACTAGCAAATGCTTTTTATTGTTCAAAAGATACCATAGTCCATCAGGAAATATAGCTAATTGTACTGAATGCTCATCTAACATAGAATTTTGAGTAAAAGATGGTTTTTCTTTAAAGAACCAATGATTTTTACTTGTAACCTTATCTTCATCCATATTATTTATTAGCTTTTTTAGCAGCGTTGCTTAATCCTCTATAAGCTTTGAATGCTTTGTTAAGGATAAGAGTAAGCTTTCTTGTTTTAGCTCTTATAGATTTATTTCTTTCAGTAGCTTGTGAGCTAGTTATTAAATTAGTCAATTCTTGATTTAATTCAAGAATTATTACTTCAACTTCAGCTAAATTATTTTTAGAGAAACTGTTTAGTCTAAAGTCTTCTTCGAAGGCTTTATTAGTTCTCAAGTTTGTTAAAAAACTCATAGTAAATACCTAATTGTTACATTTTTTAGGTTTTGTCAACAATACAAATAATAGGTACCGCCCCTTTACAATAATAAAATTATATGGTTTAAAAATTTTTCCTAGTAATAGGAATGCTTTTTTTACTGCTAATTTTGCTATTAGCTCATTATATGTACCAAATACAATCAGTTGCAAATTCAGTTATTCTTTTTTCTCTTAGCCTTACTTCAGCTATTAGTTTAGTAAATGCTAATATTGTTGTTCCTCCAAGTTCAACAAAAGTATCTACAATTAAAAATGTAGATATATCTTTTAATCAAGCTTCTGATACTTCAGAGGTTTTTTTATTTGGTAATAAAATATTAGAACAGGTTAATAAAAAAAATGAAAGCTGGACAAATCAGATAAAAATTTCTGAGCAAACTAAAAAACAAACCGCTGTTACTCCTAAAAGAGTAGCACCTACTGTAGTTATAGCTTCTCCTGCCCCTGTAGGTTCTTGGGGGGATAGAATTAATCACTGGTGTAGTATCCATGCTTGTAATAGTTCACAACTTTACAGGGTTATGATATGTGAAAGTGGAGGAAATCCTACTGCTAAAAATAAATCTAGCGATGCTTCAGGTTTATTTCAATTCATGCCAAATACTTTTAGTTCTAATGCCAAGAGAATTAATCTAGCTGGAGCTAATATTTGGAATGGTGAACACCAAGTACAAGTTGCTGCTTATATGTTTTCTATAGGGCAAGCTAAGCAATGGGTCTGTAAATAATAATCTTATGTTTATATTAAAAATATTACTAGCTTTGCTAACAACTATTGTTCTTTTAATACCAATGGTATTGATTTTATCATGGCAAATATTTAAAAAGAACTTAGACAAGAATATTTTTACCATTTAAATCATCTAAAAAGATTGACAAGAAGAATAAAATATATTCATTAGTTGTGTATCTAAAAAACAACTCTAACAATTTTGTTTTTAGATAAGTGTGGCAACACTTGACAATAAGCACAACACTAACCTTGTTTTAGAAGTTAGAGTTGTTTTTTGTCGTCTATAATACTCCCCTGTTGCCACAGGGGTTATTTTATTTTTATGGAAATTATCATACACTCAGAACTTTATAATATAATC
>Ga0163149_10006391_pt1 | contig 12109 bp, 14 predicted proteins | sample OliLakLV19MP5G1_FD_148604 | JGI IMG/M metagenome (GOLD analysis project Ga0163149, IMG submission 148604) | Freshwater microbial mat bacterial communities from Lake Vanda, McMurdo Dry Valleys, Antarctica - Oligotrophic Lake LV.19.MP5.G1 | ecosystem: Environmental > Aquatic > Freshwater > Lake >...
GGGCAAAAACAAGAATCTTTCATGAAAGAAATGGAAGCCAAATACGGAACAGGATGGAAGCCAAAACTAAATGAGGTGGAGGCAAATCAACTAAAAACAATGTCTGAAAACGACAGAGTTGCTACCACTAAATACTCCCAATACCAACTCCCTGGCGGTAAGAACTATAAGGAGATATTGATTAAAGCACCAGTGGTAAATAGTGGCAACTTCAAATCCTCTCACTGGGATGAACCCAACGTCATCGCTCACCTGCGCCTAAACCTAAGAATATTCGAAAGCATGCGTGTAACCTTTATGGAGGAAGCTCAATCAGACTGGGTAAGGGAGGGTAGGAGTAAGGGGTTTGTAAATGAAGCAGGAACTAAACTGGAAAATAAAATATCACAATATCCTGTTCCAAAAGAGAAAGGAAATTGGAGTGTCAAAACTTTAGAAGAAGCTGGTGTTCCAAAAGAATTGAGTCAAGAATGGTATCAAAGCTTTATCGGCTCAAGTAAAGCAGGAAATGTCCCCAACAACCCACTCCTCAAAAACTGGCTGGTGCTGTCTATTAAACGCGCTTTAAAAGAAGCCGTAGACAACGGCAGTGCTTTCTTCGCTTGGATCAACGGAGAACAAACCAGCGCAAGGTACAACTTGGCGACAATGGTGGAAAATGTGGAATGGTTAGAACCAGCTAAAGGTAAGGGAAAAGTAATATCAATACGACCATTAAAAAGTCATGGCGGTGCTGGTTCGAGTATTGATATAAACATAGACCCGACTGGAAAAATAATTAAATCTGATAAATCAGATTGGAAAGGCAAATCCCTAGACGAAGTTCTCGGTAAAGGTCTTGCAGACAAGATAATGGAAAAGGAATCAGGCGAGCTCTCAGGAGACGGTCTAAAGTTCGGTGGTGAATGGGCTGATAATCTCTACGACAAACAAGCGGGAAATATCGTCAAAGACCTCACAGGCGCAGAGATATTGGTGATGGATATGGGGTTGCCGATAGAAAGAGTAAATCATACATTTATTGGTAGGGTCGGACAAAACCTTGAGCGAATAACAAAACCAGAGCAATTAAAGGTTGGTATGGATTTGAAAGTAACGGCTGTATCACAAAATGGAGGATTTGATAGGTCCTACATCATCACCGACATCCTCGGAGATGGGAAGTTTAAGGCTGTGCCGAAAAATATATTAGAAAACTTTAAAAATCAAGAAGTAGGAACAAGACCCATAACTAAAGAAACTTTGAACTCTGCGACTCTAACCTTCGACATCTCAACCAAAACAACAACCCAGCAAGGCATAAGACTTACCCCTGAGATCAAAGCAAGAATACGAGGAGAAGCTCTTGATATTCAAACAAGTGGTAGACAGTTTGAAGATACCACATCCCAGCTCCGCGCGGATTATCAAGCGGCGAAGGCTACCACTACCAGTAAGACTGTTTCTGCATCCGATAACGACGTTCCCGCGGATGGGGGTGGCAAAACTTTGCCTGAAAAAGTGGTGCGAATTGAAGAAAAGGGAATGCCATTGTCAACTTTTGATAAACCGCATGGAATATACACTACCCCTAGCGAATTTAAAAGCCCCCATGAAGATTTAGGCGGGGAAAAAACTACTTATAATTTAAACCAGAATGCAAAAGCTTTGATTATTAAAGGTGGAACTGATAAAAGTCTTGCTATGAGATCCGGTGCTAATAGTGCAGGTGCAGGAGTTTATGCTGCAAGGGAACTGTTAGGAAATCAGAAATTCGAAGAACTAAAAAATTTAAGCAAGTCCGATCTTGTCAAGTATGCAAGCATTAACTTTAAGGAAATAAATTTTAATAAATACCATGATTCACAGGAAGTCATGGAAGCTATTGGAGCGCAATTAGCCAAAAAAAATGGATATGATTTAATTTATGTTTCCGATAAAGAGATGCCTGAATTTAGCGAAGTCGTATTATTAAATAAAAATAGTATTACGCAAGCACCGAATGCTACCCCTACCAGAGAAGGCTTTGGAGAAAAGAATAAAGTTTTTACAAAAGAATCTTTGGATGAAGCCATGAAGTCTTTGCGATCAAAAATGACAGGACTTCACTCGGGTGTTGATCCCACAATCATTGCAGACTTGACAAAAATTGGTGGATATTATTTTGAAGGGGGATTAAGAGATTTTTCATCTTGGTCAAAGAAGCTCTTGTCAGAGTTAGGCGAGAAGATCCGTCCGTATTTAAAAGATGTTTGGGATAATATTAACCGCGATTTTTCCAAAACATCCTCACCGGTGCAAGACGATATTTATACCCGCAACAGATTAATCAAAAAGGGGTCGCCAACCCGAGGGGGGGATGTCAATTTCGCCGAGAAGCTGTTCACCCCTATATCCTCCCGGCTAAAAAGAATCAATCCATCTCTAAAACAGGCACTAACAAAGTTTGAATACGACACTGCAAACAGCATCATGTCGGACACAAATGCCGCTACCCCATTTTTAGAATCAGTTAAAAAAATGAGCGCTGATGATCGTGCGGATTTAGACTTGGCATTCAAGAATGGTGATGTGAAAAAGATTGATGAAGTAGTTAAAAAATACGGGATTTCTAAACAATACAAATCTATTCGATCAACATTAGACAGCATCCACAAGAAAGCTCTTGAAGTCGGTCTTGATGTTGGTTATATCGAGAACTATCACCCGCGCATTATTAAAGACGTAAAAGGTTTCCTCGATCATGTTCGGGGAGGTAAACATTGGAGCCTTATTAGCGAAGCGATTCAGAAAAAAGAAACTGAACTTGGGAGATATTTAACCGACGAAGAAAAAGCTTATGCAATCAATACACTATTGCGCGGGTATAGCTTGGGGCAAATTAAGCTAGAAAGACCCGGGAATCTAAAGGAACGCGAGATTGATATTATCACCCCAGAGTTTAATGCTTTCTATGAAGACAGCTCTTCGGCCCTTGTAAAATATATTGAGCAAGTCAATGAGAATATTGCGGCCCGGCGCTTCTTTGGAAAATCCGAAGCGTTTTCTAATATTGATAATAGTATTGGTGCATATACGGCAAGACTGCTAGCAGAAGGAAAGTTAACACCAAATCAAGAACTAGAAGTTAAGCAAATTTTACAATCAAGATTTAATGCGCGGGGAACGTCGGGGCCGATCACCATTTATAAAAATCTATCGTATATTGACACAATGGGAAGCATGGTCTCGGCAATTACGCAGATAGGCGACTTGGCCTTTTCTCTATACCGCAATGGCTTTTTAAACACCTCGTCGTCGTTTATTGAAGCTGTTCAAGGAAGGTCGGAGTTAACAAAACGTGATTTGGGGATCGACAAAATAGCCGAAGAGTTTAAGGACACGACAAGGACGGGTAAGTGGCTCAAGAAAGTTTTTAACATGACCGGCTTTACTTGGATGGATAGCTTAGGGAAAGAAACGCTCATAAACTCCTCAATTAAAAATTTAAGAAATTTAGCATCTAAGCCGACAGGAGAATTTGAAGATCGCATTGAAGAAGTTTTTGGCAATGAATCCTCTCAAGTTATTAAAGATTTGAAGTCTGGAGAGATCACGGAAAACGTCCGGCTTTTAGCTTTCAGCGAACTGTCAAAATTTCAGCCTATAACTTTGTCAGAGATGCCAGAGAAATATCTCACCGGCGGTAACGGGCGCATTTTTTATATGCTTAAGTCCTATACAATAAAGCAGATCGACGCAGTCCGAAACGAATCTTTTGATCTTATTGCTAAAGGCGAAACAGCAAAAGGGCTAGGAAACCTTGTCCGATTGTCGGTGGCACTCATGGCCATGAACGCAACCGCAGATTTAATAAAAGACCTGCTGTTGAATAGGCCCATTGAGATTGAGGATTTGGTCATTGACAATATTTTAAGATTACTCGGGTTCTCTAAATGGCAACTTTATAAGGCTCGGCAGGAAGGTGTCGGAACGATGCTTTGGCAGACAATAACACCGCCCGCAAAATTAGTTGATTCTATTATTAAAGACTCTTCTGCGATATATAATCAAAAGCTAGAGAGCCTTCCAGATCTAGAGACAATCCAAAGTGTTCCGCTTGTCGGGAAGTTATTTTATTGGTGGTTCGGTAAAGGTTCAATTAAGAGCGATAGAAAAAGAGGCGGCGACCAGAAAAGGGTCATTAAATAAAAGGAGACAAAATGGGACAAACAACAATTAAAACAATTGCTTTAAAGAGCGCGGCTGGCGTTGCAATTTCTAATACGAGCATTCTTAATACGGTGGCATTAACTACTGCCCCCGTGTATGTTGGTAATAATTTAGGATTTGCGACTTTGGTTGTGATAGAAAACATTGCTGGTGGCGCAGGTGACGTTGATATTTATGCCGAATATTCCGACGATGGGACTACGTGGGCGCGGTATTATAATTCTGATATGGCCGGCGCTATTACCGTAGAGGGAAACATTGTCACGACACTCCAGAACGTAACGAGAAGAATCGGATTTACTGTTAGAATGGCTGGGTCTATCCGCTTTGTTTTTGATCCGGACGCTGATTCCAGAATCACGGCATCACTCACCTATCTTGAAGATAAATAAAGGAGACAGAAATGAAACTATCTTCACGCGCTTTTGGTGTTGGTTCATTTAAAACCAATCAGTTCGGGGTCGGTGATTTTGGGGCAAGCGGTGGTGGCAACAGTGCGCCGTGGTACGGAAGTTATCTTTTCCGCAAGAAATTAACCATTGACTTTACTGATGTCAGCTCTACTTTAACCAACATGCCAGTCCCGGTTTTTTTGGATGACTCCAACTTCGATTTCACAAAAATATTAACTGCGGGCGAAGATGTGCGTTTTGTTGATAGCGATCAGGTTACTCTTTTAAAATACGAAAAAGAAAGCATAGTTCGCACCGTGACTGACATTTACGGGAGTGATGTTTTTACGGGCGGAACAGGAACGGGAAGCACTGATAATGGTGGCCCATCAGTCGCCAATCCATACGACGCAAATGACGGAACGTTCTGGACGTCGCTCGTTGGCTCTGGAATGCCTCAATGGACAAAGTACGATTTAGGCTCAGGCGTCACGAAGACTGTGCGAAAAATATCTGTTTTAATTAGAAAATCCGGTGACGCAAACGGAGTCCCGTCAGGCTACATTTTCCAAGGTAGCAATAATGACTCCACGTGGACTGATTTGACAACGGTAACGGGTGAGTCTTGGGCGGACGACGGGCCAAAGACGTATGCTTTCGCTAATTCCACAGCTTATCGATATTATCGTTTATACATCACAGCCACCGCAACAAATAGCTATGTGCAAATAAAGACGCTTAACGCATATGAATTAACATCCTCGTCGTCTGTCAACACCGCGGTATTTTGGGTTAAAATACCAACTATCTCCGCAGTCGCAGACACTGATTTTTATATTTATTTTAAAAAGGCAGGGGATACAGACGGAACAGACAGAAATAATGTTTGGGATTCGAACCATAAAGGTGTATGGCATTTACAAGAAAGCGGAAATGGGACGGCCGGAGAGTATAAAGACTCTACAGTTAACGCAAATAATGGGCAAGGATCAACTTCTCCGGTTCAAGCTGCCGGAAAGGTTGGGTTTGGACAAACTTTTGCAACTAAGAAAATTCTTATCCCCGACCATGCGTCTCTTGAGTTGGCCGCGCTTGATTTTACGATCTCTTTAAAGGTTAAATTTACGTCCATCGCTGCATTTGCAATACTAACTAGAGACACAAGCGGGTCTAGTTATTTTTACCTTGGGTCGGATGGTGGCGATTCACTGCGGTTTAGAGACTATAACGGAAGTGAAAACTTTACAAATACTCAAACACCGGGTTTCGCTACTGCAACTTGGTACGATCTCGAAATAACGCGCAATGGGTCTAATCTAAAGTATTACATTGACAATGTGCAGTTGGGGGCCACGGTCACCATATCCGCCACATTAGTGGATCGTTCGCAAGGGTGGAACTTTGGAGGGAACGCATCAATTAATTATCATTTGCAGGGGATGTTAGACGAAATAAGAATTAGCACAGGAATAGATCGTGGCGCATCTTGGCGTGGTGCCAGAATAGCCGGAGATAACAACACGCTACTTACTTACGGTAGCGAAACCCCAAAGCCATAAAAAATGAACGATATATCCATTATTGTAGGGATCATTGTCGGTATCTTTGCGATGCTCTCGCATCTCGTGGTGTCTGTTTGGTGGGCCTCAAAAATCACCACAACCCTAGATATTGTCATCGCAATCCAGAAAGCATATACCGAAGATTTTAAGTCTTGCGTTAAGAAAGAAGAGCTGTTGAGAGAAATAAAGATTACTGATAATAATCATCGCGACGTTGTCGAAAGAATTAACATTGTAGAAAAAAGAGTTAATGATTTCTTCCCCATGAGAAAAATAGTTAGCTTGGCGGTTTTTTCTTTGTTATTAATTGGGTGCGCTGTGAAATTTGAAATGATGGTTGATTCAAAGGGCAACAAACATTGTCGCGAGGTATCTACTGGAAGATTCGTTGACTTTAGCCAATGCGGGAAATAATGATTAACACTAGAGTGTTTACTGATCCCAATACATTTACCGAAAACGATCTCCCGATAATTGTTCTTTCTGATGACCGACGAGGATTTTTTGGTTGGGCTATTCGGGAGCATACATCCGGCAATTGGAACCACTCGTTTATAATGCACCGTCCGGGAATAATTGCAACGCAAGGATTCCACCTCTTTAAGAAATTACCCATAGATGCGTATTTAAAAAGTTCTCAGATGCTTAAGTTCTGGAGAATTAAGAATTTATCAATCTTAGAAAAAACCGCCATTATTACCGCAATTGAAAAACGGCTTGCTTTGCCTTGGTGGAGGCGCGGGTATGATTGGGTTGGTATTATTGGTCAGGCACTGCGATTAAATTTTATCCAGAACCCACTACAAACGTTTTGCAGTGAGCAGGCTCGAATTGATTACGTAAGCAGAATTCCGCGTGCCGATAAGTTTGTGATTAGACAGCCGAGTCCTTCGGCAATTGATTTTTTGTTTAAACTCCATCCAGAGATATTCGAGTGTCTTGGCTATTGGTGGGACGATTAGAAATCTTTACGTTTGTGATCTAAATACAACAAGACAATGGCTATAAGCACAAAAAGAGCATAAACCCACGGCTCTCTAGGGAAATCTGGGTCTTTACTAAATAACTCGCCACTGTCAAACATACATTCCTCGTTTAAATGCCCCACAATCAATTATCGGCTCTTGTGCTACGCTATATGCGTTTTGCCTTAGATACCGATGCCTTGGCGATTTTTGCTCTATAAACTCGGCTTCGTGGGAACGCCTTCCTATCTTTTAATAACATTGTAGGGTATTTCATGAAAAATCGACTCAAATAGCTTTCTTTTTATGATCCATTCGCCGGTTTGCATCCCTTTTACCTCATCGACTCGCCATTTGCCGGATTTATCTAGAACGTAGAAATCAACAAAGTGATTAGCGATAACATGGCCGTTGACCGTTAATGGGAATTTATATTGGGTGTGATACTCAATAATGCGCCCAGATTTAAGATCGGCCATTAAAACATTGCAATAATCGGCTTCCGCTCGGCTATGGTGTATGTGCTTACTTAAACATGCACTTTTTCGTGCGTTATACTTATTTTTTTTAAAGGGTCTCGGTATCATATTTTTGCTTTTGATCTCATCTGGATATTAAGTTTTCTGCAGAACTCAAACTCCGACAGCTTTGGAATAGGCTTATTTAGGTGGCAAACACTGCACAACATCACAAGATTGCGAGGATCATCCAAAAGATCGCCATAAAGCTTCCTAGCCCACTTTGTTTGCGAGAATAGGTGATGACGTTGCTCTACGAATCGTTTATTACAAAGCGGACAGACCATAAAAAGCCACGTTATGTAAAGTATTTACGCATAAAAGCCATGTTTACTTCCTATAATCTTTTACAATTGTAAACTAATATTAAGCACAATCTTAGCATCATATCTGGGAAACCTCTAGCAACCACTTGTTTTAAGAGGAACAGTAAATGGTTTTATCAGGCCCTATTTATCGTTATAGGTAACGCTGGTTCGTGTTTCCCGCCAAAGCCTGTTTATTCCCGGACACAAAGGGAGGGTCGATGCTCTTACCCACGATTACTGTTTTTATCCGAGCCGTATCGGTGCGATTCTTTACAGACTAACCACAGGAAAAGTCTTAAATATTTATGCCCACCAAAAGAAAAACCCGTGTTTGACTAGAGAAAACATCCTCACGCGGCAGGCGGTGTCAATACACGGGTTGTCCTTTCGGACAAAGAAAAAACCAATCAACTATTTGTTTGATTGGTATAAAAATTTATTCTCTTTGCGCCTGCCATTTCTTAATATTATCAGAATTGATTATAGAGTCAATACCTTTTTATAGTATTGGCAAAGGAATTCATAAGAGTTAAAAGATAAGAAAGGCTGGTGAGATAGGATAGATTTTATTTCTTTTAACTTGCATAGATCGGCATCCAGTAAAGATGTTTCTCTCTTCTCTAATAAACATTCAATAGATTCGATTAAGTCAAGCGCGCGCTCTTTTGGGACGGGTCGCTCATTTGATATTAGTTTATGCTTGGAACATCTTAAGCAGTGTCCGGTAAACCAAAGCATACCGTCGATGGTTTTGGTGTATTGGTGTCCGGTAATTAAGCAAAGCAATCCTTTAATTTTCATATTCATAAATCTTTCCGATTTTGTTTGTTAATATGTTTACTGTGATTTTTAGTGTTTCTATGTCTTCTACTGATCGCTTTATCATAAAAAACCGCCCTTCCTCTTCATGCAATATTGATGCGATATGCTGTTGATAATTACTTTCTAGTTTCTGTAATCCGGCTCCCCCAAAGAAAACGAAAATAAGAGAGATTATAAGCGTCATTAATAAAGTGCTTTCGTGCTTTGTTGAGCTTTCTGTTTTCTCGCTTAACGCCTTACATTTACAATTCCTGATCGGTTCGATCATATCTCCCCCTTAGGTTTCTTTTCCCTCGCTAAAAACTCGTCCACCTCTTTATCTGTCATCTCGCACTTATTTTGCAGGTAAGATTTGACTGATTCCTGCAACTTATACTCCATGATCCCTAGTTTTGATGCGCCTTTATGCTCTTTTTCATATTCGGCATATGATTTTGCTAGTTCCTGTGCATCCAATAGGTACTTATAATAATTGAACGGTTCTGTCATATCTCCTCCGCTGGTGGGCTGGTGAATAAAGTGAGTTGGAGTTTGTGATTATCTAATCTCTTAACTGCTGCATCGTAATAGTCCTTATCAATTTCATATCCGGTTAAATCAAATCCCATGTCATGGCATGCAATAGCGATAGATCCGGAGCCTAAATGAGTATCAAGTATTTTATCCCCGGGCTTGGCGTAGTTTCTAAGGATCCAAGCATAAAGTTTTTCAGGTTTCTGCGTAGGGTGAAACCTTTCTTTGCCCTTCGTTCCTTGTGGCGCAATCTCTATCCATTTAGCATTGTCGTTAAAACTTGACCATGCGTATTCACACATTGCCATCGAGAAACCTTCACTTATTGTTAATTTTCTCCAAACTAGAAAGCATCTGGTTGGCGGTAGTGGAAAATAATTCCCCCCCCAGATAATTTGATTTTTAGAGACCCTAGCCAACTCGTTAAAATATGTCATAGTGGGAGCAACATCCCAATGCTTTATTTTTGATCCATATTTCTTATAGTATCCTCCTCCAGTCCTATTGGCTTTAATATTATACTTGTCAAGCCCTCCCCCAAATCTTGACCTGTCTTTATTCTCCCACGCTCCCTGCCCCCCCTGAAGAGTATTTTGCGAATCTTCCCTCGACTCCGGCGTTGCCCCTCCCCCATAAGGCGGATCAACAATCGCTAAGTCAAACGCCTTGTCGGGCATCTGTTTCATCGCGTCCATGCAATCTTGATTATAGAGCTGGATATTCGACATTACCGCATGCCCCATAGCACGCTAATTGTTAATAGACCAGCGGAGAACCAATAAAATGCACGAGGATAATTTTTCTCAAATATACATACCACCGCACAAATAAAATACTGCACTAAAAAAGCTTTCATAATCCACGTGCTTGTCATATCTCCTCCGCTGGTGGGTTGGTAAATAAATAATCTTGCGCTAAACGCTTATTGATGATGTCTATGTATTCATGACTGATTTCAATTCCGATATAATTCCTATTGTTCATCTTAGCCATTTTAAGTGTAGTTCCACTACCGGCAAATGGGTCAAGTACTGTATCGCCTTCATTGCTCCAAGAAAGGATGTGATCTTCGGCTAGTTTGTCGGGGAATATGGCGGGGTGATCTCCCATTTTCTTCCCTCCGGTCGGGAAAGACCAAACATTATCTCTAAGACTAAAATCTCTAACCACGTTTCCTTGATAAATTTTTTTTCTTACAGAACCATCTCTTTGTCTCATTCCTATATAGTTTTTATTTTCGCCAGCATGCTTATTTGGCTTATCTTTTATTGGGTTGAATGTATTTAATCTTCCTTTTGAAAAAACAAACATATACTCAAACTTTTGTGTGTATCTTTTGCAGCCTGGGTACATTGGGGGGACGCAAATTTTGAAATAAATCATCGTGTCGTGAACATTAAATCCACAAACATCTTTGAAGTATAGTTTTTGTCTGTCGCTTGTGCATGTCTCACTACCGTTGATTGTGGCATCACCGACTACCCACACCACCACGCCACCTTGCTTGGTAACTCTAAATAATTCTTTAGCGATCCCTTCAAAATCAAATGTGTAGCCTTTATATTCTCTAAGATTATCATACGGAGGAGATGTAACAGTTAAATCAATGGAATTATCTTCTAGTGTTTTCAGTACATCCAAACAATTCCCTTGTATTACTTGACTCATATCTCCTCCGCTGTTGGGTGGCAGTAGATTCCAGAACGCATTTAAGCGTAAGCATCCTTTTACTCGCGCGTTACGAGCACCACCACGTTTTTGTTTGCCTTCCGGCGGTTAATACGACCCCGATCTTGACATTGAATCCGTCCTTGTCCTTGACATTGAATCCGACATTGATCTTGGCATCGACCACAGTCCAGACCCAGACCATGATCTTGATCCGTTATCCGAACCCCGTTCAGAACCCGAATGCGACCTCGCCCTAAATCTCGCCCCCGACATCTCAATCGACCTCACCCACACCCTCGGAAGTACATTTATATTCCCAATGACGGCTATCATTTTATTCCTTCCGGCGGTTAATTCGTCTTTGTCCTTGAATTTGAACCCGACCTCGACATCGACTCCGACCTCGTCCACGCCCACGACAACGACCTCGACGTAGACCACGTGCCCGCATTCCCCAACGTCCTCGAACCCGACATCGACGTAGACTCCGAATACCACGTACTCGACCTCGACAACGACCACGACCTCGACCACGTCCACGCCCCCGCCCCCGACCTTGACTCAGTCCTCAACCTCAACACCGGAAGTACATTTACATTCCCAATGGCGGCTATCATTTTTATCCTCCGGCGGTTAACTCGACCTTGACCCTGACTCAGACCTCGACGTCGACAACGTACCAGCCTTCCCTAACGTCTTCGAACCCGACATTGAAACCGACCACGAACACGACCCAGACCACGACCTCGTCCTCGATCTTGACTTAACCAACCACTTCATAAGGGTATTTATATTTCCAATGACAGCTATCATTTTTATCCTTCCGGCGGTTAATCCGTCCTTGATCTTGAAACCGAACTCAACCTCGCACCCAACATTGACCTCGACCTCGACAGCACCCACGATCTCGACCTCGACCCTGACATCGACCGAGACCTCAACCTTAACCTCCCCCACGATCTCAACCCCGATCTCGACCTCGACCTCCCCCACGATCTCAACCTCGACCTCCCCCACGATCTCGACATCGACCCCGACATCGACTTAACCCACCCCATAGAAAGGGAATTTACATTCCCAATGACGGCTATCATTTTACTTCTGCGTCTTTGGCAAATCATGAACCCACGGGAAAAAGTCCACAACGGTCTCCATGTTTAGATATGC
>Ga0163149_10006394_pt1 | contig 12107 bp, 6 predicted proteins | sample OliLakLV19MP5G1_FD_148604 | JGI IMG/M metagenome (GOLD analysis project Ga0163149, IMG submission 148604) | Freshwater microbial mat bacterial communities from Lake Vanda, McMurdo Dry Valleys, Antarctica - Oligotrophic Lake LV.19.MP5.G1 | ecosystem: Environmental > Aquatic > Freshwater > Lake >...
GATTCGCCGATGAGTTGCTGGCACTCGCTGTGTAGGGGTATGTGCCAGCATTCTGCTGGATAACCGAGTTGGTTGGCTCAAGCAAGCTGCCTGGGCTGCCTACCACACCCATATCCCAGTTGTTGATTGGGGTGGCATCACCAGTTGTACCGATGCCGATCACGGTGTTGGTACCTTTGGTGCCTGCGCGGTTATCCCAGAAGATATTGTTGAACAGCAGCGGATTGCTGAACAGCGATGAACCACTTGGTAGGGTCGCCTGCAACGCCACGCTATTCGGCCCGGTTGAAAGACCTGCTGGAGCCGGTTGCCCATTGCTGGTAATGGCCGTTGCGGTGGTCTTGTTGTTCATGACCGTGTTGTTGTAGAAGCGCACACTCGGCGCATCATCAAGCGCAACACCGCCGCCTTCGTGTGTGGAGACGTTATTGACGATCATGTTGTTATACACGTTCATCGGGAAGTTACCCGCCATCAGGAAGCGCATACCGCCGCCATCATCGTCGGACAAGTTGGCCTGGATGAGGTTATTATAGATATCCACTGGTCCAGAACCGACTGGCCCGCCGGGAGCGTTGTAATTCGCACCAGGATTTGCAGGCAACTCACCGGCGATCATGATACCGGCACCCTCATCGTAGGAATGGTTAAAGTAGATGCGGTTATCGTGGATCTCGCTCAAGGAGCTGCCATTTGCATGGGCAACACTCGCAGTACCGCTGAGACCAAAGTGGCTGATCGCGCCACCATACTCGGCGGAGAAGTTACCACACAGATCGTTATGGTCAATCTCATAGCCATCCGCACCATTGAACAGCCCGATTGCGCCAGCCAGGTTCGTACCGCCGTTGGCCAGAATACGGTTGTTGGCGATACGCAGGTTGTCGTTCTGGTTGTCGCTCTCGTTGATCAATGGTGTCGCCGGATCATTGGGTAGGTTGGGCGTCCCAATACGGATGGCACCATAGGAACCACCATTGCCCTCGATCACGTTATTGGTGACCTGCAAGTTTTTGACATAGGCATTGGCGAAGATTGCGCCACCCTGTGTCTGAATTTGCACAGCTGCAATTGGGCCGGGGAAGCCACCAAAGATGGCGTTGAGATTGCCAGGCAGGCCCTGCTGATCGCCACCACGGATGTTGAACCCATCGATCATGGGCTTGAACGTCAGGGAGTTGAACGAACCAGCCTGGGTCAGGGTCGGGCGCACAGTGCCAGCACCATTATTCGTGGTATTCGATGCCAGGATATAGATCACCTGGCCATCGTTGATATCCTGGTTGCCATCCCACGTCAGCGTGCTGACTTTGCCAAGCCAGTTCAGTGCCAGGGTCGTATCGCCGCCGAAGGCAATGCCATCGATGATCGAACCCTGAACAATGCTGCCATCGGGGCGCACACCACCAGAACCAACGCCCTGTAGTTGCACTGGCGCGTACATGATTGGGTTTTCGTAGTAGGCACCGCGCCCGTTATAGCGTGGGTTGGTTGGGTCGATTGTGCCTGGGTAGACGACGACAAGCGAGTCCTTATAGGTCGTCTGGGCAGCCGACGCATCGATCGCACTTTGAATAGTAGCGAATGGATGGCCTGGCCCAACTTCGAACAGCGAGGGGGTATTGCCAGTATTCGTAACAAGCGTGACGTTGCCGCCGCCGAAGTTATCGACACGGGCTTCGATAGTGGATGAAGTTCCGGTTCCCTCGAAGCGCAGGCCGATGCGGCCCGACATGGCTGCTGTTGCGCCAACAGTCACACGGCCAATCTCACTGCCGTTCTTATAGACAATGATTGTTCCATTGTTCAGGGCACGCGCACCGAGTTGATCACCATTCGAGAACGTGACACCAGTGATCTCTAGTTGTTCGGTGATCGCATTACCCAACTTCGTGCGTACACGTACCGACGCACCTTCGGGATCGGCAACATTGTTATTGTCCACGGCTACCTCAATCCAGCGCGCTGTGCTGAGGTTCGCGTTCAATACACCATTGTATTTCAGGAGCAGCCCCTGCTCATTGGCACCGGGGTTTCCTGAATACTGTGTATAGGTGAGGTAGGCTTCCTGGCTGGTTCCGAAAGCTGAATTCCACCAGGCATTGCGTACAGTGTTGTTCGTACCAGTCTGGATGCGCAGATAATCATTATTGGTGCCGCTATTGTTGATCACAGTAAAGACACTAGGCAGGATGACTGCGTCAACGCTCCAGTTGCTACCCAGAGCCGTGCGATCTGTAAAGGCATCCAGTGCTGCTGCATTCGATGGGAATGGCGATGGCGAAACAGTCGTACTGCCAAACACATGGAACGTCAGGCCATTGATTGTCTTGTTACCATTGCTAGCTTTGATGCTTAACTGATGGACACCATTGGCAGTGCCGATTGGAACCGTCACAGCAATATGACCGTCCGCCCAGGATGTGGTGGGCAGTGGTGTTGTGTCGAGTAGAACCTGGCCCGTAGCAGAGCCGAAACCAAACCCATCAATCGTAAAGCTGTCGGGCGCACTTGCCAGGTTTGCGTATGGCTTGCTTACTGCCAGCAGCTGTGGTTGCGCCGCATCCTGCGTACAGAATATCGGCTCCAGCGTTTGTGTGCCAGGGATTTGAACCGAAACCGCCACCTGAGTTGGCGCAAGGTCAGCCGGAATCGTCAGGCCTGGGAAGGCTTCGAATTCCGCTGCGATCGTGCGATATTGCGGAGTGTAGTTCGCATTCCAATGCCCTGGTACACCTGGGTCGTTGCCAACGAAGCGATACAGATTGGCACAGACGCCGGATGGCGTTGGGCAACTGATGCGATTGGTCGATGGCAGAAGCACATCGAACAGGCCGTTGTAATCCGATTCGGCAGTCGTGATCAAACGATTGGTGTAATCATAGATACCGACGGGCGCAAACGGAATGCCCATCTTCTCGCCATAACCGGTTTGCTTCGGATTGGTGGAGTAATTGAGATCGTCCACGATCAAGCCCCAGAAGCGGCCTGGCAGTGGCACATCGGTAAAGAAGTTGAAGCCCGGAGCAATTGATTTCCGATCACTGACATGTACGAGCTTGGTGTCACACAAAGGCTTCTGTTGGCCTTCGTATACCGATCCGCCAATACCCACAAAGGTGGCGTTATCCGTTGGTGTCGAGGCTGGAACAGTGACACCAATTGGGAGGGTGATGTCGTTGCCCACGACTGCCGGGTAGCCATCGGTTCCCATTCCAGCCACATCGACCGTGTGTAGCGCACCTGCGCAGGATGGTGGCGGAACCTGTGGAATGAAGGAATCGCCATTGGCGATATTGATATCCTCTTCGCGCGTTACCTGATACATCGGGCGACCCAACGCATCGTCGGGGATGACAACTGTGACGAGGTAATCGCGGTTGGCTGTCAATGGCTGGAACGTGCCACCATTGCAAACAGGGTTCGCCGGGTCAGTGGCAACCAAGGTGCCCGTGAAACAACCATCGCCAAAGCCATAGTTACCATCAACGCTGGCACCGAAGTTTTCATCGGGTGTGCCTACATCGCTAGCCAATGGCCCAAATTGCACGCCCATCATTGGGGCTTCGAGACATGGCGCATTGGGATCGGTGGGCAATACGTTTTCATCGATACCATGTTGTAGAGGGGTACCATTGACATTGCGGGCAATACAGCCAGATGGCCGTTCCCAGGTCTCCGAGACGTAGGTATTCAGTAGTTTGCCCAGTGCATAGGCACCGCTGGGAGCTAGTTCATACAAACCGGTTTCATCGCAGGGTGTGCCAGTGTGTGTTCCACAAAGAACTGGTGAACGAAGTTCAACCGTCAGGTCTGCAATACTGGGTTGCCAATCCTCGATGGCCGCATACTGCGGGTTGAGTTCGTTGCGGGTGGTATCATAGCTGATGGTACCCACAATGCCGCCATTCGTGCCAGGAGCATAGGCCTTGACGCCCCAATCCATGCGGCCGCCCAAACCGATCACTGGGTGAACATTGACGTCCACGCCCTGACCAAGCACGGTCGTTTCTGTGGGTTGATTATCGGCCTGATAGGTGATACCAGTGGTTTGGAAGCCATCTGCATAGGCTTCTTCCACCAGCCATTGGGTCATCGGGTAGGCGCTTTCCATCCAGTAGTAACCATTGGCATCCGTCGTAACCGAAACGGTGCCACGATCCATCACTGAATTTTCACGCGTTCTCATCGAAATAAAGAAATTGGGGATGCCCGGCTCGCCAGCGTCCCTCTTGCCATTCTCGTTGAGATCGTTGAACACATGCCCTTCAATGGTCGTCCACCAACCGACCAACGAAAGTGCACCAAGATCGACTGTTTCGCCAGCCTTGACGCTGACATTTTGTACGCCGAAAATGTAATCCTGCGGCTCATCCCAGATGCCAAGGACGTAATCGCCAGCTGGCACATTCGGAATACTAAACGCAGGGGCAGGGCAACCAAGAGCCATATTGCAATCAAATTCCCCGACAAAAACGGTCTGGTCGCTGTTATTGAGATCGGATAAAGAAACGAACAGTCGATGGATCGGGTTCTTATCCTTTGGCTTTGAGCCGAACACACCCTCGGCAGCAGGAATACCGCCGGTGGGAGGAATATAGGCGCTGACTGCCAGACCAACACCCTTGATAGTGCCTCTGTTAGCGCCAGTGCCCATCCTATTTGTTGGCAATACATAGCCGAAGAATGTCGCTGGGAATGGTTCACCACCAACGACAAACTCAGTGTCGAGGCCAGTCGCGCCTTCCATCACCCAGGCATCCCAATCGTGGTTGCCTTCGAGGGTGGTTGTCTGGATCCATCCGGAATTATTTGGTGGAACAACCGAAAGAGCATAGCGGTTTGGACCCATATTGGGGATAACCACTTTGCCTTCGATTTCCGCACCTACCGGAATAGGATCGCCCTCTGCCGTTTGGGTGATAGGGGAGCGGTTGAATGGAATTAATGGATCTTCGTCTCGTGTGAAGGCAATAGGACAGCGGCCGAATGAATCCAGGGCAGCAACCGTGCCGATGTCTATTCCATTTGCAACCACATAGCATTTACTAACACACTGGCCGTTCCCACAAATCGGCCCGCCATAGACATCGGTGGTCACTTCATCAATATAATCCTTGATATGACCAACGAAACCAGCCAGGCCGCGCTCGCCAGGAACATCGGGCGCGCTGTTGGTGGGTGTCATATCCTCGAAAACCGCCGCTTGCACGGTGGCGTCCGGCAGATCGTAGGGCTGCATTAGTACAGTTACTAGATCAGAACCTGTGAACGGCACGCTAAAATGTGCGCCATCGATCTTGTAGTTGTCTGCTAACACGGAGATCAGATAGCGACCATCGGGCAATGTCACAGCTTGCCCGTTAATGGTAAATAAACCACTAATAAAATCGTCCTGATTGCCCTGTGTGTAGACAGGGCTGTTATTTGCTCGACCAGCGACGCCAACCCACTTGCATGAGTCTGGATAAGTATTATCCGCTGGCGAACAGCCACTACCAGGTACGGGGCTACGCTGGGTTGTTGTGCCAGTGTTATCGATGTTGATAATGTACTTGAATTGGGTAATTGGATCGCCCTTTTGGATAGGAGTGTTGCCAGGAGTCGCGTTAAAGGTCGCACTGCTATCATCCGCACTCATCACGCTAAGATGCAGGGTGCTGGTTGCGGCGTAGGCCACCGGAGTGGACTGCGACATCGACGAGAACGGAAGTGCGCTGATGGCGATTACCGCCAACAGCACCAGCCGCATCATCATCGCTGAGAGAGATCGTTTTCGATACACATAGACCTCCACATAAGTATGAGTACAGGATCTGCCTGCATGACCAATTGGTAGAACACGATGATGGAGAACCAAAACGCTGAGACTACGGCTCTACAAAGTTACGCTAGTCCCGACAGTCGATTGCTCAGACGAAAAGCTTGCTTGCATAGGCACTCCTTAACTAGCGCTGTTGCGATGTAGGGGGATGAAACGGCAGCGGGTAAACACAACCTCAATACCAAATGCCCCGCCAGGCCGGGGCTCAACATAGGCCGCCACTCCATGGACAGCCAGATATGCGGTCGAGTGCTTGTTTTTTGTGCTGGAACGTGGGCCGAGCTGAATGCATGCAAACAAGCGCACACCCTGCACAACCTGATGCATCATTCGCACAGAAAGGCCAAGTGCACTCAGGCCATCAAGTACCGTACACTCTTCAAATACATCGCTATTAGCATCGATACCGCGAATGATTGCTGGAAATGGTATTTCGATCCGTGAAATATCATCACGAACCAACAGACGGTCGAACGTGACTCCCCTAAGAGCGGTGTTGTCCATAGCTGTTCGCTGCCGCATAACGCATACTCCCCCACATGGATAGGCCCATCATATGCGACTCATCTGTTTAGGGCATCGGAATCAGCGATAGTTCTTAAGGGCAGCATCCGACCATCTCTTGTGCCATCAGGCTAGGCGGTTTCGCCATCTGGGGCAGGCACATTTGTGCCATATGATCTGATCTGCTTCTTTTGATCGGTGGCATGCAGCAGATATGGAGATCTTGCCTGGAACACGTGAGCAACAAAAAAGCCTGAGGCATTACCCCAGGCTCAGTAGTAGGATACGACCTATCTATTTATGTGGTGGTTTGATGATATTGTGTCGGTAGGAATAGATCACAAGTTCCAGGCGATTGGTAACACCAAGTTGATCGAAGATTGCCGTGAGATGGTGGCGAACCGTCGTCTCCGAGATATGCAGCCGTTGGCCGATTGCCTTGTTCTGCAAACCCTCGCAGATCAGCGCAATCACCTCCCGCTCCCGGATCGTCAGCGCCGCAATATCGGCAACATGCGGATCCTGCTGCTCGGCATCGCGCTTGCGTGATAATTCTGTGATCACACTGGCCATCATTGCCCGATCCAGCCAGACCTCACCCGCATTTACTTTTGCAATCGCCTTGACTAAAATATCGGCTGCTTGCTCCTTAAGAACGAGGCCGACTGCACCAAGGGCCAATGCGCGTAGATGCTCCGCCGTGTTCGATACACCAGTCAACAGTAGAATGCGCGACTGCGGCGCAGCGCGCAATAATTGCGGCAAAATATCGATACCCCGATCTTCGCCCAGGTTCAGATCAAGCAAAATAACATTGGGTTGCTCGCGTTCAGTGAGTACCAGAGCTTCTGCGTTCTTTGCGGCTTCACCAACAACAATCATCCCAAGCTGGCTCTCGATCAGCATACGCAGGCCAGTCCGAACAATCATATGATCATCAACCAACACGATTCTAATAGGCGCATCCAATGAGATAGCCATTGCAGACCTCGACGTAAGATTAGCGTTGATTGCGTAGTTGCGACTCATGTCAACGGACATATACCGAAGCCCTCTACTACCCAAATATCGGTTTGGTCGGATAGACAACAAATATATGTGCTCATAATGGAATTTCGATGACAACAACCGTATCATTCTTCACATTCTGTTCAACGTGCGTTAATCCCCCCAACGCCATAACACGCTCGGTAATCGAGCGCGGGACAAATGGCATCATAGTGCCCATCCCAGCATTTTCAATCTGCAAGTTCACATGAGTGTTCGAATATGCCAGCCGAATAACAGCGCAAACCGAGGCTGTGTGCCGCCGGATGTTACTCAGGCCTTCGGCAATAATCTGAAAAATTTCTGCTGCAAGCCGATCATTGATGTGCAGGTTCGGTACAACCTGTAGATCAACAGTAATTCCGGTTGTATCAGCGAATGTTTTTGTGAATCGATGCAATGCAGGCACAAGGCTGCCTTCCCGTTCGCTAGTATTCGTCAGCCCGTGGGCATAATCTCTCAGTTCAACGATCCCTGCCTCGGTGAGCGTAATCAATTGCTCAACATCGCCAACTAATACAGTATTGCCATTCATGAATCGCTGGCGTAATCCACCAAGGCCGATCTGTAAACCAATATATGGCTGAATAATGCTGTCGTGCAGATCACGTGCAATTCGCCGCCGCTCGTCTTCGGCTGCATCTGAGGCAAGCCGATCAATAAGCCGAATGTTATCGATCACCGGCATGACATGGCCAATGATCTGGAGCAGAAAACCTGCATCTGTTGCCTGAAACACGCGCCGCTGCGCGGTAAGATACAGCCGACCAGGTGCCTCATTGCGATAGGAGAATGGCACGCTCATGAATGAATGTGCATCAAGTGCCGTGGCAATCCGTTTGTTGATAGAATCATCAAATGGCATCTCAATATTATCAACGCCATGACTATCCTGCTGGCTCCATGGCCAACGAATACGTGGGTAGATCAATGAAGAGGCAGGCGGTAGACCGAGCAAGAGTTCTGCGAGGGTCGCTGGGAGTTGCTCGCTTGATATCGCAATCTCTGTGTCGCTACGCCGCGCATGGCGCAGAGAATAGGTATTCAGATTCACATCGCTGGTGATCAGCAAGCAGGAATCGGCATTATAGAATGCGCGCACACGCTCCATCATCCAACCAATCGTTCGATCAACGCCAAAACGCGGATTTGAAAGTGTTGTTACCTCTTTTAATAATGCAAGTCGGCGCTGAAGCGTAAGCTCATGGCCACCCCAATAGGCCATCATCATTCCTATCACAAACATGAATAATGGGCGTAGCAAAAAGTTATCCAGATCTGGTTCGGAGCCATTCATAGAGAAGTGCGATCCAATCGGATCCTCAATGAAACTGGCAATCGTATAGATCAATACCGATACGACCGTGAGACGCATGCCGGTTGGAAAACCCCAGCGAAACGACCCAACCATGATTGCGAAGAAGAACCCAAAGAAAAAGATGTTGAAAGCGCCATAGCTGGAAAAGACCAGGATCGTAAACCAGATAACATCGGCCCAGTGTGATATGCCCTGGATGACCAGAAGATGCCGACCAGGACGCTGAATCAATATGTAGAGAATTGCACTATAGCTGGCATACAGGCTAAGACCAAGCATGCCATCATTAGTTAGATCAGCTGGATCAAGCGGATCAATCAGCAGCAGCAACAAACCAGAAGCAAACATACAAAACCGCATGATCGCAACGAATTGATCAGTGCTCGTTGCAATTGTTGGGCCTTTAATCGGTGATGAAAGATCCATCTGTATATGTGGGCTCCTTCGCCCAATCATAATAGAGCACGGTGCATAGAACTATAGCATTCCTATTTGAGTTGTAAAGGCGCGTAGCGCAAAGCGGGGTTTGGGGCCGGGTACCCTTTGGGTGTCCCGAAAGAATCCCCCGCCCCTTTTTTACAAATCCGGTAGGATTGCTATATGCTAAAAGCGAAATCGCGTCGTCAAATGGATCGCAAACAATCCAGTGATTGGCGCTGCTAGTGATAAAATAGATCAGAAGAACACTACAAATAATAACAAGATTGATTGAGCTGTCAAATAACGATTTTGACATCATATTGCTGCCTTAGCAAAGCAATATGATATGCTGCAATATGCTATCGATAATACTAGCTCAATTGAAGTATGCTGCTTCTTTAGTTGCTAGGATGTATGAGATCAATCAAACTAGCTCAATTGAAGTATGATACTTCTTGAGATGTTGGGGTTGCGATAAAACTAGCTCAATTGAAGTATGATACTTCTTGAGATGTTGGGCTGCGATAAAACTAGCTCAATTGAAGTATAATTCTTCTTGAGATGTTGGGATTTCTATTGATAATCCAGATTAAAAGGAGGAATATCATGTCCGAACAGCCAGATCACCCTGCATGGGCGCAACCAGATTGGTTCGCTCGTGTTCAACCCTGGATTCAGGATACCCTAGCCAGCCAACACATCCAGATCAACGGGCCAATCACACAGCCACATCTGCGGCCGTGGTCGACAGTCCTACAAATACCAACGGCCAGTGGTGCATGCTATTTCAAAGCGACAGCACCACTCCTTAGCCATGAGCCGCCACTCACATCCTGGCTCACCCGGCAATATCCAGCGGACACCCTACCTGTTCTGGCTTCTAATGCGGAACAGGGTTGGTTACTGCTACCGGATGGCGGCCTGCGCCTGCGTGAGGTGATCCGCGCTGATCGGGATGTGCGCCATTGGGAGGCGCTATTGCCGCGCTATGCCGAACTTCAGATTGGCCTGGCCGAACAAGTTCCTGAACTTCTCGCATTCGGCATCCCGGATCGCCGCATTACACATCTGCCCCAACTCTATCAGTTGTTGTTGGCCGATACAGCGGCACTCTGCATCGATCAGCAGGATGGGCTCACATCAGCACAAGCCCAGCAGCTTCATCAGTTGGTGCATGAGGTTGCAGCGCTGTGTGCCCAATTGGCCGAATATCGTATCCCCGATTCGCTCCATCATGGCGATTTGCACGATGGCAATATCTTTACTTTGAATGGGCAATATCGCCTTTTCGATTGGGGCGATAGTAGCCTGTCGCATCCCTTCTTTTCATTGCGAACTGTGTTTGTTAGCCTCGAATTCTCACTCGATCTTCCAACCAACGCGCCCGAGTTTGAGCGACTTCGCGATGCCTATCTGGAGCCATGGACTCGCTTCGAAACCGTTGAGCGATTGCGTACTGCAATGCAATTGAGTGAGCCGCTCTCCTCGATCTGTAGCGCTCTCGGCTGGCATCATATTGTTGCCAGCTTGGAAGAGCCACTCAAGCGCTCGTATAGCGCGCCAGTGCCAAGTTTGCTTGATGAGTTTTTGCTGACGATGAGCAATCGCGTGGCCTAAACTGAGCGTAGCATGAAATCAGCAACATGTAGATGGCCATAGAGATGCAAGATGTTGCGTCTCTATGGCCCAACAACGTGCGCTCTGTTCCTAACCTATCAAATGTACCTGGATGAAGCTCAGGACTTTGGGCCGGTATAGACGACCTCAATCAGAATGCGATCTGGCGTCTCAAACATGACCTGATAATACGTCTGATCCTCACTATGGGAAAACTCAGGTCGATGCCGTGGGGTTTCAAAGAGATGCTGAGTGTCGTGTTCCGTAAGATATGCAACAACGGTATCGACATCCCCTTGGGTTGGCACACTAAAGGCAATATGGTTCACCCCTGGCCCATCGTAGTCATTCGTTACCGGCTTGACCTCAGTACCGAACCAGAGGCTTACACCGTGTGGGCCGGTAACACCAAGCATCTCCGGGCTGTCGTAGATAATTTCCCATCCAACAAAGCTCAGGAAGTCCTTGTAGAACGCCATGTTTGCTGGCTGAACACCGAACACGATGTGGCCAAGCTGCGCGTTTATCATCATCTCCCTCTCATGTTTGTGGCGTTCCCAAGCCTTGCGCTATTACAAATAGCTCGTACGCCGTTGCACCAGGATTATAGAACAGGCATTCTATCATGTCAATGAAAAAGCCTACGACCAAAGGCTGAAATCCTTTTGCCGTAGGCTATGTTGCTAGTACAGTTCGGCGGAAATAGCTCTATAGTTTCATGTTATCCTGAGCGCGGCGAAGGATGTAGCGGATCGCATCAGAATACGATATTCTTCACTGCGTTCAGCATGACACGCCATCAGTGAATTTCCACCATTGTGTATTAGCTGGCTATCCCAGCCGATGCTCAACAAGCGTGCTGTTCAGCGATTGCCCTGCAATCTCCACATACAACTGGCGTTCAGTAACAGAAAGCGCCATGGTTGTGCGCCGCTCGATCAGCGCTGCCAGTTGATCGGCAAATCGGCGGTCGATTGCATAGATCGGGATCGCATCGGCCTGATGGATCTTCTTGCCAGCCAGTTGGGTCATCAATTGCCCGACATCACGGTGAGTATACACTGCGGCTCGGCCAGCAAGTTTACTGCCACGATGCAGCCGTTCGGCATCGGGCAAGCCCACCTCAATCCAGGCAACCACCCGGCCCGTCAGGTCGCGCACCCACACGGCTGGTTCATCGCCGGCGGCAACACCCTGCGTAAAGGCGATGCCCTCGGTATATTCCAAGCAGTAGGCCAAGATTCGCGTCAGCATATACTCAGCCGTCTCGGAGGGCTGGCGTGCAACTCGCAGATCGAGCGCTTCATACACCCCGCGATCAACATCGGCCAATTCAACCATGAGATTGTAGATGGTTGCCGTTAATGCCATGCATTC
>Ga0163149_10006395_pt1 | contig 12107 bp, 8 predicted proteins | sample OliLakLV19MP5G1_FD_148604 | JGI IMG/M metagenome (GOLD analysis project Ga0163149, IMG submission 148604) | Freshwater microbial mat bacterial communities from Lake Vanda, McMurdo Dry Valleys, Antarctica - Oligotrophic Lake LV.19.MP5.G1 | ecosystem: Environmental > Aquatic > Freshwater > Lake >...
CATTAAAGGCGGCAAAGTCATTGATGAAAAAATATCATCTGACGGGCTGCAGGTAAGGTCTTCCTTTGAGGTGACCAGACCCAGGACCGTAGGTGCTATCCAATCGTTGGTCATAGGACCTGCTTCCAGCTGGCAAAAATTTGAATGGATACATCAGGATCTGCGCAATCCCCGGGAAAACACCATACTGATCCTGGGTCAAACAGACATGGGGATGGATACCTTATTTAAGAGTTCTGCTGCATCAATTGATATGAGCTTTGTCAACGCCGCCCAATACAGGACCATTAAACTGGAATGGCAGGCCAGGGATACCGGAAAAACTGGTTCGTTGAACCTGAATCACTGGAGGGTATTTTATACCGGCCTCAGCGACCTGGCAATCAATGCCAACGATGCATTCGAATTTTATAAGGACACCATTGATCAGGGTGAACAAGTCAGGATCCGGTTTACCATTGAAAATGCAGGTGAACAAAAAACGGATTCTTCTGTGATTGTTTTTTCTATAACCGATCCGCAAAACACTACCACACGAGATACGCTGGTCACGGCCGGATTAGAACCAGGTCAAAAAAGGCAGGTGAACCGGGAATTTTCAACAGATCATCGCACAAACCAACAAACGTTGTTGGTAGAATCCAAGACTCAAAACAATGCTCCGGAGTTCACGTTATTGAACAATACCGGTCGCATCCATTTTTTTGTTGTCAGCGATTATATTCCTCCGACCATCAACGTATTATTCGATGGAAAGCTTATCCTCAACAATGAATTGGTCTCCCGACAACCCTCGATCCAGATTGAACTCAAGGATAATAAAACACTTTCTCCGGTGGATACTTCACAAATCCAACTCAGCATTAAATATCCTGGTACGGATAGATTCATTCTGGTACCCAGAAAGGATTATTCATATTCCATATCTTCCAACCAGGCCGTGATATCCTATCTCCCTCAATTTACCTTAAGCGGAACCTATGGTCTAAGGGTGCAGGGTAAAGACAAATCAGGAAATCAATCCGGGGATGCTCCTTATGAGATCAATTTTAAAATCATTACAGACAATACGGTTTCCGTGGTATTGCCTTATCCAAATCCTTTTACCACCCAATGCCGGTTTGCGTATACACTTACCGGTGAGCGGCCGCAGGTTTTTAAAATTCAAATTATGACCGTAGCCGGGAGAATTGTCCGGGAACTCACGGAGATGGATCTTGGTCCGTTACAGGAAGGTACCCATCTGACAGAGCATGCCTGGGATGGTTACGATGAATATGGAAATAAACTAGCTAACGGCACCTATCTGTACCGCGTCGTAATGAAAGACAATAATGGGAAATCGTATACCTCCTTTGAAGAATCGGAAGGATCCACTGAAGGGGATGCCAGGAGGTTTTTTACCAAGGGGATTGGTAAAATAGTCATATTGAGGTAACAGGGTCAGGACATGATTAATGACAATTCGCTGTTGATGATATCGGCAATACCCGCTTTTTTTCGAATGGACTGCGCTGCCTGCCCAGAAAGTGTTTGAAATAAATCCGCCCGGGCAACCAATTGTTTTATTCTCAAAATCATTTCATTTACAGATGTAGTGGTGTATCCACTGTAGCCATCCTGCACAAACTCAGGTATACCGGTATTGGCTGATGTTATGGGTACGAGACCGCAAGACATAGCCTCGCACATCGTTACACCCTGGGCGTCCTGACGGGTAGGACAGAGAAAAATTCCGTGATTAAAAAACACTTCAGCCAGCGCAGTTTTATTCATGAGGTGATTGTGAAGACGGATATTATTAAACGGCTTGAATGCTGCGGTAATCCTTTCCCAGTCCGGACCTTGCCCATAGATCGTGAACTTCAGTTTTTCGAAGCCGGGTTCATTGGACAGTCCGAGTATCGTATCTCTGACCATATCAAGGGCGTACTTTGAGGAGGTAAATGGCCTGATAATCAGGATATGGAATCGATGATCATCAGGTTTTGGACTATAGGTAAAACAACGGTCATCTATAGGATTTGGTATGATTTTTTTATACAAGATCCGGCTAAACGTATCGGATTCGGTCATCCTGCACATCCATCGGGAGACGAATACAAACACGATGGATGGGGTGTGATTGCTGCGCTGTATAAATCTCCTCAAGGTGTATTGTTGGCTCATATTGCTGATTACTTTTCTCACGAAACCAGAAGAAAATATCCCTGTATTTTTCAGCTCAAACCACCTTCGGTACCATCCCAGTGCTTCATAACCGTGTACCCAGACTATGATCTTTTTGTCGACGGGTTGCAGCATGCGGATAATACGCTTCAGTGCAAAATGCACCAGTATCCTGTCGGGCCGATATTCGTTGAGTATAGTATAAAAGTGGGCTTCATTTTGGAGCCTGACTACCTGCACACCCTCAAAAATATAATCGGAGGGCACTTTGAAAGAAGCTACCAGGCATTCATGCGTTTTAATATACTCTGACACCCGGGCATGCACAAAACGCTCAGCATAGACGGGCTGCTCAACGGGGTAATTATTGACCAGTATCAGAAATCTCATAGGCTGTTTAACGCATCCGATTTGCGGTAGATGAAAAATTCTGACCGGGAAGATGCACCGGTTGGTTGATTGGAATATTTGTTTGGAACCCGCTCAATCAATTGCCATTCCTGAAAATGTTGTTTTATAAAATCTGAAAATCTACGATACCTGATGTGCGGGGCAGTCGGATAGGGAGGTTCCTGATCCGGGGCATAAATTATAACATACCTTTTGGATAAGGAAAACAAGGTGCTGAGGTAATGCTCAAATTCCCCCTGGTCAATAAGATGATAGAGTACATCCAGGGAAAGTGCCAGGTCCCAGTGACCCTTTCTTTCTCCCAGTTCAATTTCTTTTGTCAACAGTACAAACCTTTTTGTTTGGTCACCCTCAAAAATTTTTATACAGGATTGAATGGCCACGGAGGATATATCAAAGCCAGTATACTGCGGATAATTAGCATATTGAAGTTGCAAGCCATCTCCGCATCCCAGTTCAACAATATTTTTTAATTGATTTATCACTACAAAACGATTGATGAATTCCGCCTTATACTGAGCCAATTGACCTTTGGATCCCTCTCCGGAGTCACCTCCCCGGGCATAACGCTGGTCCCAATAGTGTTTTGAATTGAAACGGATCCAACCACTTTTAATCAGTTGATTTTTAATCCTGTCCAGCATGAGAACAAAACCTTAAACACATCGCATACGTAAAAAGATAGAGGCTACCGTATACCATAGCATAAGCACTCAACAACTGTCTATATGAAGCACCAGTCTGATGCCCTCCGTAGAACAAAATAAAGGTGAGGATCAATAAAAAGATATTGAACCCTAAAGCAAATTGTTGGTGACCCGTCAATTGAGTAACTGAAGTCAATGGACTTACTACAAATCGCGCAAAATATAAACCAGCCAAAATCTGAACCATTTTACCGGCTGGTTGCCAATCCGGCCCAAAAATCAAAGGCAATAAACCACTACCGAACAGACCCAACACTAAATAAGGCAGGCTGCCGCTCAAAATCAGGATGCGTGTGGTTTTTAAATAAATTTCCCTGCACGTCCTGAAAGCGGCCAGGGCTGCCGCAGCCTGCTGTTTAAATACCGTGCTTACCGGTATAGCAATAGCCCCTATCGGGAGATTCAGTATGGTTACCGCCATCTTGTAATGACCTACTGCTTCTAAAGAATAATAACGCCCCAATAAAATAAGGGGCAGTTGGTTCACTAAGGCGTTGACCAATTCAGAAGGCAGGGTGAATAGCGGAAATTTTTTAAACCTTGTAAAAATATATACCAGGTCTTTGGTGTAAATGAAAAAATTAAACCGGAAAAGTTTATTCAGTTTGTTATAAAAGATTACTACGGAAACTACCTGGCTGATCAGGAAGCCGGCCACGAGGCCAATCGCATCCTGATACCAAATCCCTATGGCGATTGAAATTACCGGACCGATAATCGCACTGAATATTTTCTGATATGACAGGAGATCAAACGACCTGGTACTCGCTGCCAGGGCCGATAGAAAAAAAAAATATCCTCCGGCCAATATCGAAAGCGGCAACAACAATATCGCACCGACTCCAAGCCCTTCCCACCGCCCGTAAAAAATGGCGAGCAGGAGGGCAACAACAATGGAAACAACCAAACTCAACAACATCATCACCGATATGATTTGTTCAGTCTCCTTTTTATTTCCTGAAATAAAAACAGCATGTTGCAATTGCCCGGTGCCCACCAGAGAGACTAAGGAGGACACGGTAACAAAAATCCCAAATTTACCATATTCGGCCGGAGTGTATATTCTGAATAAAATCAACGAACCAATAAAAGAAACCACCTGGGCCAATACCGTAGCAGACGATAAAACAAAAGATTGTTTAATAAATTTTTTGTCCGGTAACCAGGAGAATATATTCATCCAGGTATCAGCAATGATCGTAAGGTTTGTTCCAGGATTTTGCCCTGGGCTTCCCTGGAGTACGGCAATAAGTCAGCCAGGTCAGTATTGGATTCCAAGCTGCCGTTGGTTTTCCATTCTTCATACCATTGTTGCAGGGCTGAGGCCCCTTCTTCCGGTGAATCGGTAATGACGCCGGCCTTCATCCGGGTGAGCCATTTTTTTATCGGACCATCATCCGAGGGCACCACCAGTATTTTATTTCCAGACCTCAGGTAATCATATATTTTAGTTCCACTTAATTCACTCCAACCCTTCCATCCATGATAAATCAATACGTGCGAATCGGCAGCACATTGAATCGCATCCTGATAGGAGATCCGGTGTTCTTCAAGATGAACATTTTCATAAGGTAATAGGTGTTTAATTTTCGAAAGGACTGCTTGCCCCCCAGGAGCAATAAACCGGACCTGAACATCCTGATGGCCTTGATTTAAAAACAAGGCAATGGATTTTAACAATTCATTCAACACGGGTTGATCGTATAAAGTACCGATAGAGGATATCACGAAACGATTAACCGGTTGATTTTTTTTTATTTGTTTCCAGGCCGTTTCGTCAAAGCCATTTTCAACTATTGTTCTTACGGCAGCAGGGACCTTAAGAAGGTCAAGCCAGGCGTTGGATAAACTAATAACTTTCACCGCATTCCGGATAGCAACGGACATATACCTTTCTTCCAGCTGGATTTTAATCTTTTTGTTCCAGGTCAGTGTTTTTGGATCCCTGTACATATCATGATAATACGCATCCCGGAAATCTATCGCATACGGCACCTTGTATTTCATGGCATATCGGCTGACCAGGCGGACCAGATTGGTAGGGCCCGATTCCACCAGAATAAGTTCGAAAGACTTTTGTTTTAATAGTGTCGGAAGATAGATTTTGAAATATTTATTATAGGATTCCTGATGGGTCCGTCCAACTAAAAGCTGGATAAAATAAATCATTTTCCAAAGTCCGGTGTTTCGAATCCATGCATACTGAAAATAGTTGAACCATGAATTATAAAACGGAACCCGGTACACCAGCGCTTCCGGCTGACGATCGATAGCGAATGGCAACCTGTTGGGTCTGCTATAATCTTCCGGTATACGTTCTTGCCCTGTAAAATGTCTTGTCAACACGGAAACCTTCCAGCCAGCAGCAGTTAATGCTTTGGCAAAATGATACGGACGAAAACCATTTACACTTTTGGCAGGGGGATAAGTATAGGTGACTATCAGTATATTCACCGGGTGGCAGTGATCAGGGTAAGCAAGGGTATTCCTGTTTTATTCCATTGATATGAACCCAATATATCTTCGGGCAATTCTTTAACCCGGGCAGTGGTTTTCCACAGAAAATAATTCTCCAGGATAAAGTCCCGAGTCTTTTCTTTGAATAAATCAGAATTATAAACCAACAGGCTATTGGTCAATGGAGTATAAATTCCTTCAAGTTCAGGGTCGGCCCCGCCTTCAATCACACATAATATTGGCTTTCGCGCAGCCAGGTATTCATTAAACTTTCCATGAATAAAACCTGAAATATCGGAGGTAGTCCAGGTTAATAAAAGATTGATGTGCGCCCGGGCTTGTGCATCCCATGCTTGTTGAACAGGAATTTGATTATCTATCCGGGAATAGGGCAACAATCCGAATTTTTTCATCCAACCTTCCCAATACCGGCTGCTGATACCGGAATACCGGATACACAGGTCATTGGCAAACGATTCATCCTTTATAGTCAACTCTTTTAATAACTGAAACAAAATATCCGCTTGCTGAAATTCCGTATAGATCCGTCCGGTATAATTGAGCGTAAATTTATTGGTTCCCTCACCATTGATGTTTGATTGTTCCGGCTCCAGGGGTAATCCATTGTATAAGGTGATGACAGAGCGCTGAAAAACTTCACCCCAAAAACTACCAATCCCCCTGGTCACTGCAGAAATATAATCCATCCTGGAAATTAAGGCACGGATCCAGGTTTCCTGGTAGTGGGCATTGGATTTTTCCCACCACAACACATCCCTGAAATCCCCAATCCATAAAATTTGCGGAAAGGCTATTTTGATTTGTTCTGCAATAAAATGATCTGCCATCGGTCGATAAGAGGAAAATAGATGTGTGATATGATTTTCCCGGACCAGTTTTAGCGCCAGTTTTACCGCCTTTAAATAATAGATCCCGCCTCCCTCACCTAACCATTTGTTGAATGGGTATCGAAGTAAAATTTTATAACCCCATTGTATCCAGGGGCCCGGGGGGATCACTGTTGAGGTCACCCCTCCTTTTACGCCCAATCCTTCCAGCACAGCCCGGTAGTCCCATGCGTTGACCGTATAGTTCTTAATTTTATCGGGGCCTGCATTTTTTGTAAAACCCTTGCTGATGATGTGGACCTCGTGGCCTGCTTCGGCCAAAAACTTACTTAAATAATAGTTGCGTGTTGCCGTCAGGTGCTGTGGGTGACAATAATACGCTAAGAATAAAATCCGGGCTGGTTTTGAAATCATTGGGCAGCATTCAAAAAATTCTTGTAGAGACTTATATATTGTTTGGCCACTACAGGATAATCAAACCGTGCACGAAGTACATTTCGCATTTCCCGGGCAACTTCGGGATTAAACCGATTGATGGTCAGATCTATTGACCCTGCAATTTGCAGTTCGTCCGCATCGAGAGGCAAAACCGGAATCTGATCACCAACAGGGATTTCTTCTATTCCTTTGTTTTGTAAACACACGACTGGGATTTCACAGGCCAGTGATTCCAACACGACTACCCCGAAAGATTCCGACCGGCTTAGAAATAAAAGGCAGGTCGACGCCTGAAGTTGTGCCAGCCAGTCTTCAACCGGTTTTTCACCCCACCATATGATCTGATCTTGTACACCGTAGGATTTTGCGAGGATTTCCAGCTTTTTCCTTTCCGGTCCGTCCCCAATAATGTGCAGGTGTGCTTCCGGGTGCTTTTTTTTCCAGACTGAAAATACTTTTATACCCTGGTCCACTTGTTTATTTTTATTCAAAAGATTGACCATGATAAGTTGGGGGCTATTTGATTTTGGTCCAGGTTTAAAATAATTAAAGTCCACCGTATTGGGGATGACTTTAACCGGGACATCGGGAAGCAGGACCTTGATCCCGGATTTTAAATATTCACTAACAGCCACCCATTGAATATAATCACCCGTGTAACGCTTTACGAGATATTTTTCCAGCCCACTGAGTTTTTGTTGCGCCATCTTTGAACTGTGTTCTGTGTATACAATTCGGGTTCCATATTTTTTGAATAATAAGCATGCCACCGGAAGCAGGTTATAATTGTGTATATGAATTAGATCCGGAACTCCATGTATGCTGAGGTATTGTTTAAATATCTTATGATAGGACCAAAGGCCAACCCTATTCCAGATTGGAAACAATAAACCCGGCCAGACGGACCGGGAATGCCAGATTTCGATCTGGTGATTTAGACTTGAACGAAAAGGGAGAGAGGCCCCGGATTGAAACAAAAAGTTGACTTTGACTCCCTCGAGTGCCAGGGCATAGGCCAGGTCTTTTACCGCTTTTCCTGCAGTTGGATGCGCAGGAGTTTCAAACCAGGCCGGTATAAATAGGATGTGCATGAGGAAGCTGGGTACATATTGAAATTAATTTTTTCGGTGCCTGCATTTTTTAGACCTCGTCTGATTCGAAGTACCACTTTTTATGGACTAATGAACAAGGGATATTCGAAGTACAACTTCTCATGAACAAGGGGGTGACCAAAAAGCGAAATGAATTAGGGTTAATATTGGTTCGAGGTCTTTAGAAATTCGAACAGCGGGAGAATAAGAGAATTAGAAACATTTCTATCTCTATATTAAACCTATAAACTTTGAAAGCTGCCTAAAAGCTTGATTCTTGATTCAATGATTTAATCATCCAACCACCGATCCGCCACATTGGGTTGCTGCCGTTATAGCCAGTGGATTAGTACCTCGTTTTTAGTACAATTTTTCCCAGATCTTTGATTTCGTCTTGCTCAGTAAATACTACTCGGCCTTTTTTAGATAATACCTCCCAAGCAATAATACTGGTAATGTCGTCAATGGCATTTGGCGCAGAGGGGTCGCTTGTTACATCAAATGTCCGTTCGTCTTTCATCACCACCGCTTGAGCAAAGTCCTGGTGCACGATGAGTAACTCACCACGTCCGTCAATAGCTGCTTGGTAAATTTCCTGCAAGTCTGTCAAAACTGTGCTTTGAGCAACCGCAACTTTCATCTCACGAATAGCTTCATTCCTTCGTTCGTGCTGCAAATCCTTAACTATTTCCCAGCTTTGTTTTGCAATGTGATGTGTTGTGGTATTGTTATAGTCAATATTTGCATATCCATAATAAATAGATGGTTTGTCAGCAACTTGCTTTAAACGACTGTAGTTGCTTTCTGTACAAATTACAACACAACTAAGTCCAGTATCGTTATGTATTCTTACTACTGCTTTATCCACTTTATTTAAAAACTCACGAACTAAATCGTCCAGATGTTTTGAGTCGCTACCTTTGTCAGAATGGGTATTGTAATGTCTGTTTTCAGAAAATGGAAAGTCCTCATTATTGATTTCGCTGGATATTCCATCATTCAACGCTTCGTATAAATTCACACCACCTTGCGATAATAAAAGAATAAAATACTCTTCACTTCTATTGTTCGATTTAATCAAAGTACGAATGGAAAATGTATCAGAAATATGAACACTATTTTCGTTGATTGGCCAAGCCAACCTAAGTATTTCTTTCGTATCGTTAGACAGATAAATATGCAAACTGTCCAAATTATAATTTAGATCTATTTCACTTTCAATTGTTGAGATTTTCTCTAATAAAGAAGTAACAGGTCTTTTTCCAAATTCATTTACAACTCTTTTTTCGGCTTCCTTTAAAAGGTTTTTTAATTCAATTACATCCTGAGTATTGTCGGGATGGGTTCGGTGTGTGTTTAGAGAAATAGTAACACAGGGCGTGTTTTTTTCTGTTGCTAATTTTTCTAATTTTTGTACATTGGTCATAGTTATTTATTTATTTATTTATGAATACATTTACCAGATTATTCTTTTGAATTTTCAGTTTTTTTGCCCTTTATTTGTTTGGTTCATTTTGTTTCGCATTGGTCCTACTATCAGAGCCCTAAATGCACCCGCTGTTTGAAGTTTCCTCCCGACCGATCGGGACTTCAACCCAATTTATTGCAACAATACAAATAATTAGCAAATTTCTTACCAGCCGGGTTGGGATATTCGAAGTACAACTTTTCATGGACAAGGGTTTGGGGTGACCAAAAAGCGAAATGAATGAGGGTTAATATTGGTTCGAGGTCTTGAGATCGAACAGCGGGAACAACTTCTCATGAACATGGGAAACAGGGGCTATTCATGAGCAAGTTGTAGGCTCTTTTTTATCTCGTGCTCCTGATTTCTGGGATAGATTAATAAGGCCTCACCGCTATCGATAATAATATAGTCTTCCAGTCCACGGACAATAGCTTGTTTGTTTTCAGGCAGGGTCACCAGGTTGTTACTCGCATCCTGGAAATAAACCCGTCCGCGGGTAGATACATTTCCCTGTTCATCTTTTTGGCTGGCTGCATATACCGATGACCAGATCCCTAAATCTGACCAGTCGAATGCTGCCGGAATGGTATATACTATTTCCGATTTTTCCATAATGGCGAAATCGACCGATACATTTTCCGTCGTGGGATAGACCCTGGACAAAAATTCATCTTCCTCTGGTGTATTGTATACCGGCAAACCCTGATTCAATGTTTCATACAATTGAGGAACATACGTTTGATATTCCTGTATGATGGTATTGACGTGCCATGCAAACATACCGGCATTCCATAGGTATTTGCCTGAAGCCACATAAAGCCTGGCAGTATCCAGGCTGGGTTTTTCAACAAATTGTTCTACCTTTTTTAAATCCTCGTGTTCATCGTCCTTCATTTTGATGTATCCATACCCCGTTTCGGGGCGGGTCGGCAATATTCCTATAGTAACAATAGCCTGGCCTGCGGAAGCATGCTCCAGGGCTTGTTGCGCATTTTGGCGGAATGCGGTCTGGTCAATGATTAACTGGTCGGAGGGAACAAAAAGACAACAGGCATCCTTGTCCTTCTTTTTAATTTTTAATGCAGCGAGCAGGATACAGGGTGCTGTGTTATTGCGACTTGGTTCACAAATGATCTGTTCATGATCCAAACCCGGCAATTGTTCGTTTATGATAGCCCGGTATTTTTCATTGGTGACGATATAGATATTTTCTTTGGGTATCCACCCAGCAAAACGATCGACCGTCATCTGGATAAAGGTTTTTCCAGTGCCCAGAATGTCTAAAAACTGTTTAGGTCTGGCTTCTGTGCTTAAAGGCCAGAATCGTGTTCCGGCACCACCGGCCATTATTATTGCGTATTTCATGTTGAGGTTGAGGCTAAGGTTGAGGTTGAGGTTGAGGTTAAGGCCTGCCCGAATTCCGTTACGGAAGGCGGGCTGAGGTTAAGGCTAAGGCCTGCCCGAATTCCGTTACGGAAGGCGGGTTAAGGCTAAGGTTTAGGCTGAGAGCTCCCGGCCATTATCTACTTACCACTGTCTACTAACCACTTCTTCATATACCCTACTGATTCCTTCCTTCAGGCTAATTTTTGCTTTCCATCCCAGATTGTTTATTTTTTCCACATCCATAAGTTTACGGGGGGTGCCATCCGGCTTGGTGGTATCGTAAACAATCTGTCCTTCAAATCCGGTGAGTTCGGCAATGAGTGCTGCCAGTTCTTTAATCCTGAGGTCAACCCCGGTCCCGATATTGATATGTCCTTCTTCATCATAATTTTGCATCAGAAATATACATCCATCCGCACAGTCATCGACATGCATAAATTCGCGATACGGATTTCCGGTTCCCCACAAGGTTACTGTATCCGAATGGGATGATTTAGCTTCAATGAATTTCCGCAGGAGAGCGGGAAGCACATGACTGGTTTTTAAATCATAATTATCATGGGGCCCATAAAGATTGGTTGGCATGGCGGAAATAAAATGACTTCCATATTGTGCCCGGTAAGCATCACACATTTTTATTCCGGCGATCTTGGCGATGGCATAAGGTTCGTTGGTGGGTTCCAGTAGTCCGGTCAACAAATATTCTTCTTTCAGGGGTTGCGGGGCAAGTTTAGGATAGATGCACGAGGATCCCAAAAACAAAAGTTTAGCAACCCCGTGGGTATACGCGCCATGAATAACATTATTCTGCATGACCAGGTTTTCATGTAAAAACTGAGCTCGATAGGTATTGTTTGCAATGATCCCGCCAACTTTGGCGGCAGCCATGAAGACAAACTCTGGTTTTTCCGAGCTGTAAAAATCATCCACTGCCTGTTTCTCCATCAAATCCAATTCAGAGGAAGTGGCGTACACCAGATTGGTATAACCGGTGGATTGAAGGTGGCGGAGAATGGCGCTCCCCACCATGCCGCGGTGACCGGCGACGTATATTTTGGAAGTTAAGTTCAGAAGGTGAAAATTAGGTGTTTCTCGCGAAGGCGGAGCGAGAGGAAGTAAGAATATTTTTTTT
>Ga0163149_10006398_pt1 | contig 12103 bp, 8 predicted proteins | sample OliLakLV19MP5G1_FD_148604 | JGI IMG/M metagenome (GOLD analysis project Ga0163149, IMG submission 148604) | Freshwater microbial mat bacterial communities from Lake Vanda, McMurdo Dry Valleys, Antarctica - Oligotrophic Lake LV.19.MP5.G1 | ecosystem: Environmental > Aquatic > Freshwater > Lake >...
TTAAAAATATTCGCGCCACCACTTGCAATACTAAGGCAGCCTGATATCATATCCGAGAACCAAATCGTAATGCGCAACCAGAGCCATGATCGCCAAGTTTCAACTACGATAGAGACATCCCCATTTGTGAAGTGCAAGCGTGCTTTCGACCGTCCTGAAGAAACTAGAACGCTTTATTTACTTGCCCTGAACGCATTAGTCGAAGAGGGCGCCACAGAGCTCGTTCTGACCAATGAGTACTTGGATCTATTTGAGCTAAAGCAGCCGATTCAGATTTCGACTTTGGCAGGAGCCAAAGATGCTTTGCTCAGGCAGCTAAATCAAGACGGACGCATTTACAAGATTCACAGTGTAGTTAGTGTGTGGGCCGCTCAATATCAAATCGATCTTTCACAGTGCTGTACGATATGCCGCCCAATCTTCCGATTGGCTGTAATACATCGAGATCAACTAAGCCGTCCGTCCCAATCACACCATCGGCATAATGCAAACAAAGAATTTCGCCCAGCACTAGAGCCGAACCGCCCAATTCGTGTATATGAAAAACCTTGCATTCCATCGAAATTAAAGCTTCGGCAACGCGTGGCGGCTTAATCATAGTGCTGGCCTGAGGTGTCAATCCGGTTACGGCAAATTCGCTAATATCGTTTTCAAACTCGCCGCTCGATTGATTCATTTGTTCAACTAGTGACTGGCTAACAACATTGACTACAAATTCTCCACAGGCTCGCACGTTTACTAAAGTGTCTTTGGCGACAGGCAGAGACGAGCCCGCTGCCGGCCTTTTGTAACCAGGAGCAAAACCAAGCATCGGTGGTTTAACGCTAAAAATATTGAAAAATGAAAAGGGCGCTAAGTTATTGATGCCGTCGTCATTGACGCTTGAAACCCAGGCGATGGGGCGAGGCACCACAGATCCAATTAAAAGGCGATAAAGCTGATCAGTTTTTGTTTCGCTGCAATTGATGAACATGTTTACTCACTTAAGCTCCCAACTTCTTCAAGCTCCAATTTTGCACAACAAAAAGACCACCCAGATAAATCTGCGATGGTCTTTTTACTATCGTCTGACAGTCTATTGCGTAGACTCGATATTTCTCACTGCTTCAAGTCAGAATCCACAGTCAGCGGGTTATCGCTACAGTTTCTGGTCTGCGCAGACCTGGTGTTTCCACTTAACCCCTCGGCTCAAAGCACTCAACTTATTGATTGGTGAGTGCTCACCGTTTATGCATGTAATTATAGCGAAACTGCAGGCGATGAGAAGTCCCCCGATGAAAATACCTTGCATATCTGCTGACAATTCGAAGGATGCACCTGAAGGCCGTTCTTTATATTACTCTCGCTAGCCAAGCGCGTGAACCACAGGCTCTACCTCTATACACCCGATCGTATATGCAGTTATGCACAGCGTCAGCTCCAGAGTCGGGACAAAGGTGCGATTGATTTTGCATTGCACCGCCATTAAACATTGTCATTACGCCGTAATTGCATTGTTAAACGGCGGAATAATCAAATTTTGACACCCTGCACCAGAAGACGGTGGTGAGCTGATAAAAAATCATTCCAGCCTGGTAACTTTGACGGCCCGCATCAGCTCCAGCAGGGGGTGGTCCATTTCAGAAACAAGTGCCCTTACGTCGTGCAGCATGGCCGAGCGAGCGTCAAGCAAATCAATGCTGACGATGGTCTGTGGGTGGGTGCCTGTAATGTGGCCCACAACTTCTTTGCTGCTGACGTTTTGTTTTTTATTGCTGATTACTTTGAGCTTGTACCAGCGCTTGAGTAATTCTTGCTGTCTGGTCAATCCGGTTTGACTATTTTCAGGCACTCTATTGAGGTAGTGCCATACGGTAGGTGGGTAATCGCGCTCGGTATGCACGGAGTCTTTATCGAACAATTTTGCCAGCATGTTAGGCGTTCCGGCTACAACTTTTTTCTCACCCGACTGCTGTTTTAGGGCCCAGAGCGCCAGCGTTGTCTGAGTGATGCCTTCGCCCGTATCTATGCCGTTTGCGCTTTGCTCGTTGGCACCGCCCAGCTTGAGGCCACCACCGACGATACCGGTTATGCCACCAGAAAGAAAGTTGGCAATGGTGTTGAGTCGAATGGCTTTGTCGCGACGCTCTTCCAAAAAGGCTTGCAGATCATCGGCCTGGGCAATTTCTGTTTCAAGATTACTTAAGCAGCTGCGCACCTCAAAGCTCTCAGAAACAATGATTTCGGTCAGCGATTGTTTAAGCAGCAAAGCGCGCAACAGGCTGCTGTCGTTTTGCGCCGACTGCGTGGCCTTCAGTCTGGCTAATTTTTCATCGATGCCCAACTCTTGCGCCAGCTTTTGCGCTTCAACGGAAAGCCCCTCAGTCGTGAGCGCTGGGAGAGTGGTGGCAGAGGTGTTTGAGCGCCTGGGCGAAATGGAAGGTTTTAAAGCCGGTAAAATATCACCGCTGGCACAGGCCGGCGCTTCTATTAAATTAGGCAGGCCGATCATACAGAGAATGCCCGCAAGTGGCAGCAAACGGTGTGCAGAGTGCACTTCTGATTCCTCTTAGCCGTTTGATTTTACTCGATTGGCCCACAGAAGAGCTGGAACCTTTTAATACTCGCTTAGTCTATCTAATTGTTAGATATACTAAATATAGTTATGGAGGGGTGTAGTGAAAGCAGTAATACGTCCCGAAGGGGCACAGTCTCAATTTAATACGGCTGATAAAGCTAAGTCTGACCTTGTAGCTACAAGGCTCATGGAAACCGTTCCCTACATAATGTATTACCTGCGCAGCAACGTCTTGCGCCAGGCTGAAACTCCAGCTTCACTGCCACAATTGCGCGTCATGGCTTTCATCAATAATTGTCCGGGGTCAAGCTTGAGCCGTCTGGCAGAGTCTATTGGTGTGGCCAATGCCACCGCCTCGATTATGGTCGAAAAGCTCGTTAAGGCCGGTTTGGTCTTGCGAAACAGCGATCCGGTCAGTCGTCGCAATGTTATTCTCAGCTTGAGTGAAGAGGGTGTCAGCCATTTGCAGGGTACTCGCGCTATTGCTCAAGCAGAAATTGCCCGCATAATCGATCAACTGCCTGCCGATAAATTAGACTCAATTGAAGAAAGCTTGTCTCTTTTAAAAGGGATTTTTACCGAAGCGAATGCCAAAATTTAACTGACATCAGGCAGAAGAAATGAAAGAAGAACTCGACACCAGCACAAAGCGCGAAAATCCTGATTTTCCCATTGCGCCTGCGCGTCATGATTCACCTAAGCCTAAACAAAATAAAGTGGTTTTATTTAGCTTGATTGCCTTGCTGCTTGTTGGTGGCGCATATGGTGCCTATTCTTTAAGCACTTTAAGCACTTTGAGCCCTTTGAGCCATCAAGAAAATAAACAGATGGCTGGCGAAAGAGCAGGTCAGGGAGCCTTTGGTAAGGGCGAGAAGAGCGCAAAAGACAAAATTGTGCCGGTGGTTATAGCCGTCTCCACTCAAAAGGCATTGCCAATTGAACTCAGGAGTATTGGTAATGTCACACCTTTTTCAGTGGTTAACATTACTCCGCAGGTGAGCGGTCAGCTTTTAAAAGTGCATTTCACCCAGGGCGAAACGGTGAAAAAAGGGGCTTTACTCTTTCAAATCGATCCGCGATCTTATGAGGCGACCTTAACGCAAGCGGAAGGTCACGTGGCTCGTGACCGTGCACAAGTAGAGGCAGCTCAAGCCAATTTAGCTCGTGACCAGGCCATGATTGGTCAATATCACGCTAATTTGCGCAAAGACAGAGCGCAGGCTAAATACACCGATACGCAAATGACCCGCTACGCAGAGCTTGTTCGCGAAGGCGCTGTTTCTAAAGAACAAAGCGATCAAGTGTCAACCAGCGCCACCCAGGCTCAAGCCACCATTGAAGCCGACTTGAAAGTGATCGAGAATGCTAAAGCCGTCACCAGAGGTGACCGCGCGGCCATCGAGACAGCGCGAGGCACATTGCGCGCCGACCAGGGCCTGGTAGATCAAGCTCGCCTGCAACTGAGTTGGACCAAAATTTATTCTCCCATCACTGGTCGCACCGGCAGTCTAAATGTTTATGAGGGTAACGTAGTTTCGAATACTTCCAGTCAACCGCTGGTGACCATTGCTCAAGTTAATCCTATTTACGTTACTGTCACAGTGCCGGAGCAGTATCTCAACGATCTGAGGCGCTCGCAGGCAAATGGCACATTGAAGTTGCAGGCTCTCGTTGAAGGCCGGAAAGCAGAAGCGGTTAAGGGTCATATTTCCTTTATGGAAAACACTGTCAATACCAATACAGGCACGATTTTGTTGCGCGCCAGTTTTGCCAATGAAGGGCAGAAGCTCTTTCCTGGTCAATTTGTAGACGTCTTAATATCTATGCCTCCAGCAGGGCAGTCGGTTGTAGTGCCATCACGCGCGGTGCAAACAACACAGCAGGGCAACGCTATTTATGTTTTAAAGCCGGACAATACCGTTCAATTAGTTAAAGTAAAACTCGGTCAGAGTGCTGGTGACATGGTGGCCATCACCAGCGGCATTAAAGTTGGCGAGAGTGTCGTTGTTGACGGGCAATTGCAACTCACCCCGGGCTCAAAAGTGAAAGTGCAAAAAGAAAAAGCTGCCGATAGCGAAAGTGAAGTCGAAACGTCAATTAGGAGTGTCCAAGAGGTAACTGATTCAGTGCGCCGCTAGGTAAAATAAACTTTGCGGTGAGGAATTGTTTTTGAATATTTCTCTGCCCTTTATTATGCGACCGGTGATGACCACACTAATTATGGTGGCACTGGTCGTATTCGGGCTCATTGCTTATTTCACATTACCGGTAAACGATTTGCCGGCCGTAGATTTCCCTACCATTAGTGTCAGCGCCGGCTTACCTGGGGCTAACGCCGAAACCATGGCTTCGGCTGTGGCCACTCCTTTAGAAAAACAATTTAATGGCATCGCCGGCCTCGAATCAATGAATTCGACTTCAGCCACTGGTACAACGGCCATCACTTTACAGTTTGCACTTGACCGCAGCATCGATGGTGCCGCTCAAGATGTGCAGGCTGCCATTGTTGCGGCAAGGGCCTGGCTGCCGGCAAGTATGCCCAGCCCTCCAACTTTTCGAAAAGTCAATCCGTCCGATGCGCCGATTCTTTATATTGCCCTGAACTCCACCACTCTTCCACTTTATACCGTTGATGAATACGCAGAGAACGTCATTGCTCCGCGCATTTCCATGACCAGCGGAGTGGCTCAGGTGCAAGTGATGGGCTCGCAAATTTATGCTCCCCATGTGCAAGTAGATCCGCGTAAACTTGCTGCTTACGGTATCGGTATAGATGAAGTAGCCACGGCCATTCGCCAGGCTAATGTCAATTTACCCACAGGCACATTGTCGGGGCCTGATACCGCATATAACATCAGAGTAAACGGACAGCTTTATAATGCAGCTGCTTTTATGCCCTTGATTATTACTCACAAAAATGGTGCCCCGGTGCGCATAAGAGATGTGGGCACAGTCATTGACAGCGTACAGACCGACAAAGTGGCCAGCTGGTACAACGGCAGCCGCGCCATTATTTTAGCGGTGCAGCGCCAACCGGGCACCAATACCATAGAAATTGTCGACGCCATCAAAAAGATGATGCCCAATTTTAGAGCGGTTTTGCCTGGCGCCGTTAATCTCAATGTTTTTTATGATCGCAGTTTGTCCATCAGGCGTTCTGTGGGCGACGTAAAGCTAACGCTTTTGATTACTGTCTTTCTCGTTATTCTCGTAATTATTTTAGCGCTGGGCAGCCTCTCAACCACTCTCATTGCCAGCGTCACGCTGCCAATTGCCCTAATAAGCACTTTTGCCGCTATGAAATTGTTTGGTTTTACTCTCAACAATATCTCGCTCATGGCTTTAACTCTGTCGGTGGGTTTTGTGGTAGATGACGCTATTGTTGTGCTGGAAAATATCGTGCGCCATATCGAAGCCGGTGAGCCACCGCTGCTGGCTGCAGTAAATGGTTCGCGCGAAATTGGTTTTACAGTGGTATCGATGACGGTATCGCTCATCGCTGTATTTATTCCAATATTATTGCTCGGCGGAATCATCGGGCGCTTATTTTTTGAATTTGCCGTTACTATTTCAGTGGCTATTTTAATTTCCGGTTTTGTTTCTCTTTCGCTCACGCCTATGCTCTGTAGCCGTTTTCTGAGACCGCAAGAAAAGAAAGGCTGGCTCTATAATTTTTCTGAAGCAGTCTTTGGCCGCCTGCTGGGCTTTTATGATTTCACTTTGAAGCCGGCCTTAAGGCACAAGATTATGGTGCTGGTAGGCTTTGCTGTCATGCTTGGCGCCACCGGTTACCTTCTGGCAGTGATTCCCAAAGGTTTCATGCCCAGCGAAGATTCTGGGCAAATATTCGGCATGACTCAAGCTATTGAAGGCGTTTCGTTTGAAGAAATGAAGCGCCACCAGTTAATGCTTGCCGATATAGTGAGAGAGAATGGTAGCGTGCGTGGTGCCATGTCGTCGGTGGGTGCAAGCGGTCCGAACGCGGCCGTCAATCAAGGCCGCATTTTTATGGTCTTGAAAATGAAGTCAGAGCGCCCTGGCCACGCGTCTATCGATCAAGTGATTCAAGAGCTGCGGAAAAAAACTGCCAATGTGCCCGGCATTAGTTTATTTATGCAAAATTTAGGGGGCATTCGCATCGGCGGGCAGCTGACTAAAGCACAATATCAAGTGACCTTGTCTGGATCTGAGTTGCCGGAGCTTTACAAAGCCTCTCGTGACTTTGAAGCCAAGCTTAAGGCCATGCCTGATTTGCAAGACGTAAACAGCGACTTGCAGGTGAAGAATTTGCAGCTCAATGTTGAAATCGATAGAGATAAATGTGCCCGACTCGGTATCAGTGTTCAATCGGTGCAAGATGCGCTCAATAGCGCCTATTCCGCCAGGCAGGTTTCGGTTATCTATACTCCCACCAACCAATATTGGGTAATTCTGGAAGTTGAGCCCAGGTATATGGAAGACCCTTCTATGTTGCACTGGTTTAACGTACGCACGGCGACGGGTCAATTGATACCACTCGATACTGTGGCCAGGCTTGAGCGCGGTGCCGGCCCGCTACTGGTTAACCATTTGGGTCAATTCCCATCGGTCACTGTTTCATTCAATCTTAAACCGGGAGTGGCACTCAGTGACGCTGTGGGGCCAGTCAAAGAACTGGTGGCGAAGGGTTTGCCTGAAGATGTGACCGGCAGTTTTCAGGGCACCGCTCAAGCCTTTGAAAGTTCAACAAAAAATCTCGGCATACTTTTGTTGGTTTCGATCATCATCATTTATCTGGTGCTGGGAATTCTATACGAGAGTTTCATTCACCCTCTAACCATTCTCTCGGGCCTGGCGCCCGCCGGCTTGGGTGCCCTTTTGATATTGTTGATTTTCAACTTGAGTTTAGACGTTTATGGTTTTCTTGGTCTAATTTTACTGGTTGGTATCGTCAAGAAAAATGCCATCATGATGATTGATTTTGCTATAGACGTTGAGCGTCAGCGCAATTTGACTGCTGAAGAAGCAATTTATGAAGCTTGTTTGGTGCGATTCAGGCCAATCATGATGACCACACTGGCAGCCATTCTCGGCAGTCTTCCTATCGCAATTGGTCTAGGCGAAGGCGCCGAATCTAGGCAAACTTTAGGCCTGACTATTGTGGGAGGATTATTGGTTTCGCAACTGGTGACACTTTATATTACTCCGGTGTTTTACATTTATTTAGACCGCTTTCAACATTATGTCAATAGTCGCACCGCCTTTAGAATGCCATGCCTGCGCCGGTTTCGTAAAGCCGACGGCACTGAAAGTGAACAAGAAAATTTTGAGGAAGCCAGATGAATCTTAGCGCCATTTTTATCAAAAGGCCGGTAATGACCACACTGGTGATGGTGGCAATTCTATTTTTTGGTTTGATGGGCTATCGAACCCTGCCAATTAGTGATTTGCCTAACGTTGATTTTCCCACCCTTCAGATAACCGGCACCCTGCCTGGTGCCAGCGCAGAAACAATGGCGTCGGCGGTATCGATGCCCCTGGAAAAACAATTTGCCACCATTGCCGGTTTAACGCAGATGACTTCTACCAGCACCCTCAGCCAATCGCTGATTACTTTGCAATTTGATCCTACTCGCGATATGGATGGCGCTTCACTAGACGTTCAAGCGGCAATCACAGCCGCTTCCAAACAGTTGCCGCCGCAAATGACCATGCCTCCCACCTTTGCCAAAGTCAATCCGGCCAGCCAGCCGGTTATTTATCTGGCGGTCAGTTCTGATAGTTTGCCTTTGCATAAAGTCGATTATTTTGCTGAAACTTTAATTGCTCAGCGCATCTCCCGCATCAGCGGAGTGGCTCAGGTACAAGTCAACGGCTCACAGGCATACGCTGTGCGTGTGCAGGTTAATCCACAAAGGCTCGCTACTTACGGACTGGGCATCAATGACGTCATGAGCGCTGTCATGTCGGCCAATCAAAACCAGCCCACCGGCACACTCTGGGGTAAACATCAGGCTTTTACCATACAATCAAATGGGCAATTGCTCGATGCGGAGGCTTATAAGCCGGTCATTGTTGCTTACCAGAACAACGCTCCAATAAGGCTTTCGAACCTGGGCCGCGTAATTGACAGTGTGCAAAATGATAAATCAGGGGGCGAGTTTAACGGTAAACCCGCTGTAATTTTGGCGGTGCTAAAGCAGCCTGGTGCCAATACGATTCAGGTTGTAGACAGCATTCAAAAATTATTGCCCACTTTTAAATCAATCACGCCTGAGTCTGTTCATTTAGATGTGCTTTACGACCAGTCGCAGACTATTCGCGAATCGGTTCAAGATGTGCAGTTTACCCTGCTTTTAACAGTGGCTCTTGTGGTGATGGTGATTTTCGTTTTTCTCGGCAATCTGTCGGCTACCGTTATTCCCAGCATGGCTCTGCCAATTTCTGTTGTCGGTACTTTTGCGGCGATGAAATTGCTCGGTTTCAGTCTCGATAATTTGTCGCTTATGGCTTTATCGCTTTCTGTCGGTTTTGTTGTTGACGATGCCATCGTCATGCTGGAAAACATCGTGCGCCACGTGGAGCTGGGCGAGACGCCCATGGAGGCGGCGCTGAATGGCTCAAGAGAAATTGGCTTTACCATTCTATCGATGACCCTATCTCTGGTGGCAGTGTTTATTCCGGTTTTGCTTCTGCCTGGCATTGTTGGTCGTCTTTTCAATGAATTTGCCGTCACCATTTCGATTGCCATTTTAATTTCAGGATTCATTTCCATCAGCCTTACACCCATGCTCTGCAGCCGTTTTCTTAAAGCTGAAAAGAAAGAGAAACAAGGCCCTCTGGTGCGCGCTGCCGAGAGCGTCTTTAAGCGGGGGCTGGCTTTATATGATTGGTCGCTTTCCATAGCTTTGAGCAACAAGCCATCGGTGATGGTGATCTTCACAATGATGTTTGTCGCCACTGCTTATCTCTTTGTCGTCATTCCTAAAGGATTTATGCCGACGGAAGACACCTCACAAATTGTTTGTATGACCGAGGCCGAACAGGGCACCTCATATGATGCCATGGTGAGGTTGCATAAAAGCTTGACTGAAATTATTGCCAAAGATGCCAATGTCAGCAGCTACATGTCAAGTTTAGGTGTTGGTAACGGCAGCCCCAACATTGCTCTTAATCAAGGGCGCATTTTGATCGTTCTTAAGCCTAAAGACGTGCGCAAAAAGTCAATTCACGATGTAATCGGAGAGTTGTCGGCCAAGCTTGCCACCGTTCCTGGTATCAATTCATTTTTGCAAAATCCACCCACTGTCACTATCGGCGGCCAGGTAACAAAATCGCTGTATCAATTTACTTTATCGAGCCCCAATCGTGAAGAGCTCTATAAAGCAAGCAAAACACTGCTTGAGAAAGTGAAAGAGCTGCCGGGAGTGGCCGATGTCGCCAGCGACATGCAAGTGGATAATCCCGAAATCCACCTTACTGTCAATCGCGATAAGTGTTCTGGATTAGGCTTGACCATGCAACAAGTGGAGGACGCGCTTTCCAGCGCTTACGCCACTCGTCAGATTTCAACTATGTACACTCCATCAAATCAATACTGGGTGATTATTGAGGTAATGCCTCGCTTTTATCGCGATCCGGCCGTGCTCAAACAATTATTTTTGCGCTCCAGCACCGGCAAGTTGGTGCCCCTTGATACCATCGCTCAAATAGAGACTGGTGTCGGCCCGCTTTTGGTTAACCATCTAGGGCAATTTTCGTCAGTTACTCTTTCTTTCAATTTGAAGCAGGGCACGTCGCTGGGGGACGCAGTCAGTGCCATCAAGCAGATAGCCGCCCAAGTGGTGCCTAAATCGGTTACGACCGCCTTTCAGGGTACTGCCGCCGCCTTTGAAGACTCATTTGCCAATCTCTGGGTTTTGCTTTTGATTGCCATTTTAGTAATTTACATCGTGCTCGGCATTCTTTACGAGAGTTTCGTGCATCCGATCACTATTCTTTCCGGTTTGCCGTCTGCCGGTTTAGGTGCGCTGATTGTGCTGATGGTGACGCACCACGATCTGGATATCTACGGTTTTCTCGGACTAATCATGCTCATTGGTATCGTCAAGAAAAATGCCATTATGATGATCGACTTTGCCCTCGATGCCGAACGCGAACACGGCAAACCACCCGAGCAGGCAATCTATGAAGCGTGCTTGACTCGCTTCAGGCCGATTATGATGACTACTATGGCGGCCCTGATGGGCGCTGTGCCTATCGCCGTGGGCCTGGGCGCCGGATCGGAATCAAGGCAACCTCTAGGTTTAACTGTGGTAGGTGGCCTGCTGGTATCACAAGTGGTGACGCTGTATATCACTCCAGTGTTTTATATTTATCTAGATCGCTTGCAAGCGCGATTAACGCGCAGTCATGAGACCTCACGGGCTACACCGGTGGACCAGCCGGTGTAAGCCTTCGGTTATGGTATTGAGCTTCGTATTTCCCGCACTATGCCGACCACAAATTGCCAAACAGTGTCTCTAAATTGGGGTTATTCCCCCTGCAGACCACAATTTTCTTTTGAGGAGCAAACCATGCCTAAGCTAGAAGCTAATGAAACTAAAGACACCGATAAGGGTCTGGCATCTAATGTAGCGGCATTTTTCGAAGACGCCTACGCTAATCACAAAATTGAAGGCGCTTCAATGGCGACGGTAGGTATGCTGGCTATGACTCGCGGACGCGCTGGGGCCGGCATGATTGGTGAAGGGCTTGCAGCTCAAGGAACTCATTTGCGGGTAGCACTCGCTATGGCTGATGCGGCAGAGTCAAAATTAGTTATGCAAGGATTTAAAGGCATCACCGACGTGGCCGCGGTGAGCACTAGAAGCGTGCAGCAGGATATGCTTATGCATGGCGCCGCTATGGCTAACAAGCCAGGTCTGGTAACAAAAATAGAAATGGGATTGCCGCGCAATCTGGATGCCGCTACCAGCCAGAAATTGGCTGACAGTCTGCAATCTGGTAACAAGGGCGCAGTCAGTACAATTATGGATGACATTTTCAACAGCAACAGCTACGAGAGCATGCGCAGAATGTTTGGTGGCTAGGTTGAAAGATCGGCGTATGGCGTATGGCGTAAGAGGATTAGTTTTTGCTGGGTATTCATTTTGACAGCCGGCCTGACTGGCAAAACCTGACTAAAAATCTTGGTTTTAATGTCGCCCTTTTAGAAAATCCGCCGTACTGGGCCGAAGCTCTTGATAGGCCTTTTGCCTTACAGTTTTCGCTCAGCGAAATTCAAGCGATTGCCGCGGCTACGGCCGAAATTAATGGAATGGCTCTGGCCCTGGTCGAGCATGTTTGTCAGTCGAATCAGTCGCCGATTCTAATGGACAAGCTGCAAATTCCGCCTGGTTTTCGCGACGCTATTCGACTGTCATGGCGCAGACAAGACCCTAGGAGCCTGAGTCAAAACTCCAGCTGTCAGGTCTAGCGAGCATGTCCAATTGAGGCGTTATGCATATCGCAGGCCTAAAAAACGCTCTATCATTTTGAAATTATGACAGTGCAACCGATGAAGAG
>Ga0163149_10006405_pt1 | contig 12097 bp, 17 predicted proteins | sample OliLakLV19MP5G1_FD_148604 | JGI IMG/M metagenome (GOLD analysis project Ga0163149, IMG submission 148604) | Freshwater microbial mat bacterial communities from Lake Vanda, McMurdo Dry Valleys, Antarctica - Oligotrophic Lake LV.19.MP5.G1 | ecosystem: Environmental > Aquatic > Freshwater > Lake >...
GATAATGCCTGTGATTAAAATAGCTTTGAATACGTATTTCCATTTTGAATAGAAATATAGTTTATTCTCAAAGCTCCAAAGAACAGGAAACAAAATGGTGGTAATATCAACTAAAAGATAGTAAAAAGGCTGCATTTATTTGTTTAATATTTTTGCCGCCTCAAGGTAATACTTTTTTGGAACTACCAGCATACCAAAGCACACTCCATGTTCTTTTTCGAGTATTTTATGATGGGCTTTGTGGGCTTTTCTGAGGGCTAAAAAATAAGGGTGATTGGTGTTTCTAAATAATTTAAAACGCTGGTGAATAAAAATATCATGAACTAAGAAATAGGTAAATCCATACAATGTGATTCCTATTCCGATATAAAATTTAAAATCGAAACCTGAAACTATACCTATAATCACTAGCAAAGCTCCAGGTGTGGCATAAATGAGAAAAAATACATCGTTACGTTCAAACCAATTTTCATGGTCTTTTAGATGATGGTCTTGATGGAAATGCCACATAATGCCGTGCATTACATATTTATGGGTGAACCAAGCCATAAATTCCATTCCCAAAAATGATAAAACCGTAATTGCAAGCCCAAGTATCATATTGTAGGTAACTGAGTAGTTATAATTTCATTTTCTACAAGCTTTTCTAGGCAAATTCTAAACCAAATTGTGTATCGCTCAGGAAACATTGCCACATCGTTAATCAACCAATCATAATTTACGAACTTCCAATCTTCTACTTCGATAGGATTGGGTAGTGGTATGCCATCGAAATAGCCAATGAAAACGTGGTCGAATTCATGTTCGGTTAAGCCATTATCAAAATCAGCTTTATAAATGAAATCAAAATGCTTTTTAAGGCTGCAATCGAACCCCATCTCTTCAAATAGTCTGCGAAAAGCAGCGTTTTCTACGGTTTCATCAGGTCGCGGATGGCCACAACAAGTATTTGTCCACAAGCCTCCTGAATGATATTTTTCTATATTCCGTTTTTGAAGTAGTAACTCATTTTTAGAATTTAAAATAAAAACTGAAAAAGCCCGATGTAGCACACCTAGTTTATGGGCTTCCATTTTTTCAATCTCCCCAAGAGCATTGTCGAAATTATCTACTAATATCAGGGTTTCATTTTTCATATCACATATGTACAATAGTTTCTTTCTCAGTAGCACTGCAATATTTCGATTCGGTCAGGTATTGCTTTATAATTTTAGTCAAATCTGCATCCGATACATTTTCTTTTTTCTGATGGATTAAATGCTCCAGTAGAAATTTTTTATCAGTATTTATGTTTGAATTATAGCCCAAGAAACTTGGTACATTTGACTGAATGGCAAATCTTATTAATATCAGTTCTACATTTTTAGGATTAGAAGCAATTGCTGTTTCTAATTCATTTTTCCCATCTATAAAATATTTTAATTTGCTGTATGGATTGAATACATGCTTAGCCATTACCATGCTAATTGCAGCTCTATACCCTTGTTCAATTGGCTTGAGAGAATTTTTAGAGTTTTCAAATTCGCTCAAAAACAACTTTGCAGATTTTGCATCATCCAACGAAGCATAAAATCTTCTCCTTAACTCAACAGGATTCGCATTTTCAGCAAACATTAAATGGGATAGCGAGAATACAAAGATAAAAATAACTACTTTCATTATTGATTTTAATTTTTGTAAGTACCCGGAGATGGCATTAATGAATGTTCGAAATACGACTTTGTGAGCAAGTAAATCTTTTGCGAATTGGGAATTCGAATACGTGATCGCATTACCTCGGTAGATTTTACTTTTTTGATTTTATTAAAAAGTTTAAAATAATAAACATAAGCTACATAAACACCCAATTTACAAGATTTTGGCAAAGACATGATACCCTTGTATGCCATTTGAAAATCTTTACTTATATCTTCTTCAATAATTTGCTTGGTAGTGTCGTCAAATCTTCCTGAATTAATTTCTGGAAAGTAAGTGCGACCTAAATTTATTGAATCATGTTGTAAATCTCGTAAAAAGTTCACTTTTTGAAACGCTGATCCCAAAGCCAAGGCTGAGGCTTTTAATAACTCATACATTTTTTTATCACCCTCTACAAATACGCATAAGCACATTAATCCAACCACCTCCGCAGAGCCATAAATATATTCTTTATAGCTGGCAAAATCATGATTTTTATGGCTCAAATCCATCTCCATGCTATGTAGAAATGCTTCAATCACGGGAATATCAATATTAAATTGATTTACTGTTTTCTGAAAGCTATTTAAAATAGGATTTAGACTTATTCCATCTTCAATAGATGTAAATGTGTCGTTTCTGAATTGTTTGAGTAGCTTTTCTTTGTCGAAACCATGAAAAGTATCTACTATTTCATCCGCATACCGCACAAAGCCATAAATAGAATAAATGTGCTTCCTTATTTTTTTATCTATAAGCATTGTACCGATAGAAAACGAGGTACTGTATGCTTGGGTGATAAGTCTACTGCAATCAAATGAGGTATTGTCAAAAAGTTGCTTCATTCAATATAAATTTTCAACAACAACCATACTAATAAGTGAATGTTTTGGATTCAAAGAAAATAATTTCAATTAAATCTTAGCATAGATAGTAACTGATTGAAGAACTGTGCCTAGGAATAGTTTAAGGAATATTCAAATATTTATGGGTTTGCAAAGAAATAATCCATTTGGGGTTACTTTTTACATAATCTACCATTTGGGGCATTAATTGCTCGCGTTTATTCCACTCTGGTTGTAGATATAATTTCAGGTTTTGAGTGCTCTCGGAATTGAATTTTGAGTTTTGAATAAGCTTAGCTAGCTCTTGATCTGCAAAATGAAAATCAGATTGGTTGGATATAATAATCTTTAACTCGTTAGCGGCTTGGTAAGCCTCAACAACGGGCAGTTTGAATTTTTTAGGTGAAAGACAAAACCAGTTCCAATTACCTGTAGGTTTATAAGCTCCAGATGTTTCTATATGAGTACGGATTCCGGCTTTATTTAAAGCACTTGTAAGCGATTCGCAATTGTGCATCAAGGGTTCACCTCCTGTAATTACAGCAATGTTGCCATTTTCGGCTTTTACAAAATTTACTATTTTATTTATTTCAATTTGCGGATGCGTATCCATAGGCCAGCTTTCTTTTACATCGCACCAGTGGCAACCCACATCACAGCCACCTAATCGGATAAAATAAGCTGCGTGACCTGTGAAAGCACCTTCACCCTGAATAGTGTAAAAATGCTCCATTACTGGAAGAGTAACTACTGATTTTTCTATTTCATTCTCCAATCTCATATAAAAATTCGGGTGCTAAATCAACTACCTTAGGCCATTCAATAGTTCCTATTTGATTTTGATTGTTCGTCTATCAAGTGTACCTCATCGGTTTTATTTCCAGTATTTCGTTTATTAAATTTTCCAGTATTAAAACATATCCAAAATGTATTTGCCATTGTTAGCAGGGTTGCCTATAAGTACCTGATCTTTTGGTGCTACAACTAAATCTAACGCTTCCAACACCAAATATCCCAATACAGGAGGAGCATTTACTCCTTCAGGTATTTCCATTATATTCATGCTAATGTCTCTGTCCCAAATGGTAATGTTTGCCAGTCCATAAATACTTCTTGTAACATCTCCGATCCCAGTTTTTACCCTCTTTTCTCCCTTTTTCAAAAGTCCTAAAGTATTGATATGTTGAATAGGAATGCAGACCATTGCAGCACCTGTATCTACTAAAAAATCTAAAGACATAGTTCTTATCTAGCCTTTTCAATTCATCCTTCTTGAAATTTAGAAATGTCAAATGAATTTTCAATTTTGACTATTTGTGTTACCCTCCCCATGGTTTCTGTTTTATAATGATTCAATAAAATATTCTTTCTCAAATACTTCGTGCCAATCCAATTGTTTTATTTCTAAATTCCTAATCCCCATTTCTAACTTAGCATCGTTTTGTGCCATTTCAAAACATCTATCCCAGAGCAGATTGATGTATTCCTCATTGTATTTTGGTTCGTCTTCTGTTATATATTCAATTTCCCTTCTTGCATCATTAATTGACCTTACCCAACTTGTAGAACGTTTTTGTGGTTGAATTTTCCATTTGATAATATGAAGCATTAGCCTTATCAATTGTCTTTTGATGGCTTTTTTATTGTTCATTTCTAGTTCTCGTAAAAATTCATGTAAACCAACTTTCACTTCATCGTAGTTTTTACTTTTAAGTGAATCTAAAAGTTGTTCTGTGTATTTTGTCGGAGTTTGAGTAGCTATTTCCTGCCAATCTTTCATATCAAATGTCTTTCATTTTATACTAAAATTAAGCATTTCTATTCATTGTAGCAAGCAATGTATTTTGCAACAAACTGCATATCGTCATTAAGCCGACACCTCCTGGAACAGGGGTGGTGTAACTTGATAATGGAGCCACTTCGTCAAACTTCACATCACCCACCAATTTAAAACCTGATTTTTTGGTTTCATCTGCGATTCTGTGAATGCCTACATCTACAATTACAGCCCCAAGTTTCACCATATCTGCTGTTATAAATTCAGGTCGGCCAATAGCAACTATCAGAATATCAGCATTTTGTGTAATGAATTTAAGGTCTTTTGTTTTGCTATGGCAAATAGTTACAGTGGCATTGCCAGGCTTAGAAGCTCTCGACATCAAAATAGCCATGGGGGTACCTACAATGTTGCTCCTGCCTAATACCACACAGTTTTTTCCTTCAGTTTCAATATTATACCGTTTAAGCATCTCCATTACACCATTAGGAGTTGCAGGCAGAAACGTGGGTAATCCTAAAGTCATTCTACCGATATTTTCAGGATGAAAACCATCTACGTCTTTAGCGGGGCTTATTGCTAATGTCACGGCATTTTCATCAATGTGCTTAGGTAATGGAAGCTGCACAATAAAACCGTCAATATCATCTGATTGGTTTAGTTCTTCAATTTTGGATAATAGTTCTGCTTGAGCAATAGTAGCTTCAAGCCTGATAAGTGTTGAATAAAAACCAACTTTTTCACAATTACGCACTTTGCTGGCTACATAAGTTTCGCTTGCCCCATCGTTGCCCAGCAAAATGGCTGCCAAATGGGGAATTTTCCCGCCCTTTAGTTTAATTTGGTTTACTTCTTCTGCAATCTCTGCTAATATTTCTTCCGATAATTTTTTGCCGTCTAGGAGTTGGTAGCTCATATTTCAAAGTCTTTATATTCTAAAATTCAAACATGAACACCAAAGATTCACAAAGTTTTTGTGAACTGGAGGCATCTAATTTTTCAAGTTGAGTAATGAGTCTGGATTTGCTTATACTTTATCTTGCATATATTCTGTATATGCGATTCTACCGAATGTATACATAAACATTAGTCCAGCTAAAATTATTAGAATATATAAAATTATCATTGTTTTATTGGTTTTTTGATACGAATATAAGTTGTGATAGCCCAATTACAACAGAATATAAAAACAACTACAACAGGAATGCCTAGCAAAATCTTAGTTATTTCAGCCAATTCACAAGTTAATATAAAACCTATACCAGCACCAGTTCCTAAAATCATAGTGCAAGCTATAGCCTACATTTGAACTTCAATAGTTAGTATTTCTTTCTTGTTCACTAGTTATAATTTTTTCAATCTAGCTTCAGCACAGCCATAAATGCCTCTTGCGGAATTTCAACATTGCCAATCTGCCTCATCCTTTTCTTGCCTTCTTTTTGCTTTTCAAGTAGCTTTCTTTTTCGGGAAATATCACCGCCATAGCATTTGGCAGTTACGTCTTTTCTCATGGCGCTAATTGTTTCTCGAGAGATAATTTTTGCCCCAATCGCTGCTTGAATGGCTATTTCAAATTGCTGGCGAGGTAGCAATTCCTTCATCTTTTCACATATTCTTTTTCCCCAATTATAAGATTTATCTCTGTGAACAATAGCTGAAAGTGCATCTACTTTGTCGCCATTTAAAAGTATATCCAAACGAACCATACTTGATTCTCTGAAGCCTATCAATTCATAATCAAGGGAAGCATATCCACGTGAAATGGTTTTTAATTTATCGAAGAAATCAAATACCATTTCGGCCAATGGCATGTGGAAAATGAGTTCTACACGGTCAGTTGTCAAATAACTTTGCACTTGAAGCAAACCACGTTTGTCCATACAAAGCCCAATGATATTGCCTACATAATCGGATTTGGTGATAATTTGAGCTTTGATAAAGGGTTCTTCAATGTGGTGAAGCAGTGTTGGATCAAGCATATCGGCCGGGGCATTTACAATATGTTTTTCTCCTTTTGTATCGAAAGCGTAAAACTGTACAGATGGCACCGTAGTGATTACTGTCATGTTAAATTCCCTTTCTAAGCGTTCCTGAATGATTTCCATGTGCAACATTCCCAAAAAGCCGCAGCGGAACCCGAAGCCTAAAGCAGCGGAAGTTTCAGGTTCATATACCAAAGAAGCATCATTCAATTGAAGCTTTTCCATGGCATCGCGCATATCTTCAAACTCAGAAGTATCAACTGGATACAAACCTGCAAAAACCATCGGTTTCACGTCTTCAAACCCTGTAATAATATCGGTAGTGGGGTTGCTGACAAGGGTGATGGTATCGCCCACTTTCACCTCTTTGGCTTGTTTAATGCCTGAAATTAAATAACCCACATCGCCTGCTTCAATCGAATCTTTAGGTTCTTTTGTTAGTCTTAACGTACCGATTTCATCGGCATGGTATTCTTTGCCTGTGGCTACGAATTTGATTTTATCTCCTTTTTTAATTGTACCATCATAAATTCTAAAAATAACTTCTATTCCCCTAAAAGAGTTGAAAACAGAGTCAAAAATCAAGGCTCTTAATGGTTTGTTTTTATCGCCAACAGGGGCAGGAATACGGTGAACAATCGCTTCTAAAATTTTATCTATTCCTTTACCTTCTTTTCCACTGGCTGGAATAATATCGTCTCTGTCGCAGCCAATCAAATCTACAATTGAATCTTTTACTTCTTCAGGCATAGCATGTGGCAAATCTATTTTATTCAACACAGGAATAATAGTGAGGTTGCTGTTTAATGCCAAATATAGATTGCTAATGGTTTGTGCCTGAATGCCTTGTGATGCATCTACAATTAGCAATGCACCTTCGCATGATGCAATAGAACGAGAAACTTCGTAGCTGAAATCCACATGACCAGGAGTATCAATTAGATTGAGCGTGTATTTTTCACCTTCAAATAAATAATCCATTTGGATGGCATGGCTCTTGATTGTAATACCTCTTTCTTTCTCCAAATCCATATCATCGAGTACCTGAGCGGTCATATCGCGGCTGGAAACCGTTTTGGTAAATTCCAAAAGCCTGTCGGCTAATGTGCTTTTACCATGGTCAATATGAGCGATGATACAGAAATTACGGATATTCTTCATAAATAATTGAACGCCCCAACCCACGAAGGAGGCTATTGTGTTTAGTGTGTTGATTTTAGGGTTATGACTAACTTAGATTTATTTCTTAATATAAATCCTTCATAGAGCAAGGTGCAAAGGTACGAATGAAGGAGAATGTTTTTTATACACAAAAATTGTTTTTTATAATTCTGTTAAACATGGGGAAAACTACCTAGAAGGTTTTAAAATTAAAGTCTGTTTTCTAAACTAAAATTTATATTATTGTGCTGTAGGCTACAATCAAAAAGCAAAGGAATTGATAACTAAAAAAATCACAACCACCAATGTAGCAGTAATTGGCGGAGGAAGTTGGGGTACAGCCATTGTAAAAATACTTTCGGAGAATGAAACAAAAATTAAATGGTGTTTACGCAATCCCGAGACTGTCAATTTCATCAAACATTTCCAACATAATCCTAAATACCTGAGCGATGTACAGCTCAATATGCGGAAAGTAAAAGTAGACACAAATGTAAAAAAGTGTGTACAGGATGCTGATTATGTTATTTTGGCTGTTCCAGCTGCTTTTCTCAAAGAAGCATTAAAGCCGTTGACTTCCGATGATTTCAAAGGTAGAATTGTGGTATCGGCTGTAAAGGGCATTATTCCCACACAAACCCACCTGATTACTGATTACCTTGAAAGACATTATTATGTGCCCGATGATGATTTGTGTGTGATTGGTGGCCCGTGTCATTCGGAAGAGGTAGCTTTAGAGAAGCAGTCTTATCTTACAATTGGCTGCAAAGATTTTAACACAGGCATACAATTTTCTAATTTAATGACTTGCCGATATGTAAAATGCAATGCCGTAACCGATATTTATGGGGTAGAATATTGTGCCATAATGAAAAATATAATTTCTATATTAACAGGAATTACACATGGCTTGGGGTATGGCGATAATTTTCAAGCCGTATTGATTTCCAATGCTATGCAAGAAGTAAAGCGATTCTTGGAAGTGGCACACCCAATGTCGCAGCGCGATTTGTTTGGTTCGGCATATTTGGGCGATTTGTTGGTAACATCCTACTCGCAATTCAGTCGAAATAGGATGTTTGGCAGTATGATAGGTCGTGGTTATTCAGTTAAAGCTGCACAAATGGAAATGAATATGATTGCGGAAGGCTATTATGCATCGAAAAGTATGTATGAGATTATTAAAAGATACGACATTGACATGCCAATATTAAAAGCAGTATATCATATTTTATATGAAAAAGTATCACCTGCGGTGGAGATTACCATATTGAAAAATTTATTGAAATAGTTAGAAATTATTTTTACTAACATTAAAATTTCCTTTTGCCTTATAAATCTAAAGAAATAGAGAAGAAATACTACACTATAGGTGAAGTGGCTGCCAAATTTGGGGTTGCTACATCATTGATTCGATTTTGGGAAACTGAATTTGAAACCATAAAACCAACTAAGAATCAACGTGGTATAAGGGTGTACACCAAAGAAGATATTGAAGATATTTCAATTGTGTACCATTATGTAAAGGAAAAAGGTTACACATTACAAGGAGCAAAAGAGTTGCTTAAAATGAATAAGAACAAAACGCTAGAGAAAATAGAAGCGGTAAAATCGCTGGAAAAAGTGAGAGATTTTCTTTATGAACTAAAGAAGAGCTTCGATACCGATCCGAAAGCTTAGGCTTATACATTTATTCCAACTGCAAACATTAATACGAAAAGCAAAGTGCCCAGTGCCATCTTTTTTAGATAGCTGTCTAAATTGTCTTTTGCACTTGATGCAGCAATTGGTTTTATTATTAGATTATAAAAGTATGCTATGGAGGGTACTAAAAAACTAATCTGCCAATATTTTCCTGTCAAGGCAAAGTAAAGTGCTGCCGCTACCAATCCGCTTATCAATAAAAATAGATGATATAGTTTGGCTTTTTCAAAACCAATGCGTACAGGAATAGTTCGTTTTCCTGCCATGGCATCAGGCAGAATATCTCTCATATTATTTAAATTAAGCACTGCTACCGAAAATACTCCACAGGAATAACTAGGAAATAATAATGTATAACTCAAAATATCTGATGCATAAAGGTAGTAACTGCCAATTACGCCAATTAGCCCAAAAAATATAAACACGCTTACATCGCCAAGCCCAGCATATCCATAGGGATTTTTCCCAGCTGTGTATTTTACAGCAGCAGCTATGCAAACCATGCCCAAGGTGAAAAAAATGAAAAAAGGGATATTAAATGCTCCCAAAGCAGTTTTTAGCAAAATTATCCCCGAAATTAAAGCCATAATTGTCATTACAATAATTCCAATTACCATTTGTTTAGATGTTATTTGACCACTCTGTACAGCTCTTGTTTCGCCTTTGCGAAACTTATTGTCTGCTCCGTTTTGGCTATCGCCATAATCGTTTGCGTAGTTAGACAATATTTGTAAAAACAAGGTGGTGACCAAGCTCAATATCAAAATTGATACATTAAAAACATCATTACTGTAAGCCAAAGCACCCCCCATAATTATGACCGAAAATGCCAAAGGTAAGGTACGTAAGCGGGCGGCCGATATCCAAGATTTTATATTCAATGTAGTCTATTTTGAATTTAGAGTGCAAATATCATATTTTACAAAGTAAAACGTTGTTGGTATGCACTGTTTATGTCATTTTCATTTTCAGAGATTTTATTAGTACTTATAAGCGTATTTTTCCCAAACATAGTTTTTTATCTATCTTAGCGACAAATAATTAAAACACAAACATGAAGCTCGTTTTCGACCGCACAAATTATATTATTCTTTTGACAGGTATTGGAGTGTTAATACTTGGCTTTATAGTGATGACATTAGATAAAGAACCTTATGGATTTGGCTTTTTAGGCATCACTCTAGGTCCTATAATAGTAGCTCTTGGTTTTGCAATTCAATTTGTGGCTATTCTTTATAAGAAGAAATCAGCTGTTTAATATCAAACTCCCTTTTTATAAATTAAGATGACCATTTTTGAAGCTATAGTCCTTGCCATCGTAGAGGGCATTACAGAGTTTTTGCCTATTTCATCTACGGGACACATGATAATTGTATCTAGCCTGTTTGGCATTCAAAGTTCTGAATTTGTAAAAGTTTTTACTGTGAGCATTCAGCTTGGGGCAATAATGTCGGTGCTTGTTTTGTATTGGAACCGATTTTTGCAATCGTTCGACTTTTATTTCAAATTGCTAGTTGCTTTTATTCCTGCAGCTATTATTGGGTTTCTTCTGGGCGATTATATCGATGCTTTATTGGAAAATGTGGTTGCAGTTGCAGTTTCACTAGTAGTAGGAGGCATAGTGCTACTTTTCGTAGACAAATGGTTTGTTAACAACACTACAGAAACAGAAATTACTTATCCTTCGGCTTTTGTAATCGGCTTTTTTCAATGTTTGGCGTTAATACCTGGTGTTTCAAGGTCTGCATCGACAATTATCGGAGGCATGGTTCGGGGACTTACTAGAAAACAAGCTGCTGAATTTTCGTTTTTTTTGGCTGTGCCTACCATGTTTGCAGCCACAGCCTATAAACTATTGAAAAGCTACAAATCCATTCAACCAGAAGACATTCAAATGCTTGCCATTGGCAATATTGTAGCATTTGTGGTGGCCATGCTGGCCATCAAATTTTTTATCACTTACCTTTCTAAAAACGGTTTTAAAGCCTTTGGATGGTATAGAATTGCCATTGGGTCGGTTATACTGATACTTTTAGCATTAGGGCTTGACTTACAGATTACCTAGCTCTTTTAATCACTTTCTCAACTGCTTCCACAATATTTTCTGCAGTTAAGCCATATTTTTTCATCAATTCATCAGGTGTTCCGCTTTCTCCAAAAGTATCTTTTGTACCAATAAATTCCTGAGGAACAGGGAATTGGGTAGTAAGTACATGAGCAACACTTTCACCTAATCCGCCTAATATATTATGTTCTTCGGCTGTAACTACGCAGCCTGTTTTTCTAACAGATTTCAAGATAGCCTCAGTATCTAAAGGCTTAATGGTGTGGATATTGATAATTTCGGCATCTATTCCTTTTGTTTCCAATATTTCACCCGCTTTTATAGCTTCCCAAACCATATGTCCGGTAGCTATGATAGTCACATCTTTACCTTCATTTACCATCCAAGCTTTTCCAATTTCAAATTTTTGATTGGAAGGTGTAAAAATGGGCATTACTGGCCTTCCAAAACGCAAATAAGCGGGCCCTACGTGATCGGCAAGTGCCAGTGTCGCAGCTTTGGTTTGGTTATAATCGCAAGGATTGATTACAGTCATTCCAGGTAGCATTTTCATAAGTCCTAAATCTTCAAGAATCTGGTGTGTTGCGCCATCTTCTCCAAGCGTAAGGCCAGCATGCGAACAAGCAATTTTTACATTTTTATTAGAATAAGCTACACATTGCCGAATTTGATCATACACTCTGCCCGTACCGAAATTAGCAAAAGTGGTAGCGTATGAAATTTTGCCTCCAATGGTCAATCCTGCTGCTAAACCAATCATATTGGCTTCCGCAATTCCGGTTTGAATAAATCTTTCAGGATTTTCCTTCAAGAAATTATCTAGCTTAAGAGAACCTGTTAAGTCCGCACAAAGCGCGACTACATTAGGGTTTGATCTCCCTAATTC
>Ga0163149_10006408_pt1 | contig 12093 bp, 12 predicted proteins | sample OliLakLV19MP5G1_FD_148604 | JGI IMG/M metagenome (GOLD analysis project Ga0163149, IMG submission 148604) | Freshwater microbial mat bacterial communities from Lake Vanda, McMurdo Dry Valleys, Antarctica - Oligotrophic Lake LV.19.MP5.G1 | ecosystem: Environmental > Aquatic > Freshwater > Lake >...
CTGCTCAGCTCGACCGAGGCACTCAATCTGGGTTTCATGAACATCACCAGCAATCTCGGCAGCGGCATTCGCGGCAGCACGGTCAACGGCATGGTTCTCGACCGCATGAGCATCACGACCAACGGCAACTCGGCCGCCGATGACGAGAGCGGCATCAATCTGGTGAACCTCACAGGCTCGATCCCGGCGGGCGCCCGTCCGACGCGAATCACCAACTCGACGATCAGCAACAATTTCGAGTTTGAGCTGCAGATCAGCAATACCACCGGGACCTTGAGCAACCTCGAGATGAGCGCCAACACCATCTCCAGCAATGGCTTCCAGCCCAATCACGGCAATCTGGTCAATTTCCTGGTCGCAGGCGCCAGCACCGCGACCATGGGTCTGAACATCACCAGCGGCAACTTCACCGGCAATACCGATATCTCGGGGGGCAGGATCATCACCGCCACGGCGGTGCAGTGTGATCACTCCGGCAACGGCGGAACGCTCACTTGCAATATCTCGGGATCAACCTTCACCACCAATAATGTCGGTCCGCAGGCCTCGGTGGCCGGCGGTGGCCAGATGGTTTTCGATTTCAACAACAACAACATCCAGGGCAGCCGGGCGCACGGCGTAAACCTGTTCGCCGATGCGAATCCGCCGTTTACCAAGTCCCTGATGGGCCGCGTGCGCAACAACACCATCGGATCAGCAACAATCAATTCCGGGGCCGAGCTCGGCAACATGATTCGCCTGCAGAACGAGGGCCGCATCGCGGCCACGGTGGCCATCACCGGCAACACCTTGCTTAGCGCTACGCTGACGGCGATCAATGTCAACCACGGCATTTCGCTTCTGGCGGGCACCGCGGCGAGCAATGTGACCATCACCGGCAATACGATCAGTGATGTCACCAATGGGCGCGCTGTCTCGGTCCAGGCCAATGACTTCCTGCCGGCGGGTGGCAATGCCGGCACCGTTTGTACCGATATTGCCGGCAACACCATGAACAGCAACATCGCTGGCGCGGGGGGTGACGGCACCCGCATCCGCGTCCGCCAAAGCGCCAGCAGTGCGCCCTCGGTCTTCAACGTTCGCCAGAGTGCAGCCACCGCCGGAGCAATCGCCACCGAGCTGGATGATGCCAATGGCTTCAACAATCCTGCGCAGGTGAGTGTTGCAGGCGCGCCGACCTATAACGCTGGGGCGTGCCCGCAGCCCAGCAACTGAAGTAGCAACAATGACAATGTCGTGCGGATGCTGATCGTTCGGATCCCGGAACCACCGGGATCGGTTGACTTGCTTCATCAACAGCAGGGGGTGTGCGATGGCTGAACCGTTTTTATCTGAAATTAGAATCATGAGTTTCGTGTTTCCACCCAGGGGTTGGGCGCTGTGTAATGGGCAGCTATTGCCCATCAATCAGAACCAGGCGCTGTTCTCGCTGCTCGGCACAACTTTTGGCGGCAATGGGCAAGTGAATTTTGCATTGCCCGATCTGCGCGGCCGCACACCCATTCATGTGGGTGCAGGACACACGCTCGGTGAACGCGGCGGTGAACAGGCGCATACCTTAAGCATTGCCGAGTTGCCCACCCATTCGCATGTGTTGACGGCGTCGGGCAGTCCGGGAAATTCACCCAATCCGCGATTCGGTGCCAACGGCAATCTGTTTGCCCAGGATCCGGGCAACAGCTATGCGGCTCCGCAGAATCTCACTGCCCTTAATGCCGGCAGTATCGGCAACGTCGGTGGGAGCCAGGCGCATCTGAATATGCAGCCATTCCTGACCCTGTCCTTTTCAATTGCCCTGCAGGGCATTTTCCCTTCGCGGAACTAGGAGCCCACCATGGCACAACCATATGTTGGTGAGATCAGGATGTTCGCCGGGAATTTTGCGCCAGCCGGCTGGATGTTCTGTGAGGGACAATTGCTTTCCATTTCCGAGAACGAAACCCTGTTCCAACTCGTCGGGACGACGTATGGCGGGGATGGGCAAGAGACCTTCGCACTGCCTGACCTGCGTGGCCGTATTCCGATCCATCAGGGGAATGGATTCATTCTTGCCGAAACCGGTGGCGCCGAAACGATCACCTTGACCGTCAACCAGATTCCGGTGCACAGCCATCCGCTGCTCGGTAGCGCGGTCAACGGCAATCAGGTCAATCCCTCCAACACCTTGCTGGCAAGCTCCACCGTGGTCACGCCCTATGCAGTGGAGACCGCAAACGCGCAGATGGCGGTCAATGCGGTTTCTGCGGTTGGCGGGAGTCAGCCGCACAACAATTTCCAGCCGTATTTGTGCGTCGACTTCATCATCAGCCTGTTCGGCATCTTTCCGTCGCCAACTTAAGGAACAGAAATGGCAGATCCATTTGTTGCAGAGATCCGCATCTTTCCCTTCAATTTTGCTCCGCGGGGATGGGCTTGGTGCGATGGGCAGTTATTGCCATTGAGCCAGAACACAGCGCTGTTTTCCCTGCTCGGCACGACCTACGGCGGCAACGGCAAGAGCAATTTCGCCCTGCCGAATCTACAGGGACGCGCGCCAATGCATCCCGGACAGGGTCCCGGCTTGAGTCTGCATGACCTCGGTGAAACCGGCGGCAGTGAAACAGTGACCTTGTTGGAGTCGGAGATTCCGTCGCACAGCCATCCTCTACGAGGGACTGTCGAGGACGGTACGCAGGGTACGCTCGCAGCGGGGGTCACCGTTGCTACGTCGGTCGGCGGCGCGCTTTATCAGACCAACACAGGGTCCGGCTTGGTTTCGATGAATGCCAACGCCATCGTTCCCGCCGGGGGCGATCAGCCGCACAACAATATGCAACCGTATTTGACGTTCTACTTCTGCATCGCGCTGCAAGGTGTATTCCCGCCGCGCACCTGATTTACCACTGCCGTGTTTGGGTCCCAATCACGGCAGTGATTGACGCAATCGGTCGAAAACGGCTGCGTCAAGCACCACAAAGTTCAGTTGAACACCGCCTCGAATCGCAAACGATCGGCGCTGGTTTCGATTGGCACTAGGAAAAGCTCGAGTTGGCCTAAATCCGGGTGTTCCACGACATAGATGCCCTGAACTCCGCGCGTACCGGGCGGGGCGAGCAAGGTGACCGAGAATGGTGAAACCCGCGGCGATGGCGAGCGCAGGCGCTCGACCGATTTCACTTCGAAGGCGTGACTGCTTTTAACCAAGGGCAGTCGCCCGCCAACTAGGCTTTCGAAATGTTCTGGCGTAACTTGCGATAAGTCATACATCAAACGTAATCCTCAGTTCAGCATTTTTTTAGGGTATGCAACAGGCTTTGGAATTTTCAACGTTGATTCACAAAATATCCGGGCTAGCTTGCTCGTTTTAACAACAAGCGCTCGCAGAGAAATAGACGCCTGTACCGAACAACTGCCTCGACGGCAGTAATATTTCACAATCAATTGGTTACTACCAGTAGGTGATCAAACTGCAGTAGCCGAGAATGCAGCCTTGCTAGGCAAGTGAGTTTCGCTATGAATCGCCGTCAACTAATTTGCGCGACTGCAGGAGTCGCGGTTGTGCTGAAATCTGGTCTGGGCATTGCGGCAGGCGATCGCGTAACAACATCGCCGACCTGTGCACTTTTACCTATTTCGGTCAGTCAGCGCGCGCAAGGCGCAGCGATTAGCCAACTGCGCGTTGAGAAATTCTTGCCTGCGCAAATGGATGCTGCTGTTCTGGCCCGTTGGGATTTCAACCTTGTCGTGATGAGTGACAGCGGCATTGCGAACATGATTTACGCATGGCAATTACGACGCTCGGCGAGCGGCTTATCGATGCCTGCCAATAGCCTGCGCATGCGCTTTCCGACCGGCACACGGATTGCTGCGATGAGCGCGGTGCAACGACGTTTGCCAGGCCGCGTGGCGCAGACCTCAAATTGGGCTGAGTCGTTGCCAAACGGTACGCTGATGGTCCTGACGACGTCGCGCTCCAGTACGTCGGCGCCCCCAACCATGGCAGATTTGCGTTTTGACGCCACCTTGCGGGAGATCTATCTGGCCGATGGCAGCAGGCGGGATTTCGATGCCCTACTGATCGAAACCACCTGAACTTGCTATGCAGGCCATGTGCGCGTACACCGACTCGGCACATCCCGCGCGTCCTGAAGGCCTGACTTTGCGTCATATGGAAGCCCGCGACCTGGACTTTCTGTGTGCGTTATACGTCAGCACGCGCGCAGCGGAACTGGCGCCGGTGCCATGGCCAGACGCGGCGAAGCTCAGTTTCTTGCAAGATCAGTTCGCCAAACAGCACGATCATTATCAGCGCAACTACCCAGGTGCGCATTTTTGGGTGATTGAGCGAAATTTCTCCCCGGTTGGACGCGTTTATGTTTATCGAAGCCCGGGTGAAATCCGTTTAATGGATCTTGCCCTGCTCGTCCATTTACGCGGCCAAGGTCTGGGCTCAGGCTTGCTGGCCGAGTTGATCGACGAATCAGAGCGCAGTGCTGCCAACATCACCCTGCACGTGGAAGCAGAGAACCCGGCGATGGGCTGGTATCTACGCAGGGGTTTTGAGCGACTCGAAGATCGCGGCGTTTACCAATTTCTGAGTCGAGCGCCAGTATCTCGCATGCATGGCGCAACTTGAAAACCGGACAGTGTTTCGCGCGCGAGCCCGGCCCGGCAACCGACGAGGAACTCAATCGCACCTGGTCGGCAGTCAGCGAGTCACTGCTGCAACGATGCCAAGCGCAGCTTGGCTTGGCGATCCAGACGCGCCACGATTCCACAGACTGCTAGACTAAAACCGCGTGGTCCCAAGAAGGATTACGCTTGTACCTTGAATGTCACCGACGGGAGATTGGGCATGAGCAAAGGCATGGATTCGAAAAAGAGCGCGAAGAAGCAGCCATTGAAGACGCCAAAGGAAAAGAAACTGGCCAAACAAGAAAAAAAGAGCGCCAAGTAGGCGTTGCGCGGTCGACGAGTGAAACTAGGTGGGAGTAGCGCTGTTTGGCGATGGCGCCAAGCGCCTCCCGCCGTACTTGCGCCGGAAAAGCGTTGAAAATCGCGGAATTGATCTTCTGGCCGATGCACGTGAAACCGCGCACTATCGACAGTCCCCGTTGCTTTGAACCCGGTGATGTCTGACGTCACACAACTGTTGCGTGAGTGGCAAGCGGGTGATCAGGCCGCGCTTGATGCCCTACTGCCGCAGGTCTATGACGAGTTACGCCGACTGGCCGCGCACGAGTTGCGTGGGCATCGCAATCACGAGACGCTGCAGCCCACCCCGTTAGTGCACGATGTTTTTGTGCGCCTGCTGGGCGCGGCCTCGTTGGACATTAGCAATCGCAAGCATCTTTACACCACCGCGGCGAAACTGATGCGCCAAGTGCTGGTCGATCGTGCCCGCGCGAAATAGCGCGACAAACGCGGGGGAGGGCAGTGGCAGCGCGTCGATATGGTCGAAGCTTTGGGTCTGCCGATCGACGACGGCGTGGACTTGGCTAATCTGGATGAAGCGCTCTGTGCGCTAGCGCAACTCGACGAACGCATGGCAACGATGGTTGAGCTGCGCTACTTCGTTGGCTTGGAAGTCAGTGAAGTCGCGCGCTTGATGGAGATCGATGAGCGTACCGTGTACCGCGATTGGGCCATGGTGCGCGCCTGGCTGAAACAACGATTGGCGTGAGCGTGCGCGTGCGCCAAAGCAGATACCTGCGCTCGGCTAGACGTCAGCTGCCGCCCAGGAGCCGCGCTAAGGCCATCGTGAAGCGGTTAACTGAGGTTTCTAGCAGCCTGTCGGACTTTCCTCGCGAGTGCGCCGGAAGTCCTTTTGGCGATCATTTCTACTCATTCCCGAATTGATTTTGAAGGCTTGGGCTACTTTCGAGTCTGCGTTGCCAAAAGGCCGTCCGGCGGGTGGCGCCTCGCAACGGCGTCAGCGGCGTTGCGACCCTTGCCAATGGAGGAGCCATTGGCTGCGCGCCGCGCCTTGCATCCGCTTAAGCCAACCAACGCATCTCACGCGCAAAGTCCGGCCGCTAGATCAAATCTCCCCAGCAAACGCGGCGCTTAATATCTGTAGTGCTGCCGGCAAATCAAAAGTCACCGGATTGCCTCCTGCTGACGGATCCAGCACCGCCTTCGCGGCGATTTCTGCGCTGCGCGCTGAGTCTATGCCAAGATCGATCAGGGTATTTGGCACGCCTACATGCTGGCGCAAATCGACAATAAAGCGCAGGAAACTGTCGAAACCGGGGTCGGGCAGTTCTAGATAGGCGGCTAATCGCGTTAATCGCGATTCAATGGCGCTGCGGTTGTAAGCCAATACATAGGGCATCAGGCAGGCGTTAGTCATGCCGTGGTGGGTGTCGAATAACGCGCCGATCGGATGGGACAGCGCGTGCATGCCGCCTAAGCCCTTTTGAAAGGCGGTGGCGCCCATCGCCGCGGCCGCCAGCATATCGGCGCGGGCGTTGAGGTCGTTGGGATCGGCCATGACTTTGGGTAAGGCAGTGGCGATTAGCCGCATGCCTTCCACCGCTACGCCGTCGGCGAGTGGGTGGAAACCCGGCGCGCAATAGGCTTCCAGACAGTGCGAAAGCGCATCCATACCGGTGCCGGCGGTGATTTTTGCTGGCATACCCACGCTCAGCTGCGCGTCGCAGATGACGATGCTGGGCATGATTTTCGGATGGAAGATGATGCGTTTGGTGTGCGTGGCCTCGTCGGTCACGACCCCAGCGCGGCCCACTTCCGAACCGGTGCCGGCGGTGGTGGGCACCGCGATGATCGGCGCGATGCCGGCCGGATTGGCGCGCGTCCACCAGTCGCCGATGTCCTCGAAATCCCACACGCTGCGGGTTTGGCCAGACATGAATGCGATCAGCTTGCCCGTATCGATGCCGCTACCACCGCCAAAGGCGATCACCCCGTCGTGGCCACCGGCGCGATAGAAACGCACGCCCGCGTCCAAATTGGCGCCGCTGGGATTGGGCCGAATATCGCTGAACAACGCGGCAGCCAAACCCGCGTCGAGCAAATCGGCCAACACCTGATGCACCATCGGCGTCTGCGCTAGGCCCGCGTCGGTGACCAGCAGCGGCCGCTGCATGTTGAGCGTGCGGCAATGATCGGCCAGTTCTTTGCTGCGACCGACGCCGAACTTCACCGCGGTCGGGTAATTCCAATTGGCTTTGTGGCTCATGCGCTTAACTCAAATGCGGTGGCGAAGATGGAAAGATTTTGGCCGCGTTAGATGTTCGTAGCCAATCGATGACAGCGTGGCGCCGTGGCCGGTGTGTTTGACGCCGGTCCAGGCCAGAGCCGGGTCCAAATAATCGCAGCGATTCATGAATACCGTGCCGGTGTCGATCTGCTGGCCCAATGCCTCGGCCGCGTCCAAATCGGTCGTCCAAATCGAAGCGGTGAGGCCGTAGGCGCTGTCGTTCATCAGGGCAAGCGCCTGATTATCGTCCTGGACCGCCATAATGCCTACCACCGGTCCAAAATTCTCTTCGCGCATCAATGACATGGAATGATCCACGGCAACCACGATCTGCGGCGCCAGGTAGGCGCTGCCGAGCGCGTTGGCGGCAAATCGGGACGGGTCGATCAGCGTGCGCGCGCCCGCCGCGACCGCAGCTTGAACCTCATGGCGCACAAACTCGGCGGCGGCCGGTTTGACCAATGGGCCCAGCGTGGTCGCTTCATCCAATGGATTACCGAGCACGTAGTCATAGGTCAACGCGGCAAAGCGTTCGATGAACTCGGCGTACACGGCTTGCTGCACATAGATGCGTTCGATGCCGCAGCAGCTCTGACCGGAATTGAAAAAACTGCCATCGACCAGATTTTCGACCGCGTGGGCCAGATTGGCATCGGCGCGCACATAGGCGGGATCTTTGCCGCCCAGCTCTAAGCCCACACCAAGAAATCCCGGCGCGGCTGCGTGTGCGATGGCCCGGCCGCCCGCCACCGAGCCGGTGAAGTTGACTTGCTGGACTTGACCGGACTCGATCACGGCGGCCGTTTGCGTATGCGTCAAGAGCACATTTTGAAACAGCCCAGCCGGCAAACCAGCCGCCGCAAAAGCCGCAGCGAAGCGTTCGCCGACCAGCAAGGTTTGCATCGCGTGTTTCAGGATCACCGCGTTGCCGGCCAGCAAGGCCGGAATCACCGCATTCACCGCGGTCAGGTACGGGTAATTCCACGGCGCGATGACCAACACCGTGCCTAGCGGCTCGCGGCGGATGTAACGTCGAAAACCGTCAATCGGCGTGGGCTCAACATCGGCCAGCGCGTGTGGGGCGATCGCTATCATGTGGCGTGCGCGATCGGCAAAGCCGCGCAATTCACCGGCGCCGTAGCGCACCGGTCGGCCCATTTGCCACGCCAGCTCAGGCACGATGTCGCTTTGCATCGCCAACATGGCCGCCACCGCCGCCGAACAATAAGCCGCGCGATCGGCAATCGGCGTGCGTCGCCACGCCGACTGCGCGGCGCTGGCGGCGCCTAGTGCGCTGGCGATCGCGGCATCGTCGGCGCAGTTACGCTGCGCATAAATACTGCCGTCGACCGGGGAAATCAGTTGAATGCGTAGGGTCATAGGGTTCGGTTGCTCGTCAAGAAATCCGCCGGTGTACGGATACTGCAAAATCAGTACTGCTCAAATCCGCGCAGCAACTCCCAATCGGTTACTCGGCGGTCATATTCCAACTGTTCCCAATCGGCGGTGTGTTTGTAGTGCTCGACTACCTCATCGCCGAGCGCTTCGCGCAGCAAGCTCGACTGCCCGAGCGCAGCGCTGGCAGCGCGCAAGGTTTTCGGCACTTCAGCCAAGTTCGTGCCGGTGTAGGCGTCGCCAGCAAACGGCGCTGGCAAGTCCAAAGCTTCGTCGATACCCGCGAGTCCGGCGATGATCAGCCCGCTATAGGCCAGATAGGGGTTCAAATCGGCGCCGCCGATTCGGCATTCAATGCGGATGCCTTTGCCACCTTCGCCACACAAACGATAACCCGCGGTGCGATTATCGCGACTCCAGATGGCGCGAGTGGGCGCGAAAGTGCCGGCCTGGAAGCGTTTGTAGGAGTTGATGTACGGTGCCAAAAAGTAGGTGATATCGCGCGTGTATTTGAGCTGGCCGGCGACCCAAGATTGCATCAGTTTGGACATGCCATAGGGCTGATTGGAATCACAAAACAGCGCCTGATCAGCGTCGAGATTCCACAAAGAGTTATGAATATGGCTGCTGGAACCGGCCAAGTCATAGCGCCACTTGGCCATAAAGGTGATCGCTTTGCCTTGCGCGTCGGCAATTTCTTTGCAGGCGTTTTTTAGGATCGCGTGACGATCGGCCGAGGTCAGCGCGTCGCTGTAGCGCACATTGATCTCTTCCTGGCCCGGGCCCCATTCGCCCTTGGAGCACTCGACCGGAATGCCGGCCGCCTGCAAACCGGTGCGCATCGCCCGCAGCACCGGTTCCTCGCGGCTGGTCTGCAGCACGTGGTAATCCTGGATATACGCCCCGGCGCTAGTCGGCTGGTGATAACGCTTGGCGCGTGCCTGCGCGTAGCTGTCATCAAACAGGTAAAACTCCAGTTCTGATGCAAACATGCCTAACCAGCCGCGATCGCGCAGACGCGCCACTTGGCGTTTGAGCATGCCGCGTGGGCTGTGCGGCAGATCGTGGTGGTGGTGATCTTGCACATCACACAGGACCAGCGCCGTGCCCGGCAACCACGGCGTGAGCCGCAGCGTGTCCAAATCCGGTTTCATCACAAAATCGCCGTAACCCTTACTCCAACTGGCAGCGGCGTAACCCGGCACTGGTTCCATATCAATATCGTTGGCCAGCAAATAATTGCAGCCGTGGGTTTCTTCCATCGCGCTATCGAGAAAGAACTCGGCCTGAAAGCGTTTGCCAACCAAACGGCCTTGCATATCCACAATGGCTGCAACCACGGTATCGATGCGGCCAGCGGCAACCGCGGCTTTGAGTGCGTCTACGCTGAAGAGTGCGGTCATCGGTAATCTCTTGAGAATAGGAGTAAGAGTTCGTGGCTAGACATCATTCCCGCTTTCGCGGGAATGATGATGTTGAAACTTCCTGGACAACATTAATTAACGCTTCTGGCTGCTTTTATCCGCCGCCGTCATCGCAAACTCCTCTTCTGGCGACAGAATCAAACGATGTCGGCCGACCAGTGCGAAATAGACGATGCAGACCGCAAACCAACCGGCCACCCAGACCACGCCGGTGCGATAGACCGGATCGGTAAGTTGGATGTACAAGGTGACCAACGCAATGATGACGGTCAGCGCCGCGCCCGGCACGCCCAACGGGCTGCGGTAGGGACGATCCATATTCGGCAGTTTGCTGCGCAGTATTATGAACGATAAGCCCTGCATGATGTAGGAAAACATCGCACCAAACACCGCCATATTCAGCAGCGTGCCGCCGATGACGGCGGCACCTTGGTCAGAGCCCAGCACAAACCATAATGTAAACATCACGCTCAGTGCGACTATCGAGCCGAGCAGCATCGCCACGTGCGGGGTTTTGCGGCTGCCGTGGGTAATCGATAATCCAGACGGAAAATAGCCGGCACGGCTCAGCGAATAAATCTGCCGACCTTTGGCAAAGATAATCGTATGAAAACTGGCGACTAGCCCTAAAACCGCGACCAATGCCAAGGCTTTGGCAATGCCATCGCCAAACAGCGCTTTGAAACCATCCAACAAAGGCTCACCCGAGCTGGCGAGTTGATAAGCGCCGATACCAATGACGGAGGAATTCAGCCACAGAATCATAAAGGCCGACACAATCAGCGTAAAAATGCCGGCAATGATGCCACGTGGCATATCGCGTTTCGGATCGACCGATTCTTCTGCCGCCAGCGGTAATTGTTCGATGGCCAAAAATAACCATACCGCAAACGGCAGCGCTGCCAATATGCCCATGAATCCTTTTGGCAAAAATGGCCCACCGCCGTCGGCAAGCGCCTGACTGCCCTCGACCACGCCGCCAGCCGGCACATTCATCGCCCACTGGTTGAAATTGATATTCGGTAGCGCGGCAATCCAAAACACCACCAGACACGCCAACGCGGCCAAAGTAATACCGACGGTCACTTTGAAGGATAATTCGACACCCATGGCGTTAAGGGTGACGAAAACGACGTAAAACCCGATCCACCAGAGCGGCTGGTAGGCGGCGGGGGTCTCAAAGATACCGCCCATATACGAGCCGATAAAAAATACGATAACAGCCGGTGTCAGCACATATTCGACGTTTTCGGACAATCCGGTCAGAAAGCCGCCCCACGGCCCCATCGCGGTGCGCGCAAAAGAATAAGCGCCGCCGGTGTGGGGCAGGGCAGGGGACATCTCAGCCAGTGAGAAAGTTAATCCCAAATACATCACCGCGATAATGGCGGTGGCGATAAACATGCTGCCCCAGCCATTCGCCAGACCGAAATTCCAGCCGGAAAAGTGTCCAGAAATGACCGCGCCCACGCCCAGTGCCCACAATGACCACACGCCCGCATAGCGTCGTAAGCCGCGTTTTTCGAAGTAACTTTTATCGACCTTGGTGTAAGTGACACCGGATTGCTCAGCCATGATTAGTCCCCGTGATTGATCCCCAATGGACGATGGGTGGGCTTCCTGCTCCACCCATCGCGAACAAACCGGCAACGCCGATTTGGGTTAGTCAGGAAAGTGCCAGAAACCGCAGCAAGGCTTCCCATCAGCGTCGCGCCCCCAGCGTGACACCGACACCAGACCTTCCCGGTCCGGTAAATTCCGTATTCCAAAGCAGCGCCAACGCGCCGTGCAGCGCGTTTAGCAGCGTGTCGCGCCACTGTTGCACCGCGCTGACAGCGGCCAATTGGTCATTGCGAATTTCGATCATCGCGCACAGCAAGCCGTGGTTTTGCCCATGGCGCGCCACCGTGTGGTAAACCCCTTGCTGCGGCGCATACGGCTGATTGTCGCCCACACAGTGCTCGGGATTGGTCCGTAGACCGCTTAACAGGGCGTCGGCCAGACGACGATCTTGGTCCGATAACACGCCCATCTGCCAAGGTCGTGCGTAATCGTTTAGCGATCGGGCGAAAC
>Ga0163149_10006411_pt1 | contig 12091 bp, 4 predicted proteins | sample OliLakLV19MP5G1_FD_148604 | JGI IMG/M metagenome (GOLD analysis project Ga0163149, IMG submission 148604) | Freshwater microbial mat bacterial communities from Lake Vanda, McMurdo Dry Valleys, Antarctica - Oligotrophic Lake LV.19.MP5.G1 | ecosystem: Environmental > Aquatic > Freshwater > Lake >...
TTTTGACAATTTCAATACAGAAATCGTCGTCGCAAACCACCGCACCGTTGAGTACTTGGGAAGCACCTAGAGTTGCCTCGCAATTGTCATCCAACTTTACATTTACATTCTCCGTGCAAGATAAATTCCGGTAGTTCGTCACGCCTTGTGGGGCAATGATTCGGTATTTGATAGTTACATTCGGCTCTCGATCGCTAATATCTCCATCCTCATCATTATCATAACCAATTATTACATCGTATACCATTGCATCATTGGCATTAATACCTGTGAGCTTGTATTCAAAATAAATACCTTCCGCCCCAGTATCTTCGTAGCGCACCAGTGTGGCCGTGATACCTTTGGCAGCAAATGCACCGTCGGTGTCAAATATTACCAAATCTGGGTTGAAGTTGGGTCGGTCACAACCTAAAATGTAGAAAGAATACGTTACCTCTACTTCTTCTGCACAATTCGACAGCGTTAGTGTTTCGTCTTCTGCCAAAATTAGCGGTTCAGCTAAGAAACCACCATCTACATCTGGGTTGTACTCCAATTCGGCTAACGTGTAACAACCAGCAGGGAAAACACCATTGTTTCCATCATCATCTATTACATCCGAGTCAATGGCTTCATCATCACCCACATTTGGCTTGGTCGGAATCAGTACATCTTTACATTCGTGTTCTGCCGTTTTAACATTAAATTTGATACAATATTCCAGCTTTTTGTCCATCACCGGAAGTGGTGTTGGTAGCAAGCCAGTGAACATATACATTCCAGTAGCGTCGGTTTGAATACTCGCTGTAAAAGGATTGCCTAACAGATCAACCGTTTCTAAAATAACCGTGATCCCTTTAATTGGCTGGTCTTTTGGTCCTTGCAAACCGTCATCCAACAAATCTTCCCAAGTATAATTGCCAATTTTTGCCAATGGCTGGTAGTAATCTTCCAGTTCACCATCAGGAGCGCAATCATCTATGCCGACATTGTCCGCCGTGGTCAAACGGAAACGCATATGTGTTTGCAACACCGTCTCACCCCCAAAATCAGCACCTGCTGGTACTTTAAAACAGTAGAGTTGCGTGGTTGTACCGCTTGGTACGCTGGCAGCATTCGTAGAAACCACTCCGCCATTTACTTTGGTGAAGGTGATTTGCTCGCCCGCTTCAAATATACCGTTACCATTAAAGTCAATCCAGCCGTAGAGTTTTGCGCCGGATACAGTTGTAGCGTTTACTTCCAAACAAGCTTCGTTATTCGGAATCATCGGCGTGATGAGGCGAGTGCCATTTTCATCGTCTTTACAAACTACATCGCCAACTGGCTGTGTGTAAGAACTTCCAGTATTATCATCTCCACCCGTCTGGCGTCCAGCTTCGCTATCGGGCGCGCCATCTTGCTCTGCATCCACGCAAGTACCCAAGAAAATACCCGGTACGATGACGTGTTTGCCCGGATTGTCATTTGCAATGGTCGTAATGCCAAAGGAGTTGGGTAAGTCCCCGTAATCAAGTGGTACAAAACCTGCATCAAACGTTTGATTTGCAAAAGCATCGGGGAAGCCCAATACAGTAGTTGGTGCGTCGCCGTGGTCGTCGCCTAAACCATTTTCACCAGTTGGCTGATTATTTGCTGAACCGATGGAGAATGCAATCATGACCATGCCGCTCAACGGATTGTCAATTCCGGTATCGGTATCTAAACCATCAGCGAAATCGCTGTCCACTTCATTGTCAGCTCCGACATTCGGCTTAGTTGGCGTCAAACTTGTAGGCGTGGTAATCACCAGTTTGTAATTCTCATTTACTTCACCATCGCCTTCGAGCAAACCGCAGAAGTAGTACAAGCCAGCTTGGTTTTCAATCGTAGCCGTCGTTGTAACATAAGTCACATTATCAGCGGTGGTAGTTATGTCATTATCGGGTCCTGCCCAAACCAAGCTGACCGTCACCCCATTCAAACCTGCTTCCGTATTATCTTGAATGCCATCATAATCTTGGTCTAACCATACCAAGTTGCCCACTTTTGCCACATTCTTCTTATAATCTTCGACTTCGCCTTGCGGAACAGTTGACTCTGTATCGTATTTATCAGGACCATTTGGACCCGAAACACCCGTTGGGCTCAAGCGGAAACGTGCATACACCATGCCATCGTTGAATTTCGCATCAAGAGGTACAGTGAAACAGTATTTTTGATTGGTAACGCCTCCGTCGGCAATCGTGGCTTTGCCATTTACAAAATCACCGCCGGTCAGTTTCTCATTGGCATCCAACTCGCCATTGCCATTCCAATCAATCCAACCTTCCAGCACTGCTGCAGCGTCGGTTTCATTTTCCGCCGTTACTTCGATGCAAGCCGTATAACCTGGAATTAAAGGAGTAGTGAATTTAATGCCATCTTCATCATCCGAACATTCACCCGCAACTACAGAGCCGGAAGTCGCGTCATCACCGCCATCCACTACCCCTGCATCCACATCTGGTGCGCCATCGCGCTCGCCATCTATGCAAGTACCGAGATACAGCGTTGAAACAGCCGCATGAACAGCACCGCCATTCGCCATCTCGGTTTTAAAATTCTCATCGGGCGTTTCTGGCAAATCACCATAATCGAGGAAAGCAAAGCCAAAGTCGTGGGTTTCATCGGTTTGATTATCCGCAAAATTGCCCACGTTATCGCCCGTGTCGCCAGTACCATTTTCATCTGTTGGTAAACCCGTAACAGACGCAATGGTGAAGGTTTCCATGACCATCGTCAAATCCATACCTACCACCGGACCGTCATTGTCGGTTGTACCACCATTCGTCTGACTACCGGTGTTTGCCTTGGTTGGCGTCATATTCGTAGGCGTAGCCACTGCTATTTTATAAGTACCTGCAGTTAAACCGCAGAAGTAGTATTCACCTTGGTCGAAATCTCCGTCGCCAGTGACCAACGCCGTATAAGTGACGTCATCGCCACCACCGAGTGTGCCGTTTGGACCAAACCAAGTGAGTGTGACCGAAACACCATCAATACCTGGCTCGCCTGCGTCTTGTTGACCGTCGAAATCATAATCATTCCAAACAAAATTGCCCACTTTGGCAAGCTGTATTTTATAATCTTCTACTTCCCCGTCGGTAGCAGAGCCCGTTGCATTGAGTTCATCTTCCGTACTCAAGCGGAAACGGCTAAACAATTCGCCGTTGGTAGAGAATTTCGCATCCGCAGGTACTATGAAACAAAGCTTTCGGGTCACTGCACTTGCACTGCTGCTGAATTGCGCATCCGCTGGTACACTAAAGGTGACCGGAGTCAGCGTACCATTGCCCGCAAAATCTATGAAAGCGTAGAAGTAAGCCGTGGAACCACTGTTGTTGAACACTGTCACCTCGGTGCAAGCCTCTTCGCCCGGGATGAGCGGCGTGAGGAATTTGATACCATCTTCGTCGTCCGTGCCATTATTGTCATCACCGCCGGTCATCATTCCCGCCATAGCGTTGGGTTGACCGTCGTTTTCAGGGTCAATTGCTTGCCCGATGTACAAAATCGGCTGGTCGCTCGGATTGAAAAGAATCTGATGTTGAGCACCATTGTTCGAAGAAGTCGTGCTGTAAGGTGTTTGTGGTAAATCCCCAAAATCACAACCTATCAAGAAAATATCCCGAGCCGTCAGTGCCGTAGCACAATCTGTGTCGGGATTGCCGATTTGCGTTACAATCAAGGTGTAATAACCTGCTGGTAAACTGTTGCTTAGATTGAAGCTGCCCGCACCATTGGTAAAGGTCACTGAAACTGTCGCCGCATTGCCGTCTAAGGTGTAGCTTACATTATACGTTCCATTCGTCAAGTTGCTTGCGCCAGATAGATTAACCGCTGGAGCAACGTTGGTACAAACATTAGCAATAGAAACCGTCAAGCCCGTAACCGTCGGGGTTGGGTTAATCGTAATTTTAAAGTTTTGAACGCTACTTTCACAACCATTCAAGGTTGCCTTCACTGTCAAATTTGCAACGATATCAGCATTGGTGTTATTTGCGGGAGCATTATAAGTAGCAATTTGCCCTGTACCGCTTGCCGCTAAGCCGATATTGATATTATCGTTCGTCCAAGTGAAGGTCGCACCAGTTGGCGCACTTACAAAATCGTCCACATTGATGCTTTCACCTGGACAAACCACGATTTCACCTGGGTCGTTGACCGTAGGCGTAGGCTTGATAGTAATGGTAAAGCTTTGCGTCACACTTTCACAACCATTCAAGGTTGCCTTCACTGTCAAATTTGCAACGATATCAGCATTGGTGTTATTTGCGGGAGCATTATAAGTAGCAATTTGCCCTGTACCGCTTGCGCCTAAGCCGATATTGGTATTGTCATTCGTCCACGTGAAGGTTGCACCCACTGGTACACTTACAAAATCGTCCACATTGATGCTTTCGCCCGCGCAAACGATGATGTTAGCGGGGTCGTTGACCGTCGGCGTAGGCTTGATAGTAATGGTAAAGCTTTGCGTCACACTTTCGCAACCGTTCAAAGTTGCTTTGACCGTTAGATTGCCAACGATATTTACACCCGTGGCATTCGCTGGAGCATTATAAGTAGCAATTTGTCCCGTACCGCTTGCGCCTAAGCCGATATTGATATTATCGTTCGTCCACGTGAAGGTTGCACCCACTGGTACACTTACAAAATCGTCCACATTGATGCTTTCGCCCGCGCAAACGATGATGTTAGCGGGGTCGTTGACCGTCGGCGTAGGCTTGATAGTAATGGTAAAGCTTTGCGTCACACTTTCGCAACCGTTCAAAGTTGCTTTGACCGTTAGATTGCCAACGATATTTACACCCGTGGCATTCGCTGGAGCATTATAAGTAGCAATTTGTCCCGTACCGCTTGCGCCTAAGCCGATATTGATATTATCGTTCGTCCACGTGAAGGTTGCACCCACTGGTACACTTACAAAATCGTCCACATTGATGCTTTCGCCCGCGCAAACGATGATGTTAGCGGGGTCGTTGACCGTCGGCGTAGGCTTGATGGTGATGGTGAAATTTTGAACCGCACTCTCGCAGCCATTCAAAGTTGCTTTCACCGTCAGGTTGCCGACGATGTTTGCACCCGTATTATTTGCTGGCGCGTTATAAGTTGCAATTTGACCCATACCGTTTGCAGCCAAACCGATATTGGTGTTGTCGTTTGTCCAAGCAAAGGTTGCACCTGCCGGTACGCTCACAAAATCATCTACATTGATGCTTTCGCCCGCGCAAACGATGATGTTAGCGGGGTCGTTGACCGTAGGTGTGGGCTTGACTACAACTGTACTCGTAGCCGATGGAGTACAATTTACGTCCGCCGGAGTCTGGGAGAGAATTGCATATATATAGTAAGTGCCCGCAGGCAAAGATAAATTAGTTAAAGTCGCTACGGTATTACCAGCAGTTAGATCGCCAAAAGCCACCGTACCCAAGGAAGTTCCACCTGTATAAGGGGTTACTGTTGGCGCGGCAAAATAGACGAATTGAATACCGAAATCCCGCACTAAATTACCACCTATCTCTGCCATATTGGTTAAACCTGTGGCGGAGACATTAAAAGTGGTATTATCACACACATCCACAGGTGCAACGAGCGCTGTGATAGTTGGGCAGATGAAACAGCCCGATACTTCGTCAATACTGATGGACTGATCGGTAAAGCACTGCGTCGTTGTATTGCGTACCCGTACCCAGTAGGTAGAAGCGGGGCGTACGCCTTTCGGTAAGAGAATCGTCGTTACATTCGGATTCGCACCGGCATTGGTAAATATCGTCGGCACTGTGCCGCCCATGCCATAAGCCGTACCGCCTACGGAGTAGCTATATTCAAACATCCCTGCCTGTGCTGTAAATGTGATGCTTCCGTCCACCGTACAAGTAGGCTGTACGCGCCCCAGTGTAATGACGGGTGTTGGATTGACCACTACTGTTTTGTTAGTACCAGTAAGGTCTTTCTCACAATTCGTGGTGTTATTTTTAACCGAAATCAGGTTCAGCGTTTGGTCGGTAGCAGGTGTCGTCACCGTGACCATTGCTGTACCTTCGCCATTTAAGTTAACCGTCGTATTGCCACCGCCATTTAAATTGTAAGTAACGGTTGCATTGGGTGTACCAGTGATCGTAAATACTGCATTCGCGCCCTGACAAATCGGCGAAGGAGCCGTTACACTTGCGGTGGGCAGTGGATTGACGGTGACGAGTTGCGTACAGGTTTTGGAACAACTAAAACTAGTGGTGGTAATCAATTGAACCGTAAAATTGCCTGTACCTGCCGTCACTGTGACGTTTTGAATATTGGTAGCACTTGTAAACGTTGCTCCATTTGCATTACCTACAAACGACCAGGTATAGCTACTCAAACCTGCTGGACCGCTGAACGTCAAGCCCGTCTCGCCTGCGCAAGTCCTCGCATCATCCGTCGTAATATCGCAGGAAGGAAGTGGGTTGACATCAAAATCGAAGGGAGCAGTACCTTCACAGGTTGTCGTCGAATTTTGTATGGTTACCGTTCCAGTATAATTACCCGCAGCAAGGTTGCCGGGGATGGTCACTACAATTTGATTATTAACAGGAATATTGGTAAAAGTTACAATATCTGTAATGGCAGGATTCGTAAAGTCAATTTTGTAACGGTTTGCACCATTGGTCAGGTTGCTTAAAGTAATCGTTGTAGAAGTCGCACCGAGGCATACATCGGCGGCAGTTGCCGTCGCCGTTGGCAGTGGATTGACATCAAAATCGAAGGGAGCTGTACCAACGCAGGTGGAAGTTGAATTTCTTACCGTCACCGTTCCGGTGTAATTCGCAGCGGGGAGGTTACCAGGAATTGTTACAACAATTTGGTTATTACCTGGGATAACGGTAAGTGTTGTAATATCTGTAATTGCTGCACTTCCAAAATCTATCGTATACTGGTCGGCTTCATTCGCAGCAAGCCCACTCAGGGTGATGGTAGTAGAAGTCGCTCCCAAACATACATCTGCGCCGGAGGCAGTGAAAGTAGGGTTTGGAATAATATCAACTTCTTTCTGGCATTTGAGCGAACAGCCATCACCGTCTGAAGAAGTTAATTCCACTATAATTTTATCGGTACCAGAGGCGGTTACATCAAAAGTAGCACCTGTGTAAGGACTCGCGCCAACAGGTGTTCCACCGCTTTTCACTGCCCAAACAAAGCCGGTATAGCCACTTGGATTATCTGTTCTAGTAAAAGTAACCGTACCGTTTTCACAAATGGAAGCCGGTGCAGTAATGTTTGGACAAACCAGCACTTTATCTACGCCAACCATGGCGTTACAGGTAGTCTTACAACCATTGGCATCTTCGGTTTCAACCGTGTAACTTCCAGTCGCTAATCCAGTGAACGATCCAGTTGTGCCTTGTTGTGGTCCAGAGATGGTAGTCGCTCCCTGCTTCAACGTGAATTTGTACTGACCACCGCCAAAAGGTGTGCCACCGGAAGCGGATACAGAAATCGAACCATTATTAATACCAGCACACGAAGCATTGGAAGGGGTTGCATTGCAAACTACAGCAGTTGGCTGGGTAATGTTGAAGGTAGTGGTAAAAATACAACCGTTGGCATCCGTAACAGTAACGGTAAAAGGACCGCCCACCGCGAAGCCAGTAAAAGTTCTAGCTTCGCCGCTGGTACTGTTTTGATTGGTTTTGCCCGTTACCGCAATGGTAAAAGGACTCGTCCCGGAGGTAGGGTCAACGACCACTTGTCCGTTTGATTGCCCATTACACACCACATTAGTAGGAGTGACCGTAGCAGCTACGCCAGGGGCATCCAATACTTCACAAGTCTGCGTTTTGCTACACTTATTACCCGGACCATAAGTCACGGTCACCGTGTACATACCAGGCATCAAGCCTGTCAAAGTAGCATTTGTACCTAAAACCGTGGGGTCGCCTACTTTAATCCAAGAATAAGTAGGTATGCCGAAGTTACTGCCTGATACCATTGCGCTTACTGCGCCATCGCCTACACCGTCGCCAGGACAGTCAGGGTTAGGATTGACACAAGCGATATTAGCAATGGCACTGCCAACTGCTATCGTCTTTTTGCAAAAGCCACAGCCTTCCATTGTGGTTGGCAATATAGAATTAGCAGGGCTTTCTAAAAGCGTATAGACAATTGCTACGGTATAGTTGCCTGCTGCCAAACCGGAAATTGTATTCGCACCGCTTATTGGCGTTTGCGCTGCTATCACATTCCAAGTGGTGCCATTGCTGCTCACGCGAATTTGGTAATTGCTAAGAAGCGTACCCGTTGCAGGGGTAAAGTTGAAAAATATCTTGCCATCAGACGCTCCTTCACAAGCTACTTCAGCACTTAAAGCACCAAAATCGTAAGTATTGTAACTGATACAGGCGTCAATGGAAGAGGTTACCATCGTGGTCGCCGATACATTACCATTACTTTGCTGAATGAGTATTACTCCATCACCAATTCCTTCAAAACAAAGGGTACCCGCACAAGCTGCAAGAAAGTCAGCCTGCGTAGCAGTACGATTACAATTGGCAAAGGTAGGTGTAAAGTTACCACTAGTACTCCCACCTCCTGTAAGATTAAAGGAGACCGGACTATTAGGCGTCACTTGACATAGAGGAGCACCAGCCGTCATACCTTCTAGGTAAGCCTTGGTACAACCCTGTAAAAAAATACGACCTGTTGCAGCTGTAGTTGGATTCAAATTTTGTACCGTATAAGACCCTTTCATTTCAAGGGAAAGGCAAAAATCTTTAAATCCAACTGCATTACAAGGTGGTTTAGGTACGCAATTCTCAGGGTTATTAATAATCCGCCACTTCGATTGGGGCGTATTATTACATTCACTGACTTTACTGTCTGGATCACAATTTTCATCATCGGGGTTAATCAGATTACAGTCCGTTGTCCAGTCAGTAAGCCCACCAACGCTCCACTTGAAATCACAAGTAGTAGGGCAGGTACTTTGAGCATTGGACTGAAACGGCAAAAGCCCAGTCAGTGCTACTAACCAGATCGTTGTTATTAGATAGTTGTATATTTTTTTCATGAATTATGATTGTACAATTTGTTGAATAGCATTAAAAAAGTATTACTGATACCGATATGTTACACAGGCTTTTACCTTGAGGGTAGAAGTAACGTGAGACTGTCCTTGCTGAAAGTCGACCAAGTCTTTTCCCTCTATCGGAATTTGTATTTTATCGGTTCCCTGAAATTGGTTTAGCTGCGTAGTAAAGGTCTTGCGTGCTTCAGCGGCGGCCCAACCATTCGCTTGAAAACCCTGCTGCGCCACATATTCATTGTAAGTACGCTGCTTATAATTGTTACTCACTGCCAATGTATCTTGGGCACTGCCAGGGAGTTGGTATTTTAGAGTCGAGTTAAGGACGAGCATATACTCCGTACCAGTCGCAAGTTCTTCCTCGGCGTTTATCATGAGTGTCCCTTCCACTACGATTTCCACTTCGGTTAGCATACCGAGTAGCGGGTCAAATGGGTCAATCTCTAAGGTTGCAGTTGCGACACTCACCAAAAGTGTGGTTTCCACGCTACATTCTTGAGTTTCGCCCGCGCCGTTTTGCGCATTCCAATAAAAACCAAACACATCCAATTGAAGCTGGCGAAGGAAGTCAAACTGCTGATTCTTCTGGGAAGCAATCAATAGCATGGAAGAACGGGAGCCGGCAAAAAGTGCCGACGAGGAAAGCAGTAATAATAAGGTAAGAGATAGCACCACAGGGGCAAAATAATTGCGTTTTCCTGATGACGCACTCCTTCTCTGAAGTTGAGTAAATATTATTTTCATGAGATAAGTTTTAGTAAAAAATTTATTTGTTATTAGGTCAATTCCGATACGATATAAGCCCATTGCCGGTCAGCAATAGGTCACTGTTTGACTATGAGAAGGTTTAAATTATTTTAGTGTCGTCTTTGCTGCTGCTTTTTAAGCACTTGGTTTTGGTATAAAAATAAGGGCGTATACTATATATTTATTAAAAATTATAATTATAAAACGTCTCAAGTCACCATATTATGCTGAATAATTTTATTTTAATCAGTTAAGAAATCTTAATTCCACAGTTTATTTACAAAATAAAAAAGCTGCTTAAGTGACAAAAAGGTGGCTCGCCATCAGATATCAAATTACCCGATCAGCATTTAGGATTAGCGATTAAGAAAGAGGGACCGTAGTCAATGTGTGTGTTTAAAGAAGCGATACTACCGAGTGCGGTTGATGGGCGTTGTGTTGTGTTGTTCTTCCTACCTATTTTTACTACGGTTACTATGTAAATACATAAGGACCCGCGATATCTACGACGATTACCTTGGGTCCACGCACAGAATGGAATGTGCCTAATGGGGCATACTTACCCCTGTTGAGTTTTGTAATTAGCGAGTTCATAGTTTTGTGTTTATTGCTTGGGTTAGAGTAGTGTCATAGAACACTCTTAAAACTTCCGCTAAAGTAATACGATCTGCAATACAGGCAAAGGACAATAATGCCTTTTTACTTCTGCTGTTTTCTACGTACAAAATCTTTATTATTTTTATAACTTGTTGTTTTTCAAATAGTTAAATAAAAAGATTTGAGACTAAATGTTGTATTTATATATTGAATTTCAATAATTGAGCGTAAAAAATACACTATCTACAATTCGTGTCACAACATTTAATAATTTTCGTAAATATAATTGATATTAATTTTACATGAGCAAAAATTGGGTATATCCTCACAAACCCCAAGATTTACGCTGTTCTAAGATTGAAAATTGTAATTTTCTTCGCCCTACTGCTTGTTTCTTTTATTCTGAATTTAAATTTGCAGTCAACTTATAAGAACCGTACAGGAAATTATAGACTTATGTGGAATCGTCTTACTACCCACCAAGCCGGGCTACTGGCAGTCGTATTCGCCGCCATTGTGTGGAGTACAGGCGGATTGTTTATCAAATTACTGCCGTTTAACTCCCTTACAATTTTGTTTTATCGCTCGGTGTGCGCAGCCGCCTTATTTGCGCTGATTTTCCGCCGCAAGGTTTTTCGTTTGAATGGTACGACCCTTCTGGTAAGCCTCTGCTACGTAGGCTTGATGACTACGTTTGTAATTTCTACCAAGATGACAAGTGCCGCCAACGCTATATTTCTACAATATACCGCACCGATTTATGTACTGCTTTTAGAACCGGTTTTATTCAAAATCCGATTAGAGCGCATCAATATTTGGACAATTGTGGTCTGCATTTTTGGCATGACGCTGTTTTTCATGGGCGATTTGGAAGTGGGCAGCATGACTGGCAATTGGATAGCACTCGGCTCTGGCGTACTTTGGGCGGCGATGATGCTATTGCAACGACGCAATGACCCCGACCGCCACGAATCCGCCATTTTTTGGGGCAACAGCATCATGGCGATAATCGCTTTCCCCACTTTTTTACAATCGGCTGCACCCACGACGGAACAATGGGCAATGCTCTTGTTTCTCGGTTTTATACAAATCGGTATTGGTTATCTGCTGTTTACGTATGGTTTAAAACGAATATTAGCTATTGAAAGCTCACTGTTGGCAATGCTGGAACCAATTCTGAATCCAGTGTGGGTATTGATTGGGTATGGAGAAGTGCCTTCGAAATATGCAATAATTGGTGGGGTTATTATTATTGTGGCGTTGGTGGTAAGGGCGGTTATTGTGGAGCGTGGAAGACTGAAATGCTTAAAAATATAGCGTATTTAATTATGCTGGTGCTTGTGCTTACAAACTAATACCATTTTAGATACCAGAAGTCATTGAAAAACAGTGCGTTATAAAAATAAATATACATCATTATATATTGAAAATGGTATAATATTAAAAAATTGTCAAAAGTAAAAGTAATCCGCGAAAATCCGCCTAATCCGCGTCCCCGACTTTGGTCGAGGCGTTCCAATTAAGCGATAAGGGCGCATAAGGAACATTATCAAGATTCAAAAAATTCATTTGTAAACAACTGATATATATCCAAGGTGTCAATCGGCAGTTCACTATTTTCTTGTAAAATATTTTTTTTCAATAGACAATTTACAAAATCTTCCCAAATTTTAATCTGCATTACACCCC
>Ga0163149_10006426_pt1 | contig 12073 bp, 10 predicted proteins | sample OliLakLV19MP5G1_FD_148604 | JGI IMG/M metagenome (GOLD analysis project Ga0163149, IMG submission 148604) | Freshwater microbial mat bacterial communities from Lake Vanda, McMurdo Dry Valleys, Antarctica - Oligotrophic Lake LV.19.MP5.G1 | ecosystem: Environmental > Aquatic > Freshwater > Lake >...
CTTTCATCCACAGAACACCAATTGCGGTTTTTTCCCCGCAACAAGACAACCCTGAACCCTAACCAGGGAAGTGGAAATGATCCACCGGGGGGTTTTCTTTCCATTGACACCACTTCTTGTCTGACAGATGGACAGACCAACCTCTACTTCAACTGCCCCTTATGTGACCCACCAACTGCCCCTTATGTGACCCACCAACAGACAAACGTCACACCGGGACTCAAAAAAAAGAATAACCCTACCTACCGTTGAGGGCTATAAGCCTACCTACCGTTGAGGGCTAAAAAGAAGTGTTTCATTATTAAAACGTGTTTGCATTAACGCAGTCATCATCATCTATACAATTACAAAAAGGTAACTATACCAAACATGAGAGTTTTTCAGGTTGGATAGCCCTGCCTGTCCCTTCTCTTGACTGCGTAGCTAGCTAGAATCGACTAGCATTGGCAATGACACCAAGCTGGCAAAGCCAGGAAATCCTAGCGTCCGTCCCCGTTACTAGTTTCTCAGTCCCTCCACCTGACCGACCTGTCAAGGGTGCTTGGAAGGAAAACAGTGGCAGTGGCAATCCGATACATACTACCGATCTATTTATAGATCTGAGCTACATTCGTTCTCGGTTGTTCCGCCATTCCCAACAATTTCCATTACCGCATACATCTATATTGCTTTCCCCCACCGCATCCGTCCCATCGATTAGAGCCTCTCATGCGCATGGCGAAGGGAAACATGTTTCGTGGCTGTCCAAAGGTATGCCAATTCTGCATGCCCAAGACATTTTATCACTGATTCATTTCTTCATGAAAGTACCGCGCCATTGCAAAAGTATTACGAGAAAACACAAACAAAGAAGGTTTTGCAAAAGTTGATTGCCGTGAGAATTATTTTAGGACGGGTGGCTTGTGTGTCGATTTCTATATTATTTGCAACATTGCTGTTTTCGTAGCATAGTTGTGGTCCATTGGATTATTGTCCTGTGTTCTTCCATATTCCTTGGCACCCTTTGCTGCAAGCTCATGCAAATTCATTGACGGGATAGAGCCTCCAAATTTGATGACCCTCAATGGCAATGGTCGTCGCCGCCTTGGTCGCACCCATATCACCCCCCACTTCGTGGGCTACTTGGACGAGTTCCGTACAAGTTCCATCCTCTTTGACGATCAAGGACAAACTCGAAGTCATGACAATTTTACCGGAAGCTCGATCCATTTCATTCATGAGGACGGTATGGGGTGGTACTTCCGTCAAAAGCATGGAAATGGGACCCTCTCCTCCCACTGGATCCAGTCGTAGTGTAGGCGAGGACGACGACGCCTTACGGCTTCCTTGCATTTGCACTTGGCGGATTTTTCCATTGGGAAAGACGAGAAAACTCGTCAGAATACAGTTCCAATGGCCGTCATCGGTTTCGTCTTGTTCTTCCGTCAAATCATAGCGCGTTCCTCCTTGGAGTGGCAAATCTACCGGCGTCAAATTGCCATCAATGTAACGACAGTCGCCTTCCCAATTGATGCCCTGAATTTGACTCAGTACGGGGAAGGCTCGTTTTACTATCAGTAGTTGTTCATCTTGCGCATTGTCGGTCGCTTTTAACCAGGTGTCATGTTGAAGATGGGTGGTGGATTTTTTGGACGTGACGACAAAGCCAAGACAAGGTTTTGTGATCAACAGCAGTGGCAGTACCACTACAAGCAGGATATTTATTCTACGAATCATGGTCGTTTTGATTGGGGTGCTTGGTGATTACTAGGAATAGCTACTATCTGTAGCTAATAATGAGCAGCGCCGTATCTAGATCTTATCATCGCCATGGTCGGTTGAAGAAGCTGTTGCATTGAAGACCCATCACCATGCAACAATCAAATCTTCCCCACAAAGGATACGAAGGTGTGTGCGTGCCCTCCATTAATTTGATTTGGACACACACTCGGCCAATATATTTCACGGACGATGATGATGTCGACCACCAAAACCAAGCAAAACGCGTGACAAAACACCCCCAAAAAATGAGTTCCGAAAACGAAAAAAAGTTGTGCTGGCAACTGTTGGCTATGATAAAAATAAAATAAATAAAATAATTGCACTAACACCACCACCCAAGTGTATAATTATCCATTCAAAAATAATGCTGGACGCCAAAACGATCGTCTTGGAATATGTTTGTCCCGCCTTGGGCGTCGTGACGGCCAATCAAATGTTTTATGCTCCCTACCAAGACGTCCAAAAGGCCATTCGTCGCGGAAGTTTGGGCGATTTGAATCCCTTGCCATGGGCCTTTATGCTGGGCAATTGTTGTGGCTGGTGTTTTTACGCGTTGTTGATTGACAATAAATTCATCTTTTTTGCCAACACGCAAGGAATATTGCTCTCCTTGTGGTTCAATTTGGCCGCCTCGAAATTATTATTTCAACAACAATTTGTGGATCATAATAATGCAATTGCCACGGAACGACTGTTGGCCGTCCCCACAACTACTGCAGCTGCAGAGAATGGCAGAGTGCAACACTTACCAACGACTATGGAAGTAGCGGAAACAGATGGGATCATGAAGGCAACTACAGCACCAGCACTATTATTGTCGCCACCAACTTCTACGACAACTCCAGCATCCCAAGAACAATTAATACCCACAACAACCACCTACTCCTCTTCCATAATAGTGCCCTATTATTCCCCACCCCAACATGATTATTGGGTCATGGGCATGTCCTTGTTTTGGTTGATTTTGATTACGATTATTGGCTTTGGGCATTCCTTCTCGCCGGATACCAAAGAATGGATCATTGGCGTGGTGGTGAATTTGAATTTGGTCTTTTTTTATGGAGCACCCCTGTCCACGATTTGGACCGTACTGAAAACGCAAAATTCGGCCAGTATCCATATTGGGACCATGTTGACCAACACCGCCAATGGGGTCTTTTGGACGGCCTATGGCATTGCCGTGGTAGATTGGTTTGTCATTGTTCCCAATGGATTAGGAGCTTTGCTAGGCGTCATTCAAATGGTCTTGTGCGTCATTTTTCCACGACGGCCTGTCCTTTTGGAAACAACAGCAGCGATGGAGTCGGAAACCATTCTGGCGACATCAGCAATTAATCATACTCATACTATGAATGGTACTGCTACGGTCAAGGTAGATCCCATGAGAGCAGCAGCAGCATCGACAAATCCATTGGTAGAGTCGAATGGACCATCACATCAACAACAACAACCCTTGATAACTCCAGCAGCAATCGATGATGAAGAAGCAGGTACCATGTCCATGGTATCCTTGGCGTCGGGACAAACCGTACCCCTGGAAATGAGCGAAACAATACTGTCCGTACCCTTTACATCGTCATCCACACCGTTGGTGGTGGACGACAAGGTCAAAGTGGGATGATAAGAAGTGCTTGGCTTTGTGTTTGATTGGAGTTGCTTTTGAATTATTGATTCTGGGCCTGCTGCGTACCCTCGCATACTGATTATTTTATAGAATTTAGAAGATGCATCATACCATCCGTGGCGTTGCCTTTCCTCAAAAAGGATAGAAGAGTAGTAGAGGCGTCGTTTCGAATACATGTACTGCACCCCTGCCTGTCCATCACAAACTGCATCTGAAACAAGGGTGTATTTTGCTCATGGCAAAGACAGCGTAAAAACTGAAATTCTGAGAAGTGTAGCATAATTCTGAGGAGTGTAGCATAATAGTTAATTTATAGAATTTAGACGATTCCTATACCAACACAAGCAAGGATTACTCTCATAGAAGAAGATCGAGTCTGGAGTGGTTTCGAAGTATGGTGCAGCCGTGCAAAGCTTTGCTACACAGAGTTCCAAAATAAGGCACTACCTAGACTCTCATTCGCTAGATCTATCTTCATTGACAATAGACGGAACGGATGTGGATGCCTTACTAAATTATTTTGAAAACGGAATGAAACTTGAATGAACACCTTGTTGCTCGATAGACGGATTTTTTCTTCTGCATTATAACAGTACGTTTTAATTTAAAAAAAAATCCAAGTCGCTCTCTCTGTTGTTCTCTCTCACATTAGAGCAAGCAAGCAAGCAACCGACCCCGGCAGGTATATAATTATGATTCGAACAGTTTCTTCTTTTGTTCGCACAGTGTATTGTTACGTTTGGACCCTGCCAATCTCCCAGCAAATACAGTACAAAAAATAAGCTTTCATTCCATCGAACAAGGAATACTGCAATTTAATTGCAGTTAAAAAAACCACAAAGCCAAGGCCCCATTCGCCCATTCCTTCCTCTATAATTCCTTCCTCTATAATTCCACCATACATTCCACCATATATATTTTCTGTTGCTTACGTTTCCGTAATGGCGGTGGAGGCTTCCATACACGCCACGCATCCCATACTAAATTCGGAATCCTTCCAATGGCATCCCGCCTTGCAATCCGCCGGAGGCGGATCGCCCGTTTTGGGATGGGTCGTCGCCCATTCCTTGTGCCACTCCCTCAATTCATCGCCCGTCGTGCCGCGGGTCGCACCAAAGAGTTCCAAAAAGCGTTGGATTTCTTCCGGTTGTTCGTCGTCATCGTGATCTTCGTCACTGCTCGGATCGTCGTCATCGTCATCTTGTTGATTACTGTTGGGCTTGCGGGGTCTGGGTTCGTCCTCGTCGTCCTCGGGTTCGTGGAAATTGGCATCGAGCGAAGTCATGATGAATGTGAAGTTGGCGTTGGCGGATGCCGTAGTGATCTTTCTAAATGAATGGTGGTTGTCGTCTTCTTTTATTCCCTACTCTAGATCGTGTATCGAATCTTGCTGCAGGGTACTGTAGGTATACTCTAGCTAGGTAGCTAGCTAACTATCTATAATGATCAGATACTGTAAGTCTATTGCTGTGGAAATAATAGTTGATCGATGTCTCCTTTGTTGCTTTTATTAATAGGTAGGGTGTAGTACGATCGATACGTGATTGTAATACATGATAGAGATAGACTGAAGGATGACGATCAGTCCGTGAGGTCATGCATGGTGAGGTTAGTTATTAGTACTGTTGATACAGTGTAGATACGTATGGTACGCACTCAATAAATTGACTATGCGACAATGGTACAGTAGTTTTGTTAATCAAGTGTGCGTCTTGAAGTAAGTACCAGACCTCTAAGTGAGTTTTAGGGCATAACCACTTCGCAAGTGTGCGTCTTATTCTAAGCAGCGTGGGTGGTTTTGGCAGCGCAACGTCAACCCGATGATGCGAACACATCTCAAAGATTTCCATCACAACAACAGCTATTTATCTATCGCAACCATGCACCGCCCTCCACTCGATCCATAAAGATAGGCAGCAGCAACCAAGCACCTACTATAATAACTAGCTAATACGAGTATCGGCACCGTTCAGAGCACTTTAGGTCCTACAACTTTTTGAAGCTAAAACTACAGTACGCTACTGAGATCATCTACTGTAATCACCATCGAACTCAACACGACAACAACCAACACATCACTTCAACACCAACATCAACTTCGACAATCCTTACAATCATGGTCGTTTACATTTTGTACTGTTCCGCCGAATTGGAGGGCGTCGAAAAACTCGTCCTCAACAAAGACTCGGTCAATCTGTGTTTTAGCGTTCGGAATCCCCAGGATCACGCCCAAATTCGGGAAAAAATTGTCGTCGAAACGGAAATCTTGCACAAAACGGCCGTCAGTGGCAAGGAAAAACACCGCGACGAATCCCTCCACCATTTTGGTATGAAATGGGATCACGGGGATTCCGCGCGTTGTACACTGCGCGTGTTGGGGGCCAATTCGGTCTTGGACGAAGAAATGGACTTGGATCAAAACTACGCCCTCAAACAGCACAAGAACAAAAAATTGGTCACCAGTGAACAAGAAAAAGCCCTCGCCCAAATCAAGGAAGCCATGAAAAGTGAGGACAGTGGTCAATTGGTACCCTTGTTGGCTTTGGATTGTCAAGGCATGGAGCCGTATGCCTTTCATCCCATGGGCGAAGAGTTCACGGTGGTGGGTGTGTCGGGTGGAAAAGTCTATGAGAACGTGGACTTGTCCGATGGAGATTGGTCCGACTATGAGTTGAGTACAGGATCGGTTTCCGTGACCAAATTTCAATCCAAATTTCAGTAAAAAATTGAAGCATATGTCCATCCATAGTTGGACGCAACCCCACACATAGTATTATGGATGAGTGAATTCATGCTCTAGAAATCTTACTACTGCAAGAAGTATTTGTTTGCCTGGCCAAGGGCGATAATGTCCCAGTCATACTAGTAGACAATCAAAGAATAAACCACAGAAACTATATATGGAGCTTCCACTCTATTTATTTAATAGCTAGTAGCCTAATGATAGTAGAAGCCTCTCCGACATCCAGCTGACTTGATGTTGTAAATCAACTACAAGAATAGGGGAAGCGACTGGTTGCTCTTAGTACACTACTAGTATTCACTCTCAAAGCGACCACAATGCTATATTATGCTTTCACGAAACAAAATTATTAGTTTACAACCCACCAAGTCATCATTGTGCTTCATTATGACACACACGCTTCCTTGTTGACACTGTCATTCATATTATATTACATGGCAACGTAAGAGGGTGCATGGCAGTAGCTAAAGTTGTTGCCGTCACGATAGAGCAAGGTAGCGCGATTCACGGCTCGCCGACCCGTCGAAATCAATTCTTCCAAATCTTTCAAGAGAATGGGATTCAAATTGAAGCCACTGTGTCGAATTCCAGCAATGTTCGTATCCAAACCAGTCGTGTCAATCACGTCCACGTCCAACCAGGCTCGATCTTGGACATCTTCTTCCTCTGTGCAAACAATGACCGGTGCTCGTTCTTTGAACAAGAGGGCTTCGTTCAATTCATCGCGATCGACATCCTTGGGATAGTACAAGGATTCAATGGCAAAACCAATCACTTCTTGTTTGAACAAATGCTTGCCAAAATAGACTTCTCGTTCGGAAAGACGCGATAATTCACTCGTTGGTTTTGGTTGCAGAACTTCGGGTTGTTCGTAGCCAAAATAGACGCCTATTCCATTCATGATTTGACTTCCAAACAGAGCTTTGTCATGTCGATCCCCAATAATGGTGACACAACTGCAGATGCGTCGCACCGAGGCAAAGGCACGATCCACAAAGGCTTCCAATGGAAAATCGGGATTGAGCATGGTAATGGTACGACAAATCATGGGTTTCATATTGTTGCTGCTATCACTTCCACCACTAGTGCCTTCTTGTTTTTGTTGCTGTTGTTGTTGCTGTTGATGGAGGGAGACATCCTCTTCGACAAAGTCGGGATCCAGTTGAAACAGTTTGGACAATTCGCTGGGACTCCCATCCGGCAAATTGCTAAAAGCGCCCAGCAGTGTTTGAACTCCCATGGAATGCGTCATGAAATGAACATGCCGGATCCCATCCTTTTGCAGTCCTTGAATGAGACGCAACAAATTCTCGCGATTCTTGGCCGTGGCCGATTTTCGGGATGCCGAATGGTACGTAAAGCGTTGCCCACAGGGCCATCCAAAGATAATGGGATAAACCCTGGAATCCAATCGTGTCATGGCAATAAATTGCCCCAGTGCTTCCAAGGATTGCTTGAGGGGGACTTTGTATCCTGGAAAAAAGATGAGGGCGTCCTTGTGTTCGGCGGGAGTCCAATCTTCGACGCGGAGCGAGGCATTGGTCATTTTGAAGGGCTGAAAAATGCCCGACATGAGTTCGAAATTAAAACTACTCGCACTGGTCACGCTGCGACAGGCCAGGGGTGGCGTCTGGGGCCGGACCGGGGACTCTCGGAGACTCATATCGCGATGGCTCAATTCTTCCTCGACCGTGGCCAATTCAAAGTTCCGTTCGTCCGTTTCGTCCTCGCCACTATCGGATTCGTCGCAAAGAATAATGCGTTCCGGTCGAAAGGATTGCCGAGAGGCCCGTGGCATGAAGTTCAAACTTCGTCCCGGTGTTAGTCGTGGTCGATGAAGTGGTTCTTGTTCATCCTTGTCGACATGTATAATTACTTGATTGAGACCGGCATTAAAGGATTCCCCCGTGGATGCATAGACGTGACCACGGACTTGTACACCCCGAGGATCGCTGGCTTTGATTTGTATCAATTGATGACCCCGTTCCTCTTCATCGTCGATATGCGTCAATTGGGAACATAGATTTCCCACGGAATTGCGTCCTTCGTCCAACCAATTGGGACCCGCGAGGTGCGTGGCCAATGGCAGTTCATTATAGAAGGATCCCGAGATGCTACACTCGACACTGGTCAATCCAATCCGGGGTGGTTTGTCGTTGGACGGCCAAAACTTGGTCGTCGTATATTCATCGTCGGATGCCATGACGTATCCCACCCGGACGGCCTTAAAGGCATCGCCCGTCCCAAATTGGCGCGAGGCAAAGGGAGCGACCGGAATCCCATTGATCCATGTCCCCGTGAGTACTTCCCCGGAATAGGAATCGTCCAACCATCGGCCTAACCCATGTGGCAATCCACTACTATTGATATGGAGTTGATTGGTTTCACCATCGTATTTGCAACTATATCGTTTCCCCCAGGATCCCACATAGGTCATGGTCCAATCGCTGACCACTTTGATTCTCCAAAAGATGCCCGCCCGTGACTTTCGTCGAAACCAGGCCGACTGGACCAATTTGGGATACAACTTGTACAGACTCAAAAAGGTCACCAGCACAGCAATTTCGGCCACAATGAGCATGACCAAGACAATGGGATGCGTTCCCAAAAAATTATCGACCGAGTCGGTATCACCCAACATGAAACCAAGAATCATGGCGGCGAGTGGCAAATAAATAAACATCCAATACAGTAAGGTAATAAATTTGGATTCCCGAAAAATATTCGTGACAATGAGGACCGCCAAAATGTAGACCATCATCATGATGATATCGCCCAAATCCAAGACAATGATCCGTCGGGTATTATTATTATTATCATTGTTGTCGCCGTTGCAATTCTTATCACCCGCGGATTCTTGACTGGAATATTGCAAGACGCCAAAGGCCAAGACAAAATACGCCACCAAGGCAAACAATTGAAATTTGGTTTGTTTCGTTTTGGTCCCCGTCAGGGCCCGATTTAATTTGCGCAATTTCATCGTCATGAAGACCTGTTCTTGTTCGGGCGTTAGGTCTCGGGGTTTTCCCACAATCCAACGCCATCGGCGTTTCTTTTTTTTCTTTTTCTTTTTGCCACTGGCCGTATTGGTGTTGCTTTGGGCACTGTCGGCGCGAGAATGTCCACTGTCACTGTTCATGCGACGCGTTGTTGTTGTAGTACTGTTTGTAGTCGTATAGTGGGTGGCATAATTGTGGGTGGTGAGCGTGGTAATGTCACTTCCAGTGCTGAACGTGTCACTCGTAGTAGTAATGGAAGCGGGAGGTGGACGCGGGCGTCGTCGAAAATCCGGCGGCTCGGGCAAGGACGAAATCCCACGGTTCGGGTTGAGTGGAACATAGGGTGCTGTCCGCCGGTTATTGTTGCTGGCCACAGGCGTTGACGCCACCGCCGTCGTACTAGACCCATTGCGTTGTTCGCGGCTCTCCATCTTCTCGAGTCTTTTGTTGTTGATGTTACTAGTTTCGGCTAGATGGATGGATGGAAGGAATGGAGCGTTTAAAATTTTGTCGTGTCCCTCTTCGCTCCCTTCAAGAAACAAACGCCAAGCTTTTGAACCCGCTCTTGCTCCTAACTAGCTAGCTTGCTAGCTATCAAACAGTGATACACAAATATAGCAAACTCCCATTCAGCAGCTCTGCTGCTATGCTGTATACCGGTAGTACAGTATTCCTTCCCTCCTTGATACACAACTGTTGCTGGTAAGTACTAGTACTTCGGAGTTAATATTGCTGTGCGTGCAGTAGGTTTCATGACGGTAAGGTAATGCACGAATCTCCCTCTGAATCCTTGCTTTTGATTCGCCACCAAGGAGGTCCGCGCAAGGGATAGGTAAAACAGAATGGAGGTGCCGCAGCGGTACTCAATAGAACAATACAATAATTCCGGATCCACTATGGAGTGAAATAGGATGGAAGTCGAGTCTCGGTCCGACATGCTGTCCTCTTTCCATTCTTTCACACCGCCTGTCGGCCTCGTCAGGAAAACGCACAGCATGGACCATGGCATGAAAGGGCTGAAGCCACTTTCCAGGACAAATGATGGGATGGCTGAGATTTGCAACACAAAAAGGCACACTGCCTATCCAATGTCCACTGTTGTCCCCGACCAGTTGGTTCCTCTGTTTTCAACAGACCAAATTGGACAGCAAAATGTGTTGTTTTCAAGCGCTCTGCAAACTTTGTCTGTGGCATTGCAGACAAGGCAAATGTGTTCTTGCGCAATTGTCATGAATGCATTGAAAGTTGAGGGACAGAGAAACTTGACTCGCACAACCCTGAGAATGCAGCATTGGGGTGCATTCATTGTGTCAAAGCAAGGGCAATGTCAAGCAGCAGTTTGCAAATGAGTTTTGTCAGACAACCCGAAATCAAAGTGATGGAGAATTGAACCCCAAAGCTGCCAGCCAGCCACTCTCATTCAGGTCAGCAAAGTGTGGGTGAATCAAGTGCAGTTGGCAACATCCCCTGTGCTGCACCGTGGTCAGTGATGCAGAGTGAAGTGCACACAGCCGAAACCGCCGACGAACCACAATCATGTGTGAAGGTTTGGACATTGGACCTTCACAGTGTTGTGGGGTTCGTGGACCCACCCTCTGCTGCTAAGCCACATGCACCACTGCCCAACGGGGGCTCAAAACCCACACTCTGACATGCAGTGCGTGTCACTTTGCCACGCCAGACAACCCACAATTGAAGAGACATGGAACTGAACCCCAAAGCTGCTGTCCAACCACTCTCTTGCAGGTGGTGTGTCAAACACAGCTGACAACTTTGCTTTTGAAAGTCAGGTTGCAACATTCTTCAATTTTTTTTCCTGGACTCTGCAAAGAATGGTCCCCAAAATGACCGACTCAAAAGCTTTGAAGGTGAGATCATCATTCTTTTGCGGGTCAAAAAAGAAAAGAAACATCATTTCTTTTGATTGGATCATTGCCCGGTGTCAAACATGATCAGAATCTCTGTGATGCCCCACATTGATCAAATCTGACATTGTCGCTGGAGCACATTTCTGCATGTCACTGTGAAACAGTCTGTGACTTTCGACGCTTTCTTCAGCATTTTGTTTGCGTTGATCCATCATTTTGAAATGTGTCAATTGTTTCCTGTTTGAAACAAATGTTGCTTCCATTGTTGTCATTGAACCCTCAACATGGATGAATGGCTTTTTTTTTCCAGCTAGATGACTCCACCTTTTTAAAACTAACAATTTCGCCCCTGCCAATCATCATCACATTCGTGGCAACCTGATTGCTTTATGATGCACACAGGCTCGCAAATAGATATCCAAGCTTTGATCTTTAGATTCTTTCCTTCATTCTGAAAAACATGACAATTTTGTCACAACAATCATCGATGCAGGACCAACCCGATGCTCACGACTGGTAAACTACATGGATGCAACTCAAACAGCATTGTTATACGATAGCTTATGTACTATACCTACGGCCAATCTCTGTATCTTTTGTCATTGTTTTGGATCTACCCGAGCTTGTGGTACTGGTAGCTACCAAGCAGCGAAAGATCTCGTCGAATTCGGATTCCCTCCAAACAGAAGTTCTCGCTCGAGCAAAAAGATATCGACTCCCAGAAAAGCAGCCGAGATTGTCTCATAATTTTGCAAATCGGCAAACCAAAAGGCAATTGCTGCCAAAATACAGAGTCGAAAAAAACTGGAATTTTTTTATTGATTCAAAAATATTAAATTGATCCACCATGGCGGTCGACGAAGCGCCGCCGCCTCCCAAACCACCCTGGTTTTAACAGAAGTCAAGTCGTTTTCTGTCTGCTTCATGAATCCATCCCACCGTAAGTCAAGTTCTGTGGTCGCTTCGTGCTGTTTTTTCATGACATTTTGATGGTTCTTCTCACTTTGGATCGTGAAATATTTCTAATATTCCTTCTCGTCCTCGTTCTTTCCCGAAATATTTCGGGCCGTCCAAGTCC
>Ga0163149_10006427_pt1 | contig 12070 bp, 8 predicted proteins | sample OliLakLV19MP5G1_FD_148604 | JGI IMG/M metagenome (GOLD analysis project Ga0163149, IMG submission 148604) | Freshwater microbial mat bacterial communities from Lake Vanda, McMurdo Dry Valleys, Antarctica - Oligotrophic Lake LV.19.MP5.G1 | ecosystem: Environmental > Aquatic > Freshwater > Lake >...
ACGCTGGCGCCGCTTAAATCGTCCAGAGCGGCTTGGTGAGCTAATTCAGGGAATTAAGTTTGTTGATGGTATCAAACAAGAAGAGGCCGCCTAAGCAATGCTAAAACACAACATTTGAGAAAATCTCCGAGAGAATTTGCAAGTAGTCGATACCCAACCAGAGACAATCTCCTGGCGAAAAACTAAGTGACAAACCGTGACAGCCGGAAATCAAATCGCGCCAATCTTGAGGCTCCATTCCGCGCCAGCGTTTCAGTGAAACTCCGCGATATTTCAATGGCGTCGCAATTCGCAATAGCAATTGAACCTCGCGTTCTTCGAAGCTCGGCGCTATCTGCGCGTATTCCTCTTCGAATGCCTGCTTCCAAGAATCGTCCTCGCCCGGCGACAACAAGAAGGCAACGCGTGGACACTTGAGAATTGACGCTACTTCCAATAGTTTGGAGAGCATGCCGACAAATTTCTTGCTCGATGCTTTGTCGCCTGGTTCATGAGCATAGTCCAGATTCAGACAAGCAACCGCGACGTTTTTCTTTGCAGAAAGTCTCACCACGCGTTCAAGAAAGGATTTTTCTTGACCCTTTACTTCATGCGCGTTTTTGCCCGCTGGCACTTTAAATTCGTCAAAACAATATTCGACTGCAGTCAGCCCTCGGTCGGCTGCCAGCGCGATAGCGCCATCAAGTCCGCCACCGAATCTAGTGGCATCAAAACATAGTTTCATACCGAAAGTTTAGCAGATGTTTAAAGCCGCTACAGTTTCAAGAACACGAACAACAGCAGAGTCGCACTTGCAAGATTTGAGAACGAAAGCCTGCCGAGTCCCAGGTTTCATGATTAGTACAAAACAATTAATTTTGATTCGCGCGACTGGTGACTTGGTTTCCAGTATCAAGGTAGACATCCTTTGTTCCCTTGATTCACATTTTGAGCGCTTGTAACCTCAAAGCAGCGCCGACGAATTTTGTACATCGCTGCTGCTTTGGACGTGCATGATGGTTTTTGCTGGTCTAACGACGATCACAGCACAATCAGCGTAACAAAGAACTGCATTCGATACGCTGCTAATGTGCACTCGAGCCGACGGTTTCCGTCCGTGCGCTCCAATCACAATCAGGTCCGCTTTCCAATCCTCAGCAATGTCCAGAATCACTTCACTGGCGTGGTCGGTATCGACTGTTTCTAAAATATCAGCATTTTGAAATGCTTGGCGAAGCTGATGGGCAACATCGCCTAGTACCTTTAGTCCAATTTTTTTATTCCACACTGACATTTGGTTGCGCAGATCTACGTCGGAATCATCACTCCCTCCAGAAAAGATTGGCTCGATCGCATAAATAAGGTGAAAGGCTAAATCATCGGGCCATTTATGATTGATGATAAAGTCGATTTGCGCACTGGCAATTTTTTCAGACTCGACAGGGACCAATATTTTCATTCTTACATACCACCTTATGGAATTATGTCTAAGTGTCGCTCTTCATTAGATTTGGCACTATCAAAGTCAGAAATTTCTTTTCAACTATCCAAGATGCTAAACCAGAGTCAGTCAGCAGTGCTAAAACAGAACTGTTTATTACTTCGTCACTGAAGGCTTAGTTTTTTGAGTTTCGCTTTCCTTCAGTTGCAGCTTTTGCTTCAGTTTAACGACTTCAACGGAACATGGAGATTTTTTCAACACTTCTTCGGCAACGCTTCCCAAAAGTAAGTGCGCAATTCCTTTGCGACCGTGTGAACCTAAAACTACAAGGTCAGCTTCCCATGATTCGGCCAAATAACAGATCGAGTCTGCCACCAAACCCGATACCACCTTAACTTCGACTTGATTTTCACCAAGCAGACTTTGCAATCTAGATGCTGCGGTGCCACTATATCTGGCGCACTCCGCATACTGCTGATCTTCAATAGTGCCGCCAGTCGCCTGGAAGAGTCCAACACCAATATCTTGTGAAATCGGCTGAACCACGGAGATGACCATAAACTGATCGTCCTGTTTCCATTGGCGTTCAGCTAAGGCTTCCACGGCTTTATTGGAACAATCTGAACCGTCGACTGCGATCAAAACTTTCATTTACAGATCTCCATAAAACAAGGGCGACACATATAATCATGTCAGCAAAGCGCCGCTTTAACATCCACCGTGGTAAGTATTCGAAAGATAATCTCTCATCATTTAAGTCGATTGCACTCCGATAAAGTTACACATCAATCAATCAATCAATCAATCAGCCTGACGCGCGGAGTCAGGAGTGCGGAGCGCCCGACAATCAGAGTGCTCATTCTCAGTCCCTCGGACGATGTGCTCAATTGAGAATAAGAGTAAGGTCATGACAGTGACTACAGCAGGAACACTAAACCCGACCTGGAAGAACTCACACAATAAAATTTTCAGCCCCGCTGCTGACTGCAACGCTCGTTTTGCTTCTGCCCGCGAACATTGTTTTAGTTGGTACCTCTTGCAAAATAACTGAGTTATCCCCACAAAGGTTGCGATTGTCCTTCATGAAGACTGATTTAAAGAAACAACAAGAGAAAGACTCGCTGCAGTCTGCGCTGACCCACGAGTCACCATCGGTGGAGTCACCGATCTCGCTTTCCGGTTTATGGCGACATAAGTCGACAATCATCACGACTGTTTCAATTTTGGCAATCATTTTGCATCTGATACTGCGCTTCGGTATTCACACAAACCAGAGCACTGATCAGATTCCCCTGTTAGTTGCGCTCGTGTTCGGCGGTCTACCACTGCTCTTTGACTTGTTTCAAAAGCTCCTCAAGCGTGAATTCGGCTCCCAATTACTTGGCGGTATTTCGATCATCACCTCTGTTTTGCTCGGCGAATACCTGGCCGGCTCGATTATCGTTTTAATGCTCTCTGGTGGTGAGGCCCTTGAGAGTTATGCCTTGCGAAGCGCATCCTCAGTTTTAGCGGCTCTGGCAAAACGACTGCCTTCCATAGCTCATCGCAAACGGGAGACTCAGATCGTTGACGTCGAACTGAATGAGGTTGCGGTGGGTGACACGCTAGTGCTCTATCCTCATGATATTTGTCCAGTCGATGGAGTCGTCCTTGAAGGTCACGGAGTGATGGACGAATCCTATCTTACTGGCGAACCATTTCAAATCACAAAGACCGCCGGTTCGACAGTGATTTCAGGTGCAATCAACGGAGAGTCCGCTCTTACTATTCGCACGACCAAGCGCGCCGCTGATTCGCGCTATGCAAAAATCATGGAAGTAATGCGCGAATCGGAGGATAAAAGACCGCAGTTGCGTCGCCTCGGCGATACGCTGGGTGCATATTACACTCCAGTGGCGCTGGTAGTGGCGCTAGCCGCCTGGGGACTCAGTGGAGAAGCGACACGTTTTCTCGCGGTGTTGGTGATCGCCACACCCTGCCCACTACTGATCGGAATACCAATCACGATCATTGGCTCGATTTCCTTGTGCGCACGCCGGGCAATTATCGTTAAAAGTCCCGTAGTTCTAGAGCAAATCGCCCAGTGTCGAACTGCAATTTTCGACAAGACAGGAACACTGACTTATGGCGAACCCAAATTGACGGAACAACTAATCGCTTCGGGTTTCGAGCAGAAACAGGTGCTGACGCTTGTAGCCAGTTTGGAAGGCTATTCGAAACATCCACTGGCACGTGCCATTCTGGCTGCTGCCAAGTCCGATGGTATCACTGTACCGGAATCAAATTCAGTTAGTGAGCCGCCAGGAGAGGGATTGCGCGGAATCGTATCTGGTCATTCCGTGCAGATCACCAGCCGCAAGCAACTTGGCAAACAAAAGGTCGAAGGAGATGAACAACTTCCAGCAATTGCTGGAGGATTGGAGTGCGTGGTAGTGATTGATGGGCGATACGCGGCAACCTTGCGCTTTCGCGATGCACCACGTAAGGAAAGTCAGTCGTTCGTAAGTCACCTTGGACCGAAGCACGACTTCGACCGGGTAATGATTTTGTCCGGAGATCGCGAATCAGAGGTGCGCTATCTCGCTGAAGAAGTTGGTATCACCGAAGTCTATGCCCAGAAAAGTCCTGAAGAGAAACTGGCAATTGTCCGTGAGCAAACAGCCGCGGCTAAGACTCTCTACGTGGGAGATGGTATCAATGACGCACCGGCCATGATGGCTGCCACCGTGGGTATGGCAATCGGTCAAAACAGCGATGTTACTGCAGAAGCGGCAGGGGTAGTAATCATGGATAACTCGCTCCAGAAGGTGGACGAATTCATGCATATCAGCCGAAGAATGCGAAGCATTGCAATCCAGAGCGCGGTCGGTGGAATGACTCTGAGTATTATCGGTATGGTCTTCGCAGCTACCGGTCATTTGAATCCGGTTAACGGCGCAATCACCCAGGAAGTGATCGACATATTGTCGGTGCTAAACGCCTTGCGAGCCGCTCTTCCGCCAAAAATTATGCATGACCTTTAAAATTAGCGAAATATAGACTGCAGATTGGCACTGTTACCACCATATATGGTGCGTGCTTGCGACGGCACTTTCAGATTCAAGACACGATCACTGCTTATTCTGAACCATTAGATTGTCATGTCCTTGAAGCCCGAACGAACCATTTCGTTCCTGGAGTCATAGGAGCGATGTTGACTCTGACAAGCACGCTTGTTTCTTCGGCCTCGCTGCTTCGCGAGAAGGAATTCGCTGGAGTAATTGCTCACAGGGTATGAGCCTGACATGCCGCTTCAGCAGTTGTTCTATTCAGCTTCAGTTTGTTGAGATTTCGGCGACAAGCCGACAAATAGCATGTTCCGCGATAAAGATCCTCAGCCTTTCGGATGACTGATTGCGTCTGCGAAACTAAAATTGAATGACAATCAATCTCAATAGCCAAGGCTCAAAATCAGGGCACGTTAACTATCTCGGCCTCTGGTATGATCTAGAAGTGGGCAGTGAGGCCGCGGAGTTTGTTCAAGAGATACATTGTTAGTGTTGTGATGTTCACATTGTTGTGGACAGCAACGCTGATACATGATCAAATTGGTTTTGAAATTGCAAAACTCACCTCCGCCATCACCCATAGTGTCGTCTTTCAAGCTACCCAGTACGCTCAGATGATCAACCCGGGGGAATGTCCATGTGCGGCCGAACATCTGCATAGTCCATTGGTAGCCGAGTACTTGGACAAAGAAGGCATTTGCGTTTTTGATGTTCATTCTTTATGTCCTGGCATGCTCTCGTTTGTGATCCAAGAGCTAACCTCAATGAGCGTTCAGACTGAGACGCGTGCGGCTCAATTGCATTACTTCAGCAGTGGACTTGCAGTCACAGAGCCACTCTACATACTGAAACGATCGTTGTTGATTTAACAATTTTTCAGCACTTCAGTTACACAACCTCGAGAAAGATCTCCGAAGAGTTCGATTCGTTTTAGTGGGTGTTTGGTCGAGAGTCAAGTTGCGATTGGCGTCTAACTGACGGCCGATCGACGGAGACTGCGTTATGTCATCAGCAAAAAAAAATAAATTCATTTGGTCGCTACTTTTTTCGCTCTGCCTGACTAGCTGTCATTCTTCTTTGATAGCTAAGCATGCGCCGATAGCGGAAGCCCGTTCCAAAACAGAATCGGTCGAGCCAAAATCAGTGCAGTCAGAACGCTCGCGCGATCTCCATAGGGTGATCGATCTTCCGCGCGACGTTGCCGATCAACAGAGCATCGAAGTCGCGCCGGTAATATCTAGCAAGCTGAAACAATCAATGCGTTTCAGCTCTACGGTTGAATCTAGCAATCCCGGCACTGCATCGGTCACGTCTCTAATGCATGGGGTAGTAACTCGAGTATTAGTCGATGTCGGCGACACAGTTAAAGCCGGTCAAATTGTCGCTTTTATCAACTGTCCGGAACTTTCGGATGCCCAGTCTAATTTCGTCGAGCGTCAGGCTCTAGTGCTGGAAGCGACCGCCAATGTGGAGCTTGTCCGGACCAGAGTGCGCCTGGCTGAAGCAGAAGCGGCCAGGCTGAAGACGCTGTTTGACGAAGGAATTTCGGCCAAGAAAGAATTAGAAGCCTCCCAGTCCCGAATTGCCGGTACAAAGGCTGAGCTGGAGACTGCAAAAGCACATTTGGCGGCCAGCGAAATTCAGTTTTGCTCAGCTGGTTCACGCCTTGGCAGTCTTGGTTTCGACATCAAATCAGTGGCCGTCGACAAACTAACCACTGAACTCGCGTTGCGCTCACCAATTACCGGAGTCGTGAGCCAGCGAAACACGCAGCCCGGGCAGACCGTGGGTGCCGCCGGCAGCGCCACGACCACAGTTCTTTTCACAATTGTTGACCTTTCGAAAGTATGGGTGATGCTTGAAGTGCCACAGTCAGAGATTTACCAAATCAAGCTCAACGCGCCGGTCACGTTCACGACGGAAATTGCCCCAGGGCAAAAGTTCAAAGGACGCGTGACCAGGCTCGGTGAGCGGTTCGACTCTCAAAGCCGCACCGCATCTGTGCGAACTGAAATCGATAATCCAAAGATGATACTTAAGCCTGGTTTGCTGGTGCTTGCGGAAGTAGTCACCAGCACCCCGTCGCCTGCGCAATTGCTGGTTCCCAATTCAGCAATTCAGCGAATATCTGGAGCGGCATTGATATTCAAGAAAGTTTCTGCCACCAGATTTGAAGCCTGTCCAATTAAGCTCGGTGATACCGATGGACAAGATACGGTGGTGTTGTCGGGAGTTTCCGCAGGCGATCTGGTTGCCACGAAGGGCTCGTTCCTTTTGAAAAGCGAGTTACAGAGAAAATCGATCGGCGGTGGCGGATGAACGGTAATCAGTCTGCTTCTGATTTTGAGAAGCCTGAACTGGGATGGCTGGCTAAGCTCGTCAAGAACGCCATCGAGGCGCGCGTGATGGTTCTGTTTATCACGTTAATTTGTACGGTTTTGGGATTGATTTCTTTTACCGAAATGCACATCGACGCAGTTCCGGATGTTTCAAACATTCAGGTAACTGTCACCGCCAATGCGAGGGGGCTGGCACCTAAGGAAATAGAGGAATACATCACGTATCCAATCGAGCTGTCCATGCAAAGTTTACCCAGACTCAAACAATTGCGTTCTATCTCCAAATTTTCACTTTGCCAGGTAACCGCGGTATTCGAAGACGGAGTCGACATCTATTGGGCCAGACAACAGGTCAGCGAACGCTTGAAACTGGCTCAGGAGAAGATGCCGGACAACAATGAAATCAAAATTTCTCTGGGACCGATTGCCACTGGACTGGGTGAAATTTATCAATTTCAAGTAAAGGGATCCAGATGCAATCTGATGCAATTGAGAGATATTCTCGATTGGCAAATTATCCCTGCACTGAAGATGGTGGCAGGTGTGGACGAGATTCAATCCATGGGCGGCGAAGCGAAAGAATATCAGGTTCTGCTCGATCACGAGCGCCTGCACGGCTTCGGACTCAGCGTCTCCACCGTGATGGCTGCACTCTCAAACAACAACGCCAATAGCGGAGGTGGCTACATAATTGAAAATGACGATCAGACTCTGCTGCGAGTCGAGGGCATGCTGCATAACCTGGCGGACATCGAGAACGTGGCAGTGAAGCGCGATTCCACCGGAGTGATTAAAGTGAAAGACCTCGGCAGGGTTGTGGTCGGACATAAACAGCACGAGAGCATTGTCACTGAGAATGGTCGTGGAGAGGCTGTGATAGGTGTCGTGTTAATGCGCAAGAGTGAGAACTCAAAGGAAGTGCTGGTCCGATTGAAACGCGCCATAAGAACGCTTGCACCAAGTCTGCCTGCCGGCGTCGAAATTGAACCCTTTTACGATCGAAGCGTCCTGATCGAACAGACCATTGAAACCGTATGGCACAATCTCGCTCACGGCGCAATTTTTGTCATGGTGGTGCTTTTTCTTCTTTTGGGCGGCATTCGCGGTGCATTTGTCGCGGCACTGGCGATTCCACTTTCACTACTTGGTGCCGTCTCCTTTCTTGCTCTGAGTAATACGTCAGGAAATCTTCTGTCACTTGGAGCAATTGACTTCGGCATTCTGATTGACGGCTCTGTGGTGATGGTTGAGAACATCATTCGTCGATTGGCTGAAAGTAGCGAGGAGCGGCTCAGCGTCGTCATCAGTGCTGCTACGGAAGTCGCAAAGCCTGTCTTCTTTGCGGTGTTAATCATCACGGTGGTTTACTTGCCGATTCTGGCACTGCCGGGAGTGTCAGGGAAGACCTTTCAACCCATGGCTCTGACAGTGATCTTCGGACTGGTTACCGCCATGATTATCGGCTTATTCCTTACTCCGACACTGTCGTATTTCATACTGCCGAAGAAACCTAGTGAGTCTGAAAGCTTTTTATTGAAACTAATTCGCCCGAGCTATAGAAGAACACTGATTGCCTGCGCAAGACATCCGCGGGCTTCGTTTATCGTCGCATTACTTATCTTTCTATCCAGCCTGACCACCATTCCCTTACTGGGTTCGGAATTTGTCCCGGTATTGAAGGAAGGAACCATGGTTTTGACAATCAATAGACCTGTGTCCGGTTCCCTTGATGCCGCAGCCAGACAGACAACCTTGATGGAACGGGAAGTCTTGAAATTTCCAGACGTTGAGAAGGTTGTTTCGAGGACTGGACACTCTGAGATTGCGTTTGATCCAATGGGACCGGACGAAACGGACATGTTCATTATTTTGAAACCGCCGGCTCGGTGGACAACTGCAAAAACACAACAAGAGTTAGAAGACGCTATTGTCTCCAAATTGCACAACACGATTCCGGGTGCGATATTTTCCGTTTCACAACCAATCGAACAGCGCATGAACGAACTGATCGCAGGCGCGAAAAGCGATGTTGCCATAAGGATATTTGGTCCTGATCTCGATAAGTTGCGAGAAATTGGTTCGACTGTGGCCGACAAACTATCGGCGTTACAAGGGACAGCCGACATGAAGCTCGAACAAAATTCGGGATTGTCGGTAGTGACTGCCAAACTGAGTTCGGCCGCACTGGCTGCGTATGGCGTGTCGACTCGAGAGGCACTGGATACGGTGGCAGCCGCTCAGGCTGGTAGAATTGTCGGCACAATTTATCAGGGCAAACCGAGATATGATCTGACCGTCAAATTTCAACCTGAGAAGATAAGCAATGCCGAAGACATTGGTTCATTACCTGTCGGCACCCTGTCCGGCGAATTGGTACCACTGAGGCAGCTTGGTGAGATCGTTCGACATGAAGATGTTGCACAAATCACACATTTGCAAACTGACAGGACATATATGGTGCAGGTAAACGTGCGTCACCGCGATCTGGGCAGCTATGTCAATGAGGCTCAGTCAAAGGTCAATAAAGAAATCGAGCTCCCGACCGGTTATAGAATCACCTGGGGTGGTCAATTCGAAAATTTGCAGGAAGCTCAGAGCCGTCTTTTTATTCTTGTTCCGCTAGTTCTTCTTTTGATCTTCATGCTGCTCTATGCCTCATTCGGCACAATGAAACCGGGACTGTTGATCTTCTCGAACATCCCCCTGGCCTTATCTGGAGGGCTTTTTGCAATGTACCTGCGCGGCATGCCTCTGTCCATTACGACAGGCGTCGGCTTCATCGCCCTGTTTGGTGTTGCCGTTTTAAACGGAGTCGTATTGCTTTCTACCATTCAACAGTTGGAGAAAAACGCCGGATTGAGTCCCCGACAAGCCGCCTTAAAGGGCGCTCAGCAGAGGCTGCGCCCTGTTCTAATGACCGCGCTCGTGGCGTCGCTCGGATTCATGCCGATGGCCCTGGCTACATCCGTGGGAGCGGAGGTGCAACGACCACTGGCGACTGTGGTAATTGGTGGACTAATAACATCTACGCTTTTGACCTTGCTGGTTGTTCCGGCAATGTATGCGCTGCTAGGCGGAGAAAGCACGCATAGAGCGCGAACAAACCGGACAGTTTTGAACAAGAACCTGGTGTCGTCAGGATTGTGTGACAGCGGTTGGAAATCGAATCGATTTTGGAAAAAGAGATGACACTTGGGTTGAACGATATTTTGTGGCATGTGCTGCGGAACCGCATGAATGAGAAGAGCGTTAAGACATGTGGATGTTTTTTCACCACTAAGCATTTTGTGAAAGATGATGATTCGAAGCTTCTAACCACACGTGTTTGACTGGACATCAATGACAGAATCAAAAGAAAAGCAGAGCATCAGCATCAGATGCAAGTGTCCTCAATGCCATAAACAAATCGTCGATGGTGCCACCGACGACTTGTTATTTTCTGGTTCGGATGAACCATCATCTGAGTTCTGTATGTGTGACAGCCATAGGGTTTGCGATGCAACTGCAGCGCCAGAAACAATTTTGACGCCAGAATTAACGCCCAATGCAGAAACTACTGCAAATCTATCTTCTAAGACCGGTCAGTCGATTAAGGATGAGTGTCACAAAGCTCTTCAGCAGGCCAAATTTTCATTTTCTTCAGCTCGTCTCCGTCATTCTGTGTTGATAGCCGCTATCTTTCTCGTTTTTGGCGCTTTGGTAGTCATCTCTATCAATCTCAGTATAGACATCCCGAAGGCCAGGCTTGAAACGTCAGAAGCGCTGAGTCTGCTAAAAGATGGAAAACCGGAGGAGGCACTTTCGCATCTTGAATTAGCTAAAGCTCGCGACAAGGATACGGTTAAGCACATCGGTGAATTTGCATTCAAAGACACGCCAGAGGCAGTTCTCGCCAAGGCATCCGATAGGCTATTGGTTTTCCCCGATGAGTCCTCTAAACTTGCCGATCGGGCTCAGGCTTATGTTAAGTTGAAGAGGTTCGACGAGGCGCAGAGAGATTATACAAAGGCCTTGGCTCTGGGTATTGGGCGTTATTCTGTCTGGGGCGATGGTTATTCATACGGGAGTGAGTTTATTCCGAACTATGCGGAATTTCTTTTGCAACAAGGTAAGAAATCGCAAGCGATCGCCCTTTTGGAGAGGAGTTTTGGTGTTGTTTTTCCAAGCGAGGAAATCATTTCTCTGTCCCAAAAGTTGAACATTCCTTACAAAATGTCCGCAAATTTAGAAACGGGCCTTGACATAGCGCTAGTGCTCGGAAGGGCTAGCGTATATGTAATGTCTGACGACGATGAAGCTACGAAGAAATCCATCAAATCGGTGGACGAACTGTTAGCAAAGCATCCTGGTTTTGGACCGGCCTTGCTTGTAAGGGCACAGCTCAAAGTTTCAACAGATCCAGGCAGCGCAATTAAAGATGCAAACCGAATGCTTGCTATTTATCCTGGACAAGCAGAAGCGCTGCTCATTCGCTCAGAAGCATATTCGAGAATGCATGATATTCAAGCAGCGCTTCGCGACGTTGACCTCGCTCTCAAGCAGCTACCGGAATCTGTAGAATTGCTTCAAGTCCGCTCTGATTTGCTTCTAAAAAACGGAAACTGGCAGGCCGCACTGTCGGACCTGGACAAACTTGAAGAGATTTCCAGTCAAGATCCAGACACCATATTTAGGAGAGTCGAAATTTTCGAGTGCATCGGAGACAAAGGAAAAGCGGCTCAGGAACTGCGCAGGCAAATTCTGTTTCAGCGCTTCGAGGATTTGAAGAGCGATGAATTGGGAGAATCTTTTTTTATCCCTGATTTAGTGAATCGAAGATGTGGACTGTTGCTTGCCACTGGGAAATCGAGAGAAGCCGACAAAGAAATCGATGAACAGATTAAGCGCTCTAATCAACCAGGCAGTAAATACTCGTTTTACATAACCAAATCGCAGGCTTGTCTTCTCCAGGGCGATAAAGAGAAAGCCTTGGACTTTGCCAACAAGGCACGCTTGGAGGAAGACGAATTAGGTAATGTCTGCGATGAAAGCCTTATGCAGCGAGCCCATGTTTACGGCCTTGTCCCGAGTTTAGTTGAAAAGTTTGGTGATCCCCTCCAGGACTAGCCTGGTATGGTTTCGGTTGCAACACCAGAACCCAATTCAAGAGGATCAACCAATGAACAAATCATCGAACGTAAAGAGCATCCATGTCAATGAAGAGAAGTCCAAGAAAACTCCGGCAATAGATTTCGATTTGAAGACCGTAAACCTGCAAGAGATAA
>Ga0163149_10006429_pt1 | contig 12069 bp, 11 predicted proteins | sample OliLakLV19MP5G1_FD_148604 | JGI IMG/M metagenome (GOLD analysis project Ga0163149, IMG submission 148604) | Freshwater microbial mat bacterial communities from Lake Vanda, McMurdo Dry Valleys, Antarctica - Oligotrophic Lake LV.19.MP5.G1 | ecosystem: Environmental > Aquatic > Freshwater > Lake >...
CGCACAGTATTCGATAAGATCTAATGCTGCAGCAGCCTCATCTTTTGCTTGCTCAGGCGCGCAAATGATATGCGAATCAGCTAGCGTGAAACTTCGCACGCGCATCAAGCCCGAGAGTTCCCCTGATTGCTCATAACGATACAGCTTACCAAGCTCAGCAATTCGCATCGGCAGATCTTTGTACGTTCGGGGCTTGTCTAGATACAGCTGGAAATGATGTGGACACGTCATCGGTCGAAGCATGAATTTCTCGCCATCGATATCAATTGGCGAATACATCGAATCTTTGTAGTACGGATAATGCCCGGATGTTTCAAATAACTTTATGCTGGCAATATCAGGCGTAACAACATGCTTGTAGCCACGGCTAATTTCTTCATCAACAATAAATCGCTCCAACTCGCGGCGAATTGTTGCGCCACGCTCTGTCCAAAGCGGCAAACCCTTACCTACGAGTGGTGAAAAGGTGAATAAATCTAACTCTTGGCCGAGTTTGCGGTGGTCGCGTTTTTTGGCTTCTTCGAGCATGTTCAGGTGAACGCGCAAATCTTTGTCGTTAGCGAACGCAACACCGTAAACACGCTGCATCTGAGCATTCTTTTCGTTACCACGCCAGTACGCACCAGAGACGCGCATTAGTTTAAACGCACCAACTTTGCCTGTAGATTCGACGTGCGGGCCTCGGCAAAGGTCGGTAAAATCACCGTTTTGGTAAAAACCGACGCTTTCGACAGCGCTGGCGCCATCGGTAATCGTACCTAGCTCGTCAGCATCCAAGTCTTTGGCTATTGTTGTGCCGGATCGCTTGAGGTCGTTGAGTAGTTCTTCTTTGTAAGGCTGGTCTGTTTCTTGTGCCCAGGCGATTGCTTCGTCAATAGATTTATTGGATTGTGTAAACTCTTGGTTTTCTTTGATGATTTTTTGCATTTCCGCTTCGATTTTCGGCAGGTCTTCTTCAGAAATTTTTACGTCTCCTAGGTCGATATCATAGTAAAAACCGTTCTCGACCACTGGGCCTACGCCAAATTTTGCCTGTGGCCACAAATGCTGCACGGCCGTCGCGGTGATGTGCGCCAAACTATGTCGCATTGCATGTAGTTGATCTTGCTGCTTGTTTTGATCCGCCATCACCTTCTCCTTCGTAAATTACTTATAAAAATAAAAAGACGCATCTGTGAATTGAATATTCTCGCAAATACATTCAATTCTTTTTAGATGCGTCTCGGGTCTATTACTTGTGAATAGACGTTCCACCTCGACTTTAACTCTTATAGCCTTCATTATCGTTTGTCCGCTATCGTGCCCACGAGGCTCGGCAGATGGTTAGTCCACGTCATTACCTACAAAAAGTGTATCATATCTGTTATTAAAGACAAGTCACCCCCGTTATGTTCATGTGCATGAATTTTTTGTAAAAACAAAAACCGCTTGAAGGTCCTCGCAAACACTTTCAAACGGTTTTCTGTGTTGATGTAAACACTGTATCAACACTTCCCTGAACTGCACCCGTAATCAAGGAGTATACACAAGCTAGTACTATCACGCTAGTACTTTATTGTTGTTTTATGTACAAACCCTTCGATTATTTACTTTTCCCCTGTTATCCGCTATCCTGGGGTTGTTCTAGGGCTTTCCAAATTTTCAAACCAAGCAACTTGTTGCTGTTTGGAAATTTGAGAGGAAGAAGCGACTGGAGTGCGGAAGCAAATTACGAAGAAATTTGCGGAGGACGACCGACGGTTCTGACGAGGGCGATTAGCTCATTTGGCTAGAGCGCTACATTGACGTTGTAGAGGTGACAGGTTCGAATCCTGTATCGCCCACCAAAACTGAACACTCATAGGGGGAATTATGGATCCAAAAGTAAACCAACTACTACAAGAAATTGTGCGACTCACCGATAACTTGCGGCGCGAGGCCGAAGAGTGCCAAGGCTACGCCCGCAATAATGATAAAAGCAGCACCCTTCGTAACCTCAACGACAACCGCGACGAACTCGCCACACTGAACAACAAGTGGCAAGAACTCACCAACCTACTAAACCGCTAGCTGGATTGTCGGGCACGAATTATCGCCCGAGAATATAAAGCAAACGCGCGCGTGTATGTTTCCATGTATTCCGCCGAGCCGCGCATAACACCACGTTGTCTGATCTTTCTCCGCTCATCATGATTTACCCCTTCAAGACGCACCTGAACAGTCCTACCAAACCAACCGTCTTCAAGAGCCCGTACGTTTATTGCAGTCTCGATATAAAAGCCTTTTTTGCCTTCTGGTCCTACACGATCCCAGTAGTCTAATAATATCGAGCGCTCACCGCTCAGTGATGGCCAATTAATGCGCTCTAATAACCAGTTATCCCAGAGATCGATGATGCCAGCAGTCATGGGCGCACCCTCACACACAACTGGATGAGTTACAGCATCAACATGGGTGCCTTTTAGATTCGTAAGATCAGCGTCCAGAAAAGTTACCGCCGTTGCCCCAAGACTTCGCGCCTTCTGAACACCCGCATCCATAGCCTGTCCCTTACCTTGAACTTCACAGGCAACAACTCTAGCCCCCATTATCTCGGCAACTGCGGCCGTATTGTCGGTAGAATTATTGTCTACTACAATTATTTCATCTGTCCTGATAAGCAGAGGGTTTGCTGATTGTGCTGCTTCAATAACTTCTGCTATATTTTTATCTTCGTTAAATGCAGGGATGATAACAAAAGCCGGATTAGTCATTTCGGTAACTTTCGCAGAGGCGTTCGAGGTAGCGGATGTTGTGAATTGAGGCCAGTGTGCCGGCCAGCGATTCGCCCACTTTAAACTGGTGACGCAAAAAGCCTTTTGAAAAGCCAGATTCGCAAGTATAGCAATCGCATTTTGGATCAATCACCTCTGTATTTTCGGCGTATTTGGCGTTTGTAAGATGCGTCTTTTTATCACCAGAAACCCAAACCAAACCGTGGCGAGCGTTTCGGGTTGGCAGCACGCAGTCAAACATATCGATTCCGCATTCTATCCCCTTGCGAACATCCACTGGGTCACCAATGCCGAGCAAAAAGTGCGGACGATCTGGGTCGTAAAATGGCTTAAGAAACTCCAGCATTTCGTACATCTCGGCTTTAGTCTCGCCAACTGATAAGCCGCCAATCGCAATGCCATCAACATCGGTAGCCTGTACAAGTTCGAGCGATTTCTTGCGCAAATCTTTGTTGAGTCCGCCCTGCACCACACCGAAAATCAGTGGCCGTTCGCTGTCATTCATATTTTTGCTGAGCCGTTTAAATTCCGCCAAACTTCGATCCAGCCAACGGTGGGTTCGTTCAAATGCTTCGAGCGTGCGGTCGCGACCCTTGGAATCCAGCGCCGCAAGATCGTCAAAAGCCACAATCATATCGGCGCCTAAATCAAACTGAATCTGAATCGATTTTTCGGGGCTCAAGAATATTATATCGCCGGTTTTTGGATCTTTGAATGTTACGCCTTCCTCTGTAATTTTGCTGGTATGCGCCAAGCTAAACACTTGAAAACCACCAGAATCAGTCAGCATTGGACCTTTGCGATTAGCAAACGCGTGCAAACCGCCGAGTGTTTTAATTACCTTTTCGCCCGGCTGCAAATGCAAATGATAAGTGTTGGCCAAAACAACTTGCACTCCTGTTGAACTCACCTGATCTGGCGTCAAACTTTTGACCGCACCGCGCGTACCATCTGGCATGAATGTCGGCGTCAGCACCTTGCCGGCGCGAGTTTGCAGCTCTCCGATTCGGCGCCCGTTTTTTACCGATTTTAGTTTGAACATAGGCGATATTGTAGCAGCTGAGCGTGTGTTTCGCTATCCGTTACAACGTTTATGCTTATCTGTTAGACTATTGACATAAGCGACTGTTTCTGTTAGCATTAGCGAGTTAAAAGAGGCTCATGTGTGAGTAACAACAGACGTAAGTCTTCATTGCAAGACTTTAAGCTGTTTTACGAGGAGCTGGTTTTTGTAACCGGCAACAAGCGCGTTAATCGCGTGCGTCGTCCTCGTTCAACAGCGGCTGCTTCTAAATAACATTAGTTAGCATCTAAGCTCTCCGGATTGGTGGATCTGGAGAGTTTTTAATTGGGTTTTTTAATCCCCAGATTTTGCAAAGTTATCCACTAGCATTTTAAACAGCGTTATGACAATATATGGACATGGTTTGTATATATTGTTCGGGAAAATTAGGCGTTGGCAATTCTCGAGAGCAGAAAAAGCTTAATCAAGTTTGGCGGCGACGCAATTGTGGTTCGTGTGGTGCGGTTTTAACCTCCCTTGAAGCAATTGATCTTGCGAAAGCCATCACCGTACAACACGATAAGCATTCTAAGCCGTTCTCTCGCGACAAATTGTTCGTGAGCATTCATGAATCGTGTAAACACCGTAAGGACGCTCTTGCGGACGCTACGGCCCTGACAGACACAATTATCGCCCGGCTTCTCCCCCAAATTCAGGATGCCACACTTACCAAAGAAAAAATCCGCCATTCGTCAGCGGAAATCTTAGAGCGCTTCGACAAACCCGCCGCTGTTCACTACCGCGCGTACCACAACTAAACAATCTTGAAACGAATACCCTGAATCGCAACCCGCGCGGCCTCGACTGCACGATCGCGATTTTCAAGCGAAGCGAGCGGATCAATATCACGCAGGAAAATAGCGTCAAACCGCTCAACAGCTGAAGACCACGATTGCTCGTTATGACTAAATAGCGGCGGCTCCGACGGAGACCCTCCCTCTATAACTGCACCGTAGAAAGCATCAAGCTCGGCTGCGGTCTGTAGCTGAGCCTTTCGTTTGTCGGGACGAACAGTGAGAACAAGACAATCAGAAGGCAGTTTCTTGACAATATTTGGCCAGCAAACTTCTCCGCACGGCCACAATGTCTCGGGAGTATTGCCGGTTGCTCTATCGGCCTGGGGCTCACCAACCACCACCAAACCAACACCCCACAACACACCATGTGCGCTGCGAGCAATTTTGTCTGAACGATCTTTCACTCGCTTCTCTGCGCAAACGTTTTTACTTTGTTTGGTCGGCATTGTGTTATGCGCAGATTGCACATCTAACGCTCTGTTGTCTGGTTCGACCGTAATGAGCGATGAGCCAACGTAAAAATCCCGGTAGTTTGGCGGTCGGCGAGTGGTCGCCTTTGAAAGGTTAAGAGCCTCTAATCTTGCATCTTGGGCTTCATCGATCATATGAGGAAGCATCTCGCAAAAAATACGCCATGGGTTAAAAAAACGGCGGTCTCCACGCTCTCCCTGTTCGATAGTTACATTGGTTCTTAGGCTGGCTGATCTTGGCATTTGAAGTATAATGCCATATTTTTAACTAAAATACTATCTTTTTACTTCTTGACGGATTTGTCGGTGACGTCGAATTTGTCGAGATACCAGCCAAATAACAAGCGAGTTTGCGAGTTCAGTGCCGCCAACGCATTAAACACAATCGTCGTAAATGGCAAAAGCACCCACTGCAACATCATAAACACAGTACGATGATGTTTGTAGCGTGCAGGTTTTGGCGGCAATAGTTTGACGCTCAAAAACAGCGTGATCAGAATGCCAACCAACGCCACGGTTTGGATTCTGCTCGCAATAATTGGTAATTGATTCGCGGCGTAACTATCTGGGTTTAACAGTAGCGGGACCGAAGCCGCAAACGCCAAAATCAGCGGCGCAGTTGCCCAACTAACATGGCCTTCCAGCAAGCGTAGAAACTTAGCAGTTTTGTCGAATCTCGATATTTTGTTAGGAGTAAAAAACGCTTTTTCGGCCACATACGCAACATCTGACGCACCATACGCCCAGCGGCGAATTTGCTTAAACTGCACAATAAACGTTTTTTTGTAGGTGTCGGCCAGCACCGCATCCTGATAAATCGGCAGAAAAATTGGAAACACTTGATAGTTCCCCTCGAACGTAAAATAACTGCGCCAAAACTGGTGGCCATCTTCGACAATCGTCCGAGTGCTCAAAAAATCTGTGGCGATTAGTCCATCCATTGGTTGTGAGTGCGACGAGAAGTTCCTGAGCATATGTGGTCGCAAGCTTAGAACCAGATTCCAAAACGAATTACCAGTGGCGATCACGCGCATTGGCGCTGGCACATCCCAGATGTTATTGGTAAACATTGGAATCGGCTGATACGAAGCGTGCGTTGGGTCTGGCGTAGCCGCAAATGCATAGCTAACAGAGGCAAAATACTTCGGATGCGGCCGATTATCAGCGTCCAGCATGGTTACCAATACTTTGCTTGGATCAATTTTGTGCTCAACCAAATATTTTTGCAAACCGCGGGCTGCATAGGTAAAGTTTCCACCTTTGCCGCGGACTTCACCCTCTGTTAATGGATGTTTGAATGCCAAGCATTCGCGGAACTTGTCGCCAAATTTTTGAGCCAACGCAAGCACCGGCTCCTCGGACTGAGCCCCGTCGCGACCTTCATACGCTAACACCAAAATCGCGTTTTTCATGTCGTAGTCAGAATCTAAAACAGATTGAATTGTTGGTTCGATGATATCGCGGCTTTCGTTATAGGCGGTGATAAAAATCGCATGGATGATTTCGTTTGGCCGCACCGGTGTTGGCTCTGCCTGAATACGCTCAATAATTTCATAGTGCCATGCTGGCAAATCTTTGCTGCGATTTTGTGGGTCAAGATCGGACAACTCCTGCAACATTTTGCGCCAATTGAGTTTTTGCTGCTTGTTGAGATTACTCCACCCTTGCAGTGTGCGAACATTTAGCCCGACGGCGCGCGCAAACCACAGCAAAAAAAACGCAATAATAAAAAACGTTGTCGCCGTTGTCGCGACCAAACTCAAACCAAAAGGCAAAATCAATAGCGACCAGCTCAGTATCGCCGGCAAGCCTTCAAAAAATCGATAGCGAAATGTTTTTTCAGGCTGAGTTGGAATCTCGATATTTTTCATGACTATCGTTTGTATTTACCGCTGCACAAGGAGCGCATTACTAACAAACAGAGCTATCACCAGCAGTAACGTGCAAAACCCCAGCACAATAATCGCGTAGCGCTTGTGCAGTCCGTAGACTTTCATGCTCAAAATTGTGTGCATTACCACAATCAAGATCGCAAAAATAATAAACCCAATAAATGTCGAGCCATCGCCGGATTTGAACGAATTCACCCCCAAATTGGCACGGTATTGCACGATGTAGCTCTCGGCCTTGCTGCTGTCTAGCCGAAGTAAAACCAGAATACTCATCAATCCCGCCAAAAACGTGTTCACTGTTAACAGCAGTAAAACCATTCGATCATGAAAATAATTCTTTGGAATATGCATAACTTCCCCTCAGTATAAGTCTTTGCGCCCCTGCCCGTCCAGTACAGATCTTCGTTTTTAGCCTAAGAAAGATTAGCCCAAGATTCCCTGTCGAATGTCGAGCTTTAGGGGGAGGAGATGCAATTTTGAATTTAATTCAAAATGGAGCCTGAGGGGTGAGCCCCTCCTAGATAATGGTGCAGGTACAGAGAATATCCTTCGGATGCACCTACGTGTTATTAAAAAACCAGTCTCTGAATCTTACTTTGCAAGATGCAGAGACTGGTGCGGGTACAGAGAATCGAACTCTGCTCTCGACCTTGGGAAGGTCACATATTAACCACTATACGATACCCGCTGGCTTGCCATTCGAAGCAAAGGCGAAGAATGGAGCCGGAGATGGGATTCGAACCCACGACTTGCTATTTACGAAACAGCTACTCTACCAACTGAGTTACTCCGGCGCATCCACTAACAATACTCTTGCCTCATTTACTCTATTGCTTATCCTCCTTTCTTTTCTTCCCTTGCCTCTATTTAACCCTGCGTAAGTGGCGCTTAACGAATCACAGTTTGGGCATACAAGACGAAGGTTAGTTTCGGTATTGTTACGCCAATTACCGTCTATATGATCTGCGACCAAAGGCACCGTACCCGTAACAATATTTACTTCGGCCCAGCCACAGACGCAACATTGATTATTAAACTTTTGTCGCAAATATCGCTTTACGTGAGCAGAAACTACCCCAAGCCTTTGAAGACCAACTACCTCGCCTGCTAGCCAGCGCTTAATATACACCTTGTGCTGATAATTAGCTTGGCACTGATTACTGCAGTACTTATAGCCTGGGCGCGGCGTTTCTTGTTCGCAATCAAGACATGGTGTTCGAGGTTTTTTTGGCATCGGCATGGACAGAGCATAATCCTACCGACGACCTGAGTCAATATTAGATTTGGTCGCAGGTTACGAGTGAGCTGCTCTACCAACTGAGCTACTTCGGCATTACTTTTAAAGTCCTATTTATTATAACAGAGGTTTTTGATTAGGTTTTGGGTTTGAGGCTTGGGGTGTTAAGTGCTCTGCGTGCTTTGCTCGGCATTGGCATTATTGGCTGGCGTTCTTGAGGCGTGGGTATTTCTACAACTAATTCTGGTTTTTCTGGATCATCAGAAACAGTTGGATTATCTGGTTCGGTTCGTCGACGAGCCAAGAAACTTCGCAATAGCGCTTCGTTAACAAATGTTGTTTCGGCCGCATCATCTGCACCGATACTATCTGTCGGACGTTCTGACTTACTAGATAAATCTGTTTCCTGTACTACCCCTGCCTTTTTAGCCTCAAATCTAGCTAACAGTCCATCCAGGATTATGTCGTCCTCACTTGGTTCATCTTGCGGAAATAAATTAACGACATTACTATCAAACGGCACAATACCATCACCGCCATCACCATTGTTGAAGGAATCTTTCATAAACTTTATTATGGCATTAAAACCAAATTTTGTAAATTACAGCATTGCGTTTTTTATAGTTTATTGCTATGATCTCATCTGTTGAATAGGTCATAACAGCAAACACGGGCTCGTGGTACAGCTGGCCTAGTACGCCTCCCTGTCACGGAGGAGATCGCCGGTTCAAATCCGGTCGGGCCCGCCAGTAGAAATCAGAAAACCATTCCGAGAGGGATGGTTTTTGAATTCTACCTCGCTGGCGCCCCAGTGATTTGAACCGGATAGCTGCGGATGCAGCCGGGTCAAGACAAGAGTCGCGCACAGAAGTTTACTTCGCTCGTGCAACGTGCCGTAGGCAGCACAACTCGCAGGCGCATCGACCAAAGGGAGATAATTCCGGTCGGGCCTGCCTGTAATTCAAGCTATGAGCTACGAAATTTTACTAAGGTCATAACGCTGCTGGTGTAGCAAAGAAATAACGTTACAAGTAGAATACGCTTATCATGAAGCATAGATTTTTTATCACAACTACTGTCATATTGCTGGCAACAAGCGTAATTTTTGGAACAATCTTGCTTCGTCAAAATAATGAAGATGTGAAAGAACACCAGAGCCCCCTACTTGCAAAGCGTCTCTATCTAGAAAACCCGAGCGATACACTCATTAACTTCCAGCCGCTCCGAAAAGACGTAAAAAACTACCTGGAAACATCAGGGCTAAAATATAGCTTCTATTTTGAATACTTATTTACCGGCACCAGTATTCGTGCTGGCGAACAGAATAAGCTCGTTGGTGCGTCGCTGATGAAAATACCAATCGTCATGGATTTATACAAGGCGGCAGAACAAAACAAGATTGATATAGACCAGGAAGTAACCGTGCCGGAACTAGCGATCAACAACGACCCGCAGTACGGAAACCAAGGCAAACTGAAAGCTGGCGATAAAATAACCTTGCACGAAGCAGCAAAAATTACGCTTGTTGAGTCTGATAATACCGCGGCATATACAGTTTTTGATGCGACAAAGAATTTACTGCCGCCAGAAGACCAAGCCATCAATAATCTAGACATCGACACCGAAATTGGGCAATCCGACAAAGGAAAATTCGCACTCATTGATGCGCGGTCGTATTCATCATTTTTAAAATGCCTGTATTTATCGTGCTTTGTAAGTCCGAATAGCTCCGAAGAAATCTTAGGCTTTCTGACAAACAGCCCCGATGACGATCGCATCCGCGCCGGCTTGCCATCAGAGGTTCAAGTTGCACACAAAATTGGTTCATTTAGCACGATCACCCAAAGCGACTGCGGTATTGTCTATGTGCCCAATCGCCGCTACGTGCTGTGCATCATGCTTGATACTGACGAAAAAACTGCCGCCAAACACATAAAAACGTTATCCGAAATGGCGTACAAGTACGTGAGCAGTGTCAATAACTAGTTTTTGGGTGCTTCAGCAGGAGCAGCAGGAGTCTCTGTGCCGTCGCGAAGATTAACTGATGCGACCTCAATAACCTTGTCGGTTGACGGTCTGTATAGCACTGCCTTTTTTGATTGCGTGTAAATTAACACCTTGTCGCCGTTTTCAGCATTTTTAAAGAAAGGCTGCGCTGCTAACCTGCCCTTATCTGCAACTGTTGCAAGTGTTGGAGTTTCGTTTTGCGGTAATTCTACGAGTTTACCAATTTTTTCTTGTAGTCTTTGCGTCTCTTGATTAGCGGCTTCGGTTGGGTTCGATAACCGAGCTACTTCCGCCCGAGAAATCCTATACTGATTGCCTAGGTACGCAAAACTGCCTACGACAATAATAACGGCCACTAGAATTACAAATTTAGACCGCATGACCACGCCTTTTGCAGGTTTTTTGATTTTGTTCGCAGCCTTCTCTGTTTCAGCTTTTTTCATTTGTATATACCCTGTTTAGCTTATGCTTTATTCAGACCACAGTGTAGCGATTTATGGCGCTGTTAGCAACTCCGCTTGGGACTCCGGCGCGACGGCAGCTGGGGCTGATTTTGTTGTGTTGCTATTGCGCACACTCAATGCCGTCCATGCAATATCGACTTGGTTCGTTGCGGGTTCTGACAGTACGATCGTAAAGCCAGTCTTGGTCAAATCCTTGTAGGCATATTGGACAAACCGACCATTTTTTACAGTGAGCGTTACAACAGGCAACGATTCGTATGGCTTATCGAACTTCACTTCGACTTCTTTTTGATTCTCGGTAATCGTCGCGAAGCCTGCCGTATCGCTGTTAAACGTTGGCGTACCCGTAAACTCTACGTCTTTTCTAAAGATAACTTTGTCGATAAAAGTAGCTAGCTTGTTGAAAATACTTTCGCCATTAAATTCCGAAGGCCCGTCTACAGTTAGCCCGCCGTCCACATTCAGCGAACCGTCGACGTTTAATTTTAGCGTTACGGTAGCGGTTGCGACGCGGAGTTTATCGATGCTGTCGGCTTCTGGAGTCTGTTCTGTGCTTGGGGTCGCGACAGAGTTATTTTCGGGCTCGGCAGAAACAGCCGCCTGACTCGTCGGAATCGCAGAAATGTTATTCACGAATAACTCCAACCCCTCAATCTGGTTCGCTTTTATTTTGTCGGCTGTTAGGGTTCCTGTAAACGTCGCATTGCCAAGCGAATCAAACGTCATAGTGCGCTTTCCCGCTGCATCAGTTACCAGGAACTGGCCATCTGGACCAAGTTTTAGATTAATGTTACTGCCGGTACCAGCTTCAATCGAATTTGTCGCCAATGCGTCTGTGGTTACTTTTGGCGAGATAATTTCCAAGCCAGCGATAACTCTGTCTGTTACTATTTCTGACAAGTTTGTTTCTGGTGTTATTGGGGTGTATTCGGTCGTTAGGTAGCTTAACGCTTGGCGGCTAAAGTCACTCTTGTTGAATGTAATATTTTCGTCACCAACATTGTCGAAGAAATCATCGCTAGACCCATGCGAGAAATTAGTCTTCACAAAAACCATAGTCATGCCAATGTCTTCGCTGTTAAACGGCGCCATCGCTTGGCCAATAATCTGGCCAGCTTTATCTGCTTTCATGGCAACACCCGGGATTGACGATGCGGTTAATAAATCACCAGCTTTGATTGGTCCGTTTTCGGTAGAGACCTTTACTGGAGTACGTCCAGCCAGCACGACCGGCGCGGCTTTGACGTCTCTATCTTCAATATCACCAATCACAAGACCTGGAGTTGTCGTAATAACACCAACTGCGGTTTTATCATACTGATTTGCACATTTTTTTACACCAGCGCGCAACGACGGATCCAAGCAAACCACGTCACCAGCCATCAA
>Ga0163149_10006431_pt1 | contig 12065 bp, 7 predicted proteins | sample OliLakLV19MP5G1_FD_148604 | JGI IMG/M metagenome (GOLD analysis project Ga0163149, IMG submission 148604) | Freshwater microbial mat bacterial communities from Lake Vanda, McMurdo Dry Valleys, Antarctica - Oligotrophic Lake LV.19.MP5.G1 | ecosystem: Environmental > Aquatic > Freshwater > Lake >...
CCGTACACCCCATCCTCAATGACGTGCAGGGGATTGTGCCAGGGGTCGGTGTCACCATACCGCTTAGTGGTGGAGAGCAGACCGTTGAAACGACCCATGATGTCAGCCAGGTTGTTGCCTATCATGACGGGGGTGAGCATCGTCTGCACTGCCCTACTCGCCACCCCACCCATCTCACCTATCAGGCGACCCACACCACCCTCGTTCAGGACGTTCTGTGCATACCGGAGATTCCGGCGGAGGTCAGCGGGGTGGAAGCTGGAGGTATTAGCTGCCGTACCACTACGGGACATACCCATCTGGGGGTCAATGTCATTGATGAACCCGGAGTCGATTGCCTTGTACCACATCTCCAACATCGTCAGCTTCTCATCGGTGTAGATGCGACGGGTGTTGTCAAAGGCTCCTTCCGCTGCCGACCGCATGTTCCCCCCACCCGTCCACAAATCCACCTGGTATTTGGTCAGTCGTGCCATAACTTCCGGGAGGGACAGGAGATTCCCCCCACCCGCAAAGGTCATGAAGGTAGTAGCGGCTATCTGACGGGGAATGAACTCAACGGTGGCAAGAGCCAGCCCACGCCACAGCCTATTTGCGGTCTGTATTAAGTTACCCGCAACACCCAGGGTGATAGGGTCAGTCGAGGCTTTGTGAATAGACTGCATCAGTTCAGCCACGATGGGGTGAACGTAAGCATCCTCAACCAACCGACCCACGGGGACACCCATCCGGGTAGTCTTGTCCAGGTAGAACTTGTCCATCTGCGCTTGTGTCATGGCACCGGGGGTATCCTTCCTCCCCAGCAAGGGGACAAAGCCCTTGTACTTGTCCGGGTCTGACCTCACCAAGTCACCAGGCACACCCCAGTTCCCGTTCGTAACATTGGTTACAATCTGACCTACGTAGTTCGACTCTCGCGCCAGACCCTCAAGCTGCCGAACGTATGTCTCGTAACCCTTCTGCCAATCGGTTGCCATCAGCTCGTCTAATCCCTTGAATGGCATATTGAACTTACTCGTGACGAACTTACGTACCTCATCGGAGTTCATGGCGACCCGACCCAGGATACCATTGTCAACCAGGGCTACGATTGTATCCTCCCCTAACTCACTAGAGAGGAGGGTGTTCATGAAGCGATGGTCATCAATAATATCCCCAAGCAGGGCACCCGCACCACCCACCTTCTCATAAATTGCAAGGGGATTATCGTAGGCTCTTTTGGACTGGGTACGGATGACGAAATCCAGTATCACCTCATTCTCTACCACGGTGTCGAAGGTCTGTCGGGTGCGTGTGAGGATAGAGCCAACGCTCTCACCCGACCCATCTATCCACTCTACTGTACCCTCTGCTAAATCAGCGTGCTTCCAGTTGATTCGCTTCTGGGCTTCAGCACTAAAGATTCTGGGGACGTAACCAATGCCAGACTGGGTAGCGTCACCGACCCGGATGCCTGCCTGGTTTGCAATGATGCCCGTCTGATTGTAAACACGATTGACATCAGCACCCATCTCAAAAATTTCGTCAACCTGTTTGACAGGAATACCCATATCCAAGAGTTCCCGACGGAAACTAGCCGCCTTCGCCTGGTTTTGTATACGGCTGACACGACCAAGCCCACCCACATTATCAAGGTATGGTAGGGCACCGTACTCGACTGCGAGGGAGGAAATGTACCCCTGCTTTGCCCTGTCCCGGATGCCATTGTCCTTGAAAATTTTCTTGAGTCGCCTGTTGTTGTCCGTAACCTGCTCATATAGTCTCTGTTCCCGTAGCGTTTTGTTCATGAACCCAGCACCGTCACGCCCCGCCTGCTGCAATGAGAAGCGCGCCCATCCCGCATCGGTATACTCCTGACCCAGCCCGAACTGTCTATGCACCACGCCTAGCTTGGCAGAAGCCCACGACTCCAGGCTCTTACCTAGGTCGGCGGATAGGATGGTTGCCTTGGATGACTCAGCCATGCGCACTGTGTGGTCGTAGAGGATTCGTCTACTGGCAGCCAGCTTATCGGAGGCGGTCAGTCGGGAGGCAGCCTCACTAGATTCAATGTCAGCAATGAACTGCCCGTACCCCTTCTCCACGTCAGTCATCTGGGCGGACGAGTAGTCCAGGTTACGCATGATGGTATCCTGTGCAACAGACGGGAGGGCACAACCGAAGGCAGCACCCAAGGGATTTAGCCTACGCTCGTTCTGGAGGGCTGCCCTGGCTTTGGCATTCTCCTTGGTCATCACAACATTGGATTTACCCTTGACCCGCTCCGCCTCAACCTTCGCCCGACTCTTCTCCGCAGCAGCCTTGGTACTAGCCGCCTGCTTAGCCTTAAGTTCCTCTACCCTGGAGTTTACCTTTACCTTCTGTGCCTCTCGTGCAGCCGCAGCCCGTGCTTTGGTTTCTTCCTTGGTCATCCTAGCCCGCGCTCTGGCATTCTCCCTAGTCACCACGACGTTGGCTTTACCCTTAACCCGTGCTGCCTCAACCTTCGCCTGACTCTTCTCCGCAGCAGCTTTAGTCTTAGCCGCCTGCTTAGCCTTGAGTTTCTCTACCCTGGAGTTTACCCTTGCCCTCTCTGCCTCTCGTGCAGCCCTAGCCCGTGCTTTGATTTCTTCCTTACTAAGTGCCATCGTAACTCCGTTGGATAATACAAAAAAAATAAGGTGAGGGGGGGTGTTGCCGTCAGCAAGTTCGCCCCGGGGTTGCGAAGGTCACAGACAGGGTGAATCGCGGTTAGTGCGTGTCGCCTCTATCTTATTCTTAGCCTGCCGTTGTGCTATGGTTGGTGCCTGCTCTTGTTGGATGCCGTCCACGATTCTCCTCTGGCGCTCAACCATCTCAGCCAGAACTTCAGACTGCTTGACGTAATCACCCACCTCGGTTTCAGCCTGACGGAGGGTCTTGGCGTACTGCTCGGAGAGGTCTTGGAGGTGCTGCCCTTCCACCTGTAGCCTGGATTGCAGCTCGTTAGCCTTAGTGTGCTTGGTACTGTCGAGTTCATCCATCATTGAATCAACCTGGTGTCGGGCAATCTTAGAGTCCAGTGGGTCGGGCGTTCCGAATCCTTCCGTCTTGGTGGTGGTGTTGGCTGGTAGGGGTGAGCCATCCAGCGTATCCAGAACCAGTAAGTCACCAGCCATAGAAGACTTCTTGAGTCCGATGTCTCGTCGGATGCCGTCCAGCCCACTACCCTTCAGGATGGTTGCCACCTCTGCGCTCAAGTTCTGGTAGGTCAGGGCACTTACCCCGGAATCCTTAAGCTCCTTCCAGATATCGGCGAAGGTCGATGCCTTGGTCAGCTTACTCAATCCCATGACCTGCTTCAGTTGGTCGAGGATGGGTTTGGGGATAACATCAGAAGACAACACCACCCTATCAAGATTCACTACCACCTCATGTAGGTTCCCGGTTGGAGAGTGTTCAATCAACTGGTCTACCGCTGACTCTGTGTGCTTAGCTGCCCGTGCATACAAACCGCCTATCTGTGGGTCTGGTGTCAGGTATAATCCGGCACCCATATCCAAGTTGGAGCTGGAGCCAGCATTGGGGTGCATATTAGTCACGTCATCCATGCCCACCCTAGTCCCGTGATACCAGGTAACTTTATTAACCTCTTGTGCTGTCTTCTCTGCCGCCTGTGCAAGCTTCTTGGGCAGAGCCACCTCACTTATTTTTTTTGTATTATTCAAATAGGCAAGGGCTTCGGGTAGGGCGACGGGGGCGGGGATATCCTCAAGGCGGTCATAGTATATGAAGTTGCTGGGGTTCTCCGCAGTCCCGGGGCTGGACTTCAGAACCCTGTCCTGGACTTGGTGGAAAATTTGGTCGAATGGTTGGTCGAGTCGGATGCCCCCTAGCTCACCAGCCTTCGCCATAATCTGCGCGCGGGGAACCGTTGCCAAAAATTCAGGGTCTTCCCGGACGATGGGGAATGGTGTGTCAGGACTAATCCCGACAGATTCCCGTTTCCCGGAGGCTATGTCCTGGGCATACTCCTGTAGTTTTGTGAAGTCAAAGGGCTTCTTGTTCTGGTACGCCTCATACTGTAGGAGGGCTACAGCTTCAGATACGTCATCCGGTGTGTAGCCTGCGGGTGGTGCCTTCTTCGGCTCAACGCCCATGACACGGTGAGTCAGTACCTCATCCGCCACGACCGCCCGACCATCACCCACCACACGCTGAAGCTCTTTCGTATCCTGCACCAGTGCCGCCTGAGCGAAGGCAATCTTATCCTCAAGCTCGGAGGCAATCTGCCCGGACTCGTGAACCTTGGCTCGTGCCTTCAGCATTTTGGATGCCTGCTTCTTAGTGCCTGGTTCCGTTGGCTTCAGGTGGGTGGGTGCATTCTGGGCAAACTCCTCCACTGCCACTGCCGAACCTGGCTCCGTCGAGAGGTCATCAAGGGCGTGACTTGCCTCCTCCGACTGGCTAGACATGAAGTCAGCCCGTGCCTGCTCCCGTGCCCTCATCGCCTCAGTGATAGCCTGTGGACTGCCCGGTGCGGCATACTCCTTGTCAGCAAACCGGGGGTCGGGTGCCTGTCGTGTGACCGTGACTGCTGGTTGTCTGGCTTCGGGTGTCTGGACGAATGCCGTCTTGGTGGGAATCTGGCTGGAGTCTACCGCTGTCTCTACCCGCATCAGGGGGTTGGCTTCGAGTACGGCTTGGGGGACTGGCTTCCCTACCTTATCGAACACGGAGCCATACATCGACTGGAGCTTCTTCAATTCCGACGTGTCGAGGGGACGCTTGCGGGTTAGGCTGACGATAGGTTTGCCATCATTCCCTGTCAAAAATTTTCCGAGTGCGGTCAGGTCTTTCAGGGTACGGGGAACCTGAGCCATGTCGCGTGAGGTGATGTCACGTTGGGTAGAACCGAGGTACGCATCCAGGGTCATACCAGGTCGCATATCAACCGCAGTCACCACGGGGGATGCCGTATCCAACAGCGCCTTATCCTCCGGCATAGACTGGCGCATCTGACCTATCTCATATTTGACATCCTCAATCTGGGATTGCAACGCGATGCGCTCTTTAGCAATGGGGGTGGTGTCCAGTCTACGCTGTCTGGCACTCTGCTCCCTAATCTTCAGGTTCTCTACCTGTCTCTCCAATCTCCTGACCATGCGGTTCTGTTCCCGCACGGTAGCATCGGTGTACTGAAATTCCCCACCCCCAACATCATCCAGGATTTGTGAATCGATTGACTCCTTAACGACCGCTGCCCGGACTACGGGGTTGGCTGCCTCAAGACTGGTGGGGTCATTGGCTACGGCGCGTAACATCGTCTGCGGGGTGATTGGCAAATCGGCACTTGAGGGGGTGGAAGCCTCTGGTGTCTTGGGTTTGGATTCCGCTGCCTTTCGCATCGAAGGGGTGATTGGCTCAACAACCCGTGGCGCGGGGGTGATGATAGTCTGCCCGGATGAGGGTTCCGGTGTGATGAGGGTACGCTCTGTCCCGGCGGGTAGTTGGGGACGGTCGGGTTGACCAGTCAGTCGGGCTGGGTCGGGGAATGCACCCATGTCATCAATGACTGTCTGGGGGTCTACCCCAAACGCACCCATGTCGTTGGCAACTGTTTCCGGGTCTACCCCAAAGGCGTTCATATCAGCATCAACCGTTTCCGGGTCAATACCAAACGCACCCATGTCATCTTGTATTGTCTGGGGGTCTACTCCGAAGGCAGCCATGTCAGCATCAACGACTTGTCTGGGGGGCATCAGACCGGGGTTGGTAATGATGCTCACAGCCAGGGCATCCGTACCGTTGGAGAACACTGCCTCCCCTTGTGTGACCGTGGCAGTGGGTTGGGCTACCGAGTGGGGTGTTGCCGTCTGACTGGGTGGTGACTGTCCCCAGGGGTCTGGCTCGGTAGGTGGTTCCACTACCCTCCCGACTCCGGGTTGTCCCCCGCGACCGTAGTTGGGTGGCTGGATAACAGTGGCGGGTGATTCCGGTGTAGTCCAGGGGTCTGGTACTCCGTTGATATCAGTCCCTAGGGTTGGTGCTACGGCTGCACGACGAGCCTCCCGCGCGGTACGACTGGCAAGCTGCTCCGTTGTCTCGACGAAGGGGATGCGTAATCCTGTGGGAGTCCTGCCAGGTAGACCAATCCGGGCGATGCTGGTGCGTAGTGAGGGGTAGGGGATAGTCAATGCACCCACCCGTGCCCCCCGGACTCCGACACGAACGATGTCATCCACCCCACCCGTAAGCAAGTCTAGTGCCATGCTCACACCGAACCGTGCCCACCACGCCCCACCCTCAGCGTTAGGGTCGAGGATGTTCAGGTAGGCGTTGGCTTGCTTTGCGTAGGGTGTGCCCCTGTCTTGGGTGAAGGCTAGGTCGGTACCACCAAATGTCTGGTAATAGCGATACCCAAGCTGCAGTAGTTCGGGTCTATTCACAATATCAGACCCGAAGTCGTTAGTTACTTGGCGGATGGATTCACCCACGATGGGCTGTCCAATGAGGGCTTGGTTGGCTGTGGCACCAGCATCCGTAATGGTGTAGATGGAAGCACTCACAGCGTTCTGGAAAGCAGAAAATCCATATAATGCAGCACCACCCAGCCCTGACCCAAAGGCACCAAACTGCCCATCCATAGGGTTCATAACGTACCCACCATTGATAGACTCAGTGGGGAATATGGACTGCCCTAGTGTTGTTGCTGCCACATCGATAGCCTCACCCTGTGACGTATCGGCACGACCCCGTGTACCCGACATATTGCGCCCAATGGCAGCACCAAACTTGAACGGGGCACCGAACAGAACGTCGGGCAGGTCAGTGATGGAATCAAACTTACCATCCAGGGGGGTGAACAGACTACCAACGAGGTTAGCAACTGCGGAGGCTTGACCCGTGATTGAACTGCGCCAGGCACTAGCACGCGTCCGGACTTCGGGGGCTGCTGCGCCAGGGGCAATCTCACCGATGGGGTTGTTGAGTGAGTCGGGGGGTGATGGCATATTCGCAATCTGCTCACCCCTAGACTCTGCCCAACTCTGACCCGTACCAAGGGCAGCAGTGGCAAATTCAGATTGTCGTGAGGTGGATGCGGTCAGACGGTCAGGCAATCCCAGGAGACTCTGACCCACACCCGTGTTCGAGGTGGCGTAGTTCCGGTCTATGATGGAATCTCGTGAACCCAGGAAGGAGTCAACAAACTCACCTTGCCTCTGGGCATCAGCCTGTGCCTGTAATTTATACGGAGCCATCACCTCTTCAGCAATGTTCCGACCAGGCTGCATACCCGGAACCAGTGCTTGACCCGTCCTACTGGTGAACAGGTCGTCTGGCATCCCGCCCTGTGTGGAGTGGGTTATGGGAGAGGGTAGGGTAGCCTGGGATAGGTTGGGTGGGGTTGGCTGTTGCTCTGGCGTGGGGGCGAACCCAATCGGGTCGGAAGGTATCTCATCACCAAACGGTAGACCCTCCGTAGCGCCCATCAGGGGGGGTTGGGGCTGTTGCTCCGATGTTGGTGCATACCCAATCGGGTCGGGGTCACGGGCTGGCAGAGCCTCACCAAAGGGCACGGCAGGGTTCTCAAGCCACGCTCTCTTAGGGGGTGGCTGTATGGTAAGACTCCTACGGGTAGCATCAGCGTTAGCCTGAGCCTCACCGATTAGGTCAGAAGACATAGAAATACCTTATTGCATTGTTTTCTGATTAGCCCAACAGCGGCTAAACGGGAGTAGAGATACAAAAAAAAATAAGGTGGTGTCTTCTGATGGATAGGAAGTACGATGTCAACAGAGTAAAATACTTTTCACAATGGGATAATAAGTTTGAGCCACAGGGCACGTGTAACTTCACTTCCACAGCCAGCGCCCTGACGGGATACGGTTTCGTGGGTGGTGGCGGTAGGCTCCCCGATGAGATTTTCCAGGAATATAACCACAGGTACAGCCGGCACGCACCGGAGACGATGGTAAAGGTCTTCGATGATTACGGCATCAAGGATAACTTCAGCTACGCAACCGACTGGGAAGATGTCCTCTCCCACCTGAAGACTAAGCCCGTCATCCTGTGTGGCGACTGGACACCCTCTGGGCACATCATCCTCCTGAAGCAGATTCTACCCAACGGACTAATTCAGGTGAATGATTCTAATGGGAAGTTCAGCGCGCATACGGGGCAGTACAACAAGTGGCTATCGGGGGAGAATGACCTGTGGCTCCCTGCCAGCCTACTGAAGTGGTGTAACTACACCATCCCAGGGTCGAGGGCAGTGTGGGCACATCGACTAGGCTAACCATAAAAAGTGAGGAATCTATGGAAGAAGATGATTTTGATTTTAAGGAAGAGGATGTGGTCTATGGCGTAATAGTCACAGAGCCAGTACTCCGACTCCTGAGAAAGATAGCGCGAGATGTGCGCTATGGCAACGAGCATATCCTAGATTTGGAGTATTTAATGACTAAGTTTTCAGTCTATCAAGAACAGGTTGATGGGTCTAACCGCGCTATCTTAAAAGCCATCAGCTCCCAGGGTGTTGTGATTAAAGGCTTACTGGATGCTGCCCTCGCGGGTGACGTTCCCGGTATTGACCTGGCTATTGCTGACCTAAACCTCAGTCGTGGACAAATCCTTGATGCTATCGCTGGGCTGGTTTCGACAGTTCCCTCGCCCACCATCCCCACTGAGCTACCCGCACCCACTCCTGAAGTTCCGGTTCCCCCGTTAGAACTGCCTGAGCCTGTGCGTGAAGTTCCTGAAACCGTTCCTGAAGTTGTAGCCGTCCCTTCACCCGAAGGCGTTGGTCTACAGAACGCAGTCAACGTAGGTTAATCAAGACTAAAATCCCCTCTTCTAGCACGAGCCGGAAGGGGGGATTTTTTAAGATTCCGCTGCTCAAAGCGGCATCGAATACAAAAAATTATAAGGTAGGGGGTGGTGCCGTCTGCTCCGTAGTGGGGACTGTTGGGGATTGGATAACCCTGTGGTCTGGGTCGAGCGCTCCGTTAGAGAGGAGCTTGAGGACTATTAACACACCGATAAAACCTAGGATGTATCGCGTTGACTGTGGCATCTAACTTTGCTCCATAAGTACTCTGTCTTAGTTACCCGAAACACGAACGGCGGCATCCAGAATCCCTCTAATCGCCCGGAGCTGGGCGTTGCTGACGTTGTAAGTGACTCCATTAACGTCAATGTCTTGGGGGCACTTGATGATAATAGGGGTGGCTGAAGTGGCATACTGCTTCAGGGGGGAATTGAGGATGGCTTGTTGGACGGGTATCTCCAGTGTGCTGATGTGAACCTTCTCGTTGTATGCGCTGGTGGTGTTGTTCCGGGTAATCCAGCTCTGGACATTAACCGTTTCGTGGTCACTGAAGAGGGTGTATACTGTGCCTTGTGAATCCTTAGCCATTTTCCTTACCTGCCTTTTTCGCTAGTTGGTCTTCAGTCTTCTCGTTGGCTTCCTGGTGTTCCTCGGGTGTGTAGTCTGAGTCCAAATCACCAGGGTCGTTCTTAGTTGTCATGTCTGTTTCCTCTAGATGGTATCGCAGGCTGCGGCTCATGTCAAGTGGGTCTTCATCATCTGACTCCACGCCTCATCTTTCCCGAAATGTAATTTGATTAGCCGCTTACACAAATCCTGGAGGATTGCTACGTCAGTGATGCTGTCCACATACCGGAGCTGGCTCTCCATATAGAGTTCCTTGTGGGCAGGGATTGACACCTCAATGTAATCTTCATCCATTGGAACCTCCTTGTAGGTTTCTGATTTTGTCTTCCATCTCTCCCACCTTGCCTTCCAATTCTAGGATGATATCTTTACGATACTCAATTTCCTTAACGAAGTTTTCAGCGTTTCTGGCGTAGGTGATGATTAGTTCAGCCTGCCCCGCGTTCTGAATTTTTAATTGTTCTGTGTCATCCATCGGAACCTCTTTGATTCAATACAAAAAATTATAAGGTAGGGTAGTGTCTTCTGTCAAGCCCGGTGAATGATAATCTTTTGTCAAAGATTCTAATTCCCCTCTTTGCCCCCTTCGCAACTCCGAGGCGAACTTGCTGACGCGGAATCCTAAACTGCTTCTTAAATTATAAACAGAAGACAAGAAAAGTCAAATCTCTCTTTTCTTCCCTAACTCACGCCCGTTGGTTGTGTCCGGTTTGTCCCAATAGTGTAGCACACATCCGAACTAAACTTAGGATTGTCAGAAAACAATACCCCATTTATTTTTGAGGTTTCAAACCGCAGAATTCCAAACGCTTGTCCTGCATGGGTTTGGGGTTTCGTGTTTTCAAAACGCAGAACCCCCTATCAGAAAACATCACCTTATTTTTTTTGTATTAATTTCTTGAGGGTGGTTCGCGCCGCTGCGTTTGCAAGGCGATGAACCCTCCGATAACACTAGAGTTTATCCCCAGTGCTGCCTGCATGATGGCATCGTTATCCATATTTTTGAATGCCAGGAAGTTGACCAGGCAGATGACTAGGACAAAGGCGAGGCTCAGGATTCGTTCGGCAAAAGTTGTATTGTACATTTTATCCCACCATTGCCCAAGAACCGTTGACGGGTGGCATGTCCCCATCGCGAAGTTGGTGTGTCGGCATAGAAGATTGCATTCCCTGTTCCCATGTTGTTCGGTATCTTCTCCCTGCTGCATGACCCATCCTTCTCATGTGCTGTGGAAACCCCGCATTGGAGTCCCCATAATCCCTATCCACCGGGGCAGCACGATACATGGCACCACCCCCCAGGACTGCCGCATACAGGTCTTCAATAGTTTCATACTTACCCTTCCCCTCCGCTGCCACTGCCTGCCAGTAGGGGATGATGATGTTCTGTGCCTGCCACACCTCATCCCGGCTGGAGAAGTCACTACGGGAGAACCCTTGTCGGGCAATAAAGTCAGAGTTCATCTGGATTAGTCCGGTGTATGCCCCACCATCACCACCCGCAATATCCCGACTGAAGCCAGACTCCGCATTCATGATGTCAGCCACCCACATACCGGGGACATCCAGGGCTTTGGCGATTATGTAAATGGCTTCACGTAGCTTGGGTCTGTCCCGTAGTTCCTGGTAGCCATAGTTGTCTTCCTTCGTGCCGATAGAGGGGAAGGCATTCCGATTAATGGGAACCATACCCCCGACCTGCGGCGTAGCGCTAGTGGCTACCCTCTGTATAGGTACACCAGGCTTCGCGTTGGCATTCCCGGTGCCACCGACTCCGAGTATCTGTAGCTGGTTGTTGGAGAATACTGACCCTTGTAAATTATTTCCAGAGAAGGCAAAACCGCTGGGCAGTATAATGGCACTGCGAGGAATCTGAACGTAAGCATTTCTAGCCCCATCCTCAGGGAAGTCCTGGTTTGGTGGCAAGCCCTGCTGAGAGTTGTTGTTAGCATTCCCATACTGTATTCCTTTTAGGTAAGCTATCGGGTCAACGGAATGAGTCCTGGACGTGTATCCAACCTCCCCATCGGTGGTGTCAGGTCTGTAGATTGTCAAATGTATATGCCGTCCGGTCGAACCACCAGCCATCACGTCGTTATCACCACCACCCATCAGACCCAGAGGTGTTCCGGGTGGGATTACCTGACCAGGCTTGACATCGAATGACCTCATGTGGCTGTATTGCTCTACGTGCCCGGAGGGTGAGCGTACCGTGACCGTGCCACCATACCCGGTATCACCCCAGTTGGCAGCGTGGAGTACAGTCCCACCCGTCATAGCCCGTACGGGGATATCCCCCTTGTGGTCTGAGGCAATGTCAATACCGGAGTGATACCTCCCCCGACCGTTCTCACCATTACCAGGCTCACCATACCCATCCGTGATAATGGCATTCACACCGGAGATGGGACTAATCATGTCGGTTTGGGCATCACCCCGTCTGCCATCTTGGAGGCGGCGCAGGGGGACAATAGGTTGAGTGGGTATGCGCCCTCCCCCATCAACCCGATTAAAATTTGGCGTTGCGGGGGAAACTGTTCCGTCAGGACTGAGTGAGTACTGGCTATTCGGGAGGGTGGGTCTGGGTCGTTGGGCTGCTGCCAACTGGCGACCGTGTTCCAAGACCTGATTGACGGGCACCTGGTACTGT
>Ga0163149_10006433_pt1 | contig 12063 bp, 12 predicted proteins | sample OliLakLV19MP5G1_FD_148604 | JGI IMG/M metagenome (GOLD analysis project Ga0163149, IMG submission 148604) | Freshwater microbial mat bacterial communities from Lake Vanda, McMurdo Dry Valleys, Antarctica - Oligotrophic Lake LV.19.MP5.G1 | ecosystem: Environmental > Aquatic > Freshwater > Lake >...
GATGCCTGATCCATATCTGGGAGGGGTATGAAAAATCGATCGATACTTCAAAAAGTTATAGACTTCCTGCTAAACCCCATCTAGCTTGAAAACCATAGTTTGCTCAGCAGGCTTTTAAAATCCTGTAAGCTTTGCAGAGTGTAAGATTAAGACTTAATTTTAACATTCCACCTTAAACTACAGGTCTAAACTTGGACGGGGTTTAACTAGATCTTTTAGGGAAGCTGCTAGCCGATCAATCTTCATTAAGAAAACCATTACGGATTTGTTTCTTGAATGATTTTTCAATCTCAGTTAATAAATCAGAGTAGCGTTGCTTTATAGCCTCATTAGTGCTAACACAGTCATTTATCATTGAGCTAATCTCATTATTCTGTTGATTGGCGCGCGAGTTATTTTTTCCGAAATTCATTAGTTTGTTTTTTCCAACTTCAAAATCACTAAATCGATCTATCAGATCTCTCAAGGCTTCATAATGCTGGTCTTCGATAATTAGACTACTACGCAAGATCTGCTCCTTTGTTTTGTATAATTGCTTAGCAAAATTTCTCAGACTTTGAAGGTCTAATTTTTCCCATAAGTTGTCTCCTGCAATTCTTAAGTCAACTAGTGAAATCCATAATTCGTTATACAAGTGAAACTGCCTTTCTGTAAAACGCTTAGATATCTCAAAGCTCAAAGATAATTTAGTCCTCAATATTTCAGTATCGGCAGTGAAACGACTTTTTAACTCCTCAAGTTCTTTTTCATGTTTTCTCCTATCTGATTCAAGAATTTTGCTAGCCCAAAGTTGACCCAACCAAGTTGACAATCCGAGAAGAATCACAGAACCTCCCCCGACAGCCGTCAATAAAGCCCCAACATGGTTTAAGGCATCGTCAAAAGTCATTCGATTTACTCAACTTACGTAAATGCAATACAGACTTAACAGTATAAAAGGCACTCCTCTATTCCGACAACATTTGACAGGCGATGGAAACTCAAATTTGGTTTGGAATTTTTTCGCCCGATGAAGATTCATGTTTACCCGATTCGAGGAAAAGCAATTGGCTTAAGTATAAGGTCTTTTATATTGATCGATCTGGCATCTGCCAAAATCCAGACTAAGGTTATGAATTTAGTATGCTTACGTAAATTACCATGTGCTCAACGCCTTACGGCATCAGAGGTTTACTCACGAATAATGGCTCTCTAGCTATTAAATTCATGCTTGTGCTCAACGCCTTACGGCATCAGAGGTTTACTCACTCTAAAAAATACAGCCTTAATAATGCCAGCAGCAAAGTGCTCAACGCCTTACGGCATCAGAGGTTTACTCACGATAGGAGCAATAGAATATATCTCTGATTTTCTAGTGTGCTCAACGCCTTACGGCATCAGAGGTTTACTCACTGAAATCTTCGGTCAAGGCACAAACCCGCCTTTTCTGTGCTCAACGCCTTACGGCATCAGAGGTTTACTCACCAGTCCGAAGCATCACACTCACACTCCAAACCGCGTGCTCAACGCCTTACGGCATCAGAGGTTTACTCACCCCGCCCGTTTTCGTGAAGCTTTTGCAGGTTTGGGCTAGTGCTCAACGCCTTACGGCATCAGAGGTTTACTCACGAAATCACTCAAAACTAGCCGCCGCTCTTGCCCTTGTGCTCAACGCCTTACGGCATCAGAGGTTTACTCACATTCCATCGCACGAATGAGGAATATCAGTCCTTCGTGTGCTCAACGCCTTACGGCATCAGAGGTTTACTCACCTTAAAGAAAAATCTATCCAAATTGCGCTTGCTGGTGCTCAACGCCTTACGGCATCAGAGGTTTACTCACAGACGGACCATAAGCCGACTGCAATCGAACATGTCGGTGCTCAACGCCTTACGGCATCAGAGGTTTACTCACCTTATAGATAATCTTAGCCAAGCTAGCAGGGGGTAAGTGCTCAACGCCTTACGGCATCAGAGGTTTACTCACATCGACTTGTGATGCTAAAGATGACATCTCATTTAAGTGCTCAACGCCTTACGGCATCAGAGGTTTACTCACATCTCGTCGCGTCTTGTGAGTGCCTCAACCTGAATGTGCTCAACGCCTTACGGCATCAGAGGTTTACTCACTATAGCTACAAGCTCCAGTCGAAAGAACTTGAGCGTGCTCAACGCCTTACGGCATCAGAGGTTTACTCACTGATATATCGATAGGTAGCAAGTTGTCGCCAATACGGAGGCTTGTGCTCAACGCCTTACGGCATCAGAGGTTTACTCACATCTTTATTAACTGATTTTCAGTCCTTAAATATGAGTGCTCAACGCCTTACGGCATCAGAGGTTTACTCACCCTTTAAATTAACTGAGGTATCCCACTTTCACGGGTGCTCAACGCCTTACGGCATCAGAGGTTTACTCACCTTATTAGTGAAGGGCGCGGTCGTGTCGTTCAGCTAGAGTGCTCAACGCCTTACGGCATCAGAGGTTTACTCACCCATGGCATAAGCTTACGGATCTGTGCATCTAGCTCGTGCTCAACGCCTTACGGCATCAGAGGTTTACTCACCGATCGATCGCGATGGAACTCTGCTCCACAATTAGAGGTGCTCAACGCCTTACGGCATCAGAGGTTTACTCACCTCCACCGATGCCAGAAAAAAGTGATGCGAAGGATAAGCTGTGCTCAACGCCTTACGGCATCAGAGGTTTACTCACACGCGGGTGAATCCCAGTAAAAGCAGTAGGGACAAGTGCTCAACGCCTTACGGCATCAGAGGTTTACTCACAACATGAACCCCGATCTTTTAAGCTGGCTAGAGACTCGGTGCTCAACGCCTTACGGCATCAGAGGTTTACTCACGCCGCCCCCCGAAAAGTAGTTCCAGAGAGGGCTTGTGAGCGATTCTGCAAGCAATGGTGAGAGTTTATCAGAATACCCGCCTTAAAACGAAACCAACCAGAACTTTGTTGCCGATCGAAACCTGAAATACTTGCCTGATAAACCTTACAGAAAATGCAAGCATCTCGATCGACAGCAATATCCTGTAAAGTAGACAGAGCATAAATCACAACCTCTAACTGTACAAAACACACCTTACAAACAGACATACTTGCATTTTCAGAACACTCGATGAGTTTCAGGTGCAGGAGTCCAAGCTTCAGGACGATTGCAAGCGACAATCCTCTCGACACATCGATCGCACAAACCCGCCAACAGCAAACTATCCTCCGCCTTAAGAATCTTTTCCAATTCCCAGCGTAACTTCTCTCGATCTCGCATCGTCAGAGCACAACGAAAAATCGAATATTGAATACGTTCTCCGTATCCCTGCAATAACTTGTAAGCTCTGCGCCAACGTTTAGGATCGCGGATATCATAAGCGATCAAATACCAGTTTTTAGATTCAGCCACATCTCACCTCAGCGTAAAATCAACTGTCCAAACAGACCACCTTCACCATTCCATTCCTTTTCTAACAGCCTCACCTCCAGCTCAATTAAACGGCGATAGGTGAGTGAATACTTAGTTACAGGATGCTTCCAGCTTTCCTGTTTGCGCTTCAATACCTCAAAGATAAAAATTAGTTAAACGCCTGACGGCATCAGTGACGGTGGATCTCCTATTTTTCTGCACGTCATGCTGCATAGCTTAAAGCTTCATAGATGTCAGCGAGTTCCAAATATGGATAGGCTTTGAGAATATCTGCTGGTGAATGCGTGGAAGCCATCAGTCCCACAATTGTGCCGACAGTGACACGCATTTCTCGAATGCAAGGTTTACCACCCATTACCTCTGGATTAAATGTAATTCTAGTGAGTTGTTTCATAAATTACCTGTTCTTAGTTTTCCTTTCATGCTAGTTCGGTTGCTTAGGAGTCCAAGTCCAAGCACTTTCTGGTGGATGAATTGATGGCTCGGAAATTGGTGCAAATAGATAACTTGTCGTTTTACTGTTATCAATGCGATCGATACCTACTGTTAAACGTTGCGATCGCTTACGTGGTACAGAATCAAACTCCATCTGCTCATACCAGTGAGTTAAAGGCAGCTCATTAACAATATCAATGCGATCGAATAGGAAATTATTATCACCAGCGAAAGGCAACCCATAACGGCGATCGTTTAACTCACCTCGAAGACCTTGACGAATGAGATCGAATAAACCCTCAAATTCACGAATCCCGATAATCATGTCCAGTCCAACGAGTAGCTCCCTTCGCACGGGAGTAATCCAGAACTTCGCTCCTTTAGCTAAAGGCTTTAAGGTATCCTTACCCGAATTACCTACAGGATAACTATGAAGTTGTTGATAAAGCGTACATACTTCACTTTCTGCCCCATCAACAGCACCGATTGCAAGTTGTAAATGGGGAATATCTGAACGAATTTGCGTTGTCGGCTTATCTAACCCCGTTCGCATTTCGATCCCTGCCAGATTTAAGACAAAGCCCAATACAGCAGAGGGCGGCATTATAGGCATAGTAGATCGATAAACACCAGCCTGAAAACCACGATAGGCAGCAAAAGGCGCACGAACTCGCAACCACATACAATTCATGGGTTTCTCCTATCCTACAAAGTCATTAGCAAGGTCAGCTAGCAACTTTTGCGGATTTTCGTATAGCTTTACACCAGCATTTTCAAATCGTTCCCGTTCTTCGGCTTTCATATTGCGAACAATCTCTCCTCCAATCCAAAACTCGTCAGCAGGTAGATCGTCAGACTTCAATCGCGATAACTCTGGAAAGTTTCCAGTTTCATCAAATCCGTAGGTATTAAAACCAGCCACAAGGCAAGGAGTAAGCCGTGCGACAATACTTTTAGGAGCCATCTCATAATAACTACGAGCATGACCACCAGCCACATCCGAAAGTTCGCTAATTGCTTTTAGTAAAGCTTTCACCCAATTAGGCTGATCTTTACAGTCATTGTAAGCAAGCGCGAAAGGATACTGATAAGCAGTATGGGAAATCTCTCGGAGCAAAAGTGCGGAAGTAGAAGAGTTTTTCCAAGGGCTACTTCCTGCATTTAAAGGAGATTGATGAAAAGTTGCGTCAAATCTGTACGGATTTAAAGCTAGTGCCATGTTCATTCGCAGAATGCTATCGCGCTTAGGCGGTAGCATTCTGTTATTTTTAATAGCTTCTTTATCTGCCACCATAAAGCCAAACAGAAAATCATCAGCAAATTTAGTAGCATTTGGAAATTCTTGAAACTCAACCGCAAGCTGATCTTGGTCGTGCAAACGCTTACGATTAGATGGCAAACCTGCGGCGCTCAACATTTCACGCAGAGCATTCCGCATTGATTCTGGACTGATCACGGTGTATTCCTTCTTGTCCTTAACAATTTTCTGAAGGACTGTGCGGTTTTCTTCACTTTCACCGCGATAGTTAGAGCTTGGCGCGGCATAGGTCAGTACAGTTGCAAATAGATTCTTATTAGTCATAGTCATAATGTAGATTTTCCTTATGTTTTTGAGTCATTAACTATTAGCAGAGAGAGCAAGCATAGTCAGAGTGCGAATTTCATCAGTATTTTCATAGAGATCCTTTGTCAGTTGAACAAAATGATCTTCTTGGATGAACTGGGGAACAGAGCAGATAGTAGAAGCAAAATAATTAATGAAATCCGTTTTCTCAGAACGACTACGAACTTCCAAAAAGGCTCCTTTAGCAATTTTTGCTTTTTTCTTGCGTTCTTCACTACCTTGTGATGATGCATAAACATCTGAGATTTTGATTTGATGTTTACCCTCAAGCTTACGATTCACATATCTTTTAACCATTTGTAATATCAACCTTTGACGGTTGTATTCTCCATTCTCTATATCTTCTTGAGTTTCCAAAATTCCCTCGGTCATATTTTCTACCTCATGTTTAAACGATTCGCGAACATCGTCACAGAAATCATCATTTCCCATCGTCTGTTCGTAAGGAATGGTACAAAGTAGCGAATCAAATCCTGTGTACCAAGCTTTGTTACTCACCAGATTGAGCAGTCTTTGTCGGCGAAAAGTGCGACTCAATAGACTATTTTTTATTACTTCATAGTCTTTAGTCATTTCCCTAGTTGGTAGAAACCGCCCAAGATAAATTAATTTGACATCATCTCTTGGTCTATGTGCATGGATAATATCAATTCCATTAACCAAGTCAGATACACTTTTCTCAGACTCACTTTTTTTAAGTCGAGTCTCAAGACGTTTACTCATATCCAATGCTGCTTCTAATTGCAGGTCTATGATGCATTCATGAGGCAAATACTTAAACGGCTTTATCTCCCTAGAACTTAGAAATTCAAGAAACTCTTCACAGAAAAACTTTAGGTTTGCAATATCAGGAATAGCTAGTGCATAGCCCCAGAAATCAATGCTTTCCTTAAATTCCTTAGTTTCTTTGTCTTTCTCAACCTTAATTTTGACGGGAACATATATCTGTGCAACGAAGAACCAGAAATGAAGCAAAAACTGATATTTCCCCATATCTTTAAAAGAAATATCTTCTGCGCTTTTTTCCTGAACACCCAAGTAAAAGCTACCTGCAAGTTTGACTTGTGAAGAAAGATTAGCAAGATTTTTCCAAACATCCTCGACATCTTTTGTGTCCGATAATTCATTTGCTCTTGCCTTAAAATTATTGCGAGAAAGTGGTTTTGCCTTTAAAATTGCCCAAAGAGAATCTCGCCAAAGTTTGATCCAAAGACCATTTCTGCCATCAGAGGAACGATCGTACTGAGAATCGGCAAGGAATGCTCCTTGTGGAACAAACATCGGATAGTAATATGCAGTTTTCGTTTTGGGTTGTCCTGTTTTTTTATCAATCCTTACTTTCCCAGTCTTAGGATCTTTGTCGGGTACTTCCTCAGTCCGTATTGGCTGAATAGCTTCATTAGTTTCATTAGTTTCATCGTTTTTGCGTAACTTGTATTCGAGCTTTTCCTCCCAACTAGCAGCATAAACTTGATTAAATAAAGCTTGAAGCCCTAGCTGATTAATTCGCAAAGTTAAACCGCGATCGCTTAAATTATCGATCTCACAAATAGCTGTACCATTTTGTTTCCATGTATCAAAGCGATGTAACCATCGCACCATCAAAACTAGACCAGCTAAACCAGCACGATGCTGAGAGGATGACAATTCTGACAGTGTATAGTTGAGAACTAATACATCTGTTTCTAGCTGAAGAGATGTCTGTTTAGAAATTTTCTTAGCCAAGATCGACCTCCTCTAAATTCTTCGTTGAAAATCCCGATCGCTCGTTGTAGTTACCTTCCCACTGAGCCACACCCAAATATTTAGGCAACCAGCTAGGTTTATCATCAGATGGATTTACTCCCTTACGCGGGACATTGATAATTAATCCGTCGTAAGGTTTCTTGGGTTTTGATTCCATAAGCTGTTTAACTTGATTGAGATCGAGATCGAGAATGCAAGGCACAGCAAATTCGTCGGTATCGCGAAAACTACCCATTGTGGCAAAATAACCGCTTGTAAAGAATGATGGTAATCCATCCGCCTTTCTCTCCTCATTGGCAAATTTTTCCAAAGCCTCGGCTAAACGCTTTTGGCTAATGTCACCCCTACCTAACTCATTGATAAAGGTTTCTGCTCTACCCAACTCTTGGCGATCGTATGGCAGATCCTTCGGTGGTTTGTAAATATGTAGCGTAGCCCGAAAATCATCACCCCTAGCTCGACGACGGTTAGCGCGTCCAAATCGCTGAACTAGTGACGAGATTGGCGCAAGCTCGGTTATTAGAACATCAGCATCTAGATCGAGTGACATTTCACAAACTTGGGTAGTTACAGCGATCGCAGATTTGCGCTCACCCTCTTTCTGAAAAGCGAATGCCTTAACCGTTTCTGCATGAACTTTTTGGCGATCGGTCAACCTAAAGCGGCTGTGATAAGTTAACACCTCTACCTTAAGTTCCTTTACAAGCTTTTTTGATATTGCCAGACAGCGATCGACTGTGTTGACAACCCATAAGACCCTTTCTCCTGCTCTATACGCTACCACTGCCTTTGCAAAGGCTTCATGAAATCCATCTACGGGTTCGAGTTGATAGCGTGGGTGATTTTCTTCTTCTATAAAGTCTGGTAGATCCCGATTGAGATCGCTCTCAGTGGGATAAACCCTTAACCCTAAATCCACAAGCTGTTTCCGCCTTGATGGGGGTAAAGTTGCTGTCATACATAGAACAGGAATATCAAAATGTTTGAGAAATGCAAGCAAGCTATCAAACATCTTTAAATCGAAACTATGAATCTCATCAATAATTAGGACGCTATCCGCTAAAGCAGGTAATAGACAAATTCCACCATAGCTATGCTCCATAAATCCTAAAAATTGATCGACCGTTGCACTGAAGTAACGCCTCGACCAGAAACCCAGAGAAAACATTCGATCTTCAGTCGTAAAGTCTTTATCTTTCATTGATTCAGCAGGATTTTCTGCCATTGCCTCTAGTTCATACTTGGATGTTCCAGTCACCAAAGCCGCATCAGCTTCAGGGGCCCAACTGACATAATCTTTAAATCCTTCAGTCGCCGTGCCGCGTGTGGGATAAAGAAAAATTACTTTGCCAACCTTGTAATGCTTAACTTGCTCCTCAGCCCATTTCCAAGCAGCAAGGGTTTTACCCGCACCACAAGCCGCTAACAGCAAAACTCGCGCTCCTTGTTGCGCTGCCAATTTTTGAAAATTATGCAACTCAAAGGGTTTATTTGTTATTGAAGAGATTTGATCGGCGCGTTTTTTCAGAATATTTGTTGTAATGTCATCACTAGCGATCGCTTCACTATGAACGACATCTTCAATCCACTCATCAATATTTTTGTTCTCTCTGACTAATCCCGAAGCTGCCCCATCAGAAACTATTAGCCCTGCTTTAACTGCTAAGAGTAAGCTTCTGCGATCGGTGCTAATTTCACGTATTAATTTTCTAGCGGTTTTTATCCCTTCATCCCATGCTTTCCCCCACATTGAATCTTGAGAGAAAGTTGAAACCTTTAATTCGGGGGGCGGAGCTAATTCAGCAATGTTTGTAATTTCTTGCAAAATGTTTGTAACTTCATCGTGCAACAAATAGAGTTGAACAGATTTATTACGAGTTCCTTTCCTTGGGGTTGCCCACTGATGATCGCCTTTTTCAGAAGCTTTCAAGTGATGGGATAAAACCGCCGCCGTAATAACTTCAACATCTAAAGCTGGACTATTCAGCCAAGACCTTACTTGAGGTAAGTGCAAGATCAAAGCACTAATATGTTCATGTCGAAAAGTTTGTTCGCATCCTCCCGATACCGCCTTATAAAATTCTTCATTCGCCTTGCCAATGTCATGAAACAGGGCGGCAACACGTAAATTCAGTAAGAACTTCTGTTGACTTTTTTCACTTGTCAGCTTGAAGAAACGACACCAATTTTGTCCCCACCGCCCATCAAGGCGAAAAATTTGACGAGCAGATTTTTCTGTGTCTGATAGATGCTCTTGTAAAGTAACAATGCGATCGCCACGTTTACTTTTTGCTAAGAGTTGTACTGGTAAGTTTGCCATTTATAAGACCTCCTTCATTGGTACAAATACACCGCACCCCATTCTGTGCTTACCGCCTAAGCCCAAAATCTGCAACTTAATCGAATCCGTCTCACTCAAATCAGACACCTCCAACCCAAAACCGACCACTGTATAGGTCTTGATCTTGATCGTCTTACGGTCTGGTTTTCCATCAACATCAAAAGGCACAATCGCTTCACCATCAATCCCCAAGGCAGCTAATTGCAACCTTGCCGCCTCCAAAAAGCTCTCAGCCTCTTGATGATTTTTGATCGTCACAATCCGAGAGCGCAAACGCTCAGCAGGACGTAACATAAAAATCTGTGGAATCCCCAACCGAATCGAATGAGAGCCAATACTTAGCTGCTTTCCCGCAAGTTGATACACCATCGGCAAACACTCATAGGGCAAGCGAATCCGCAAATGAGATCGATCTGTCAAGAGAACCTTGCCTTGACGATCGGGAATACCTACAATCGTTTGGATGCTCAAGCCCTCTTGCTCGTGAACTTGAGGCGCTAGATGGGCGATCGCGCTGTAAAGCCCATAACCATGATCGGCGGGGAGACTTGTTCCAATAACACTAAAACTTAGCTCAATGTGTAATCGACTTACATCAATCGCACCTTCCCTCTCTTTTGTTGCTACCAGCATCGACTTCTCCTGATTATTTGGATAGAGTGGATCAGGGGAAGACTAAGCGAACTTAACTTCCCTAAACTAAAAAATTACAAAAAAATACTTATTGGCAGAGAAATCGGGTTAAATTTCATCCCAGTCAGCCAGAGGTTTACAATCATCTGAATATGGATCGACCCGATTTCGCAAAAAATCTCTTTCTTCCAAAACAGGCTCATATTTCAACCGAATTTCAGCCACTTCAGCTTCTAAACTTTCAAATCGGCTTTCACAGAAATTCATAGTTTCTTTAATCTGGTTTAGCTGCTCGAAAACAAGTTGCAATTCTGCATCAACCATTAACTTAGCTCCTGAGTTTAATGCTCACGAAACTAATCTAGCATAAAAATTGATGAATAAGGTAAAGTACAGCAACTTTTGGATCGCCTCTCGGCATCAGAGGTATGTAACGGTTGCTGCACAGCAAAGAAAAGTACTTTACGTTATTGTGCTCAACGCCTTGCGGCATCGACTTATACTTAAGATTAGCACTAAGCCAAATTGATTGCATGTACTGAATCAGCGTAACAATAAGCATTTATCTTTCCTCATATTTCTGATAAAGAGCCGAAACCTCATCCCTCACCATTTGCACCAACTCAGGTGGAGCTAACGCCTTCGCTCCTTTGCCATAAAACAAAATCCACCGCTTCACCTCATTCAACCCTCTTACGACAAAATGTAGAGTCAGCGAACCATCAGCATGTTCATCAATTTGTTGAGTCGGATGCCAACGGCGTTCGCGAATGTATGGCGATGTAGGCGGATCGAACCAGATCGAAATTTGGGTTGGAATGCCACCCACCTCATGCTGAAAAGCCAGTTCAAAATGTTCCTTTGGATCGAAAGTCGGATCGATCTCAAACGTCTCATCCAAAACTTCCAGCGATTGAATTCGATCGACCCGAAACCACCGAGGCTCTTGGCGTGAATGACAGAACCCAGTTACATATGGATTATTGCGGGAGAAATGTAAAACATAAGGATCGAATTTGCGCTCTGAATAGACATTCCGCCCAGCAGTGTAATATCTCATTTGGATGCTTTGTTTATGCTGACAGGCAGTTTCGAGCTTGTCCCAAATCTCAGGATCGAGATCTAACTCTGCGCCATCCCGAAAAATTACCCGATTGTTAGCTAGCCCCTGTAAGTCAACCCAAGTCTGTTCGGGTAGACGTTCTGCGAGACGAGCAATCGCCGAGCGTAATTCAGCCGCATAAGCCGAGCCAGCTTGCTTCTCTAGCATTCTCGCTCCCAGAGCCAAAGCAAACAGTTCGCCTTTACTCAGAGAAACACTTGGTAAACGCCATTCTGTCTCTGTGTAGTGAAATCCCTTTTGACGCTTGTATTCTATGGGAGCATTGTAGCGATCGCGCAAAAAGCTGATATCGCTGCGGATTGTCCGTTCGCTTACCTCCAATGATTCAGCCAGGCTGTCGGCAGTATGCCGCTCCTTAGAGCGCAGTAAATGGTCGATTTGTAAAAGTCTTTCTAAATGACGTGACACAATTCAATACCTATAACTAAGCCCACTATAAAGAATCAACCCTGCGAAATAATTTCCGCCTTGGAAATTTATTTTCAGGTTTCACTTGATTTGGGACTTGATGCATAAGTCAATATGAATTTGCCCAAGACAAAACTCGGTAGGGGTTCTACCATCTATAACCAACCTTTCAAAATTTAGGTTTACTGTGAAGCGTCTAACCCACACTGCAACCTACTGACTTAGCCATGTGGAGTAGCCTTGCCAGAAATGTTCATCTAGAAAATCTTTGCTCGAATCACCAGATCGAAAATAACCAACTAATTTCAGCTTGTTTGCCGATATGTGGTTATGTGATTAGCT
>Ga0163149_10006438_pt1 | contig 12056 bp, 9 predicted proteins | sample OliLakLV19MP5G1_FD_148604 | JGI IMG/M metagenome (GOLD analysis project Ga0163149, IMG submission 148604) | Freshwater microbial mat bacterial communities from Lake Vanda, McMurdo Dry Valleys, Antarctica - Oligotrophic Lake LV.19.MP5.G1 | ecosystem: Environmental > Aquatic > Freshwater > Lake >...
TGTTTTAGGTCTTATTATTCTTGCGGTTATTTCAGCGCTTGTGACAGTGGGAGAGGTTACATTACTATCAGTTTCTCTTATTACGCTTAAGGCATTTCTTTTCTTGATACTCGCTGTTTTTCTCGGACAATTATTCGCTCCGAAAATTGGCTTTTTATTTTCAAAAATTCATACCGGTACAAGTATGAAATTTACAATCGCTTTCTCCTTTGCTCTTTTGTTTGCTTATATGGCAAGTCAGATTGGTTTAGCACCTATTGTGGGAGCATTTGCTGCAGGTCTTGTTCTTGATGCTGTGTGCTTTAGAAATTTTAGAGAACCTGAAGTGGTTCATGACATAGAGCAGGCTCTCGAGGAGGCAACTGATCGCGTAAAGGCTCGTGTGTCAGGGGTTTTACAAAGACATAACGCTCATCATGTTGAGTACTTGATCGAACCCGTAGCTCATTTTCTAGTACCTATATTTTTTGTGATGACAGGAATGTCTGTTCATCTTGAGTCACTTCTCGATACAAAAATTCTTCTTACTGCTGTTGCAGTTACCATTGTTGCAATCTTAGGAAAAATTGTCTCAGGTCTTGTTGCGGGAAAGGGAACAAGTAAAATGACTGTAGGATTAGGTATGGTGCCTCGCGGAGAAGTTGGTCTCATCTTTGCAACCATGGGGGTTTCTCTAGGTGTTGTTTCTCAAGGTCTCTTTTCTGTAATTGTTCTTATGGTTGTATTTACAACACTTCTCACTCCGCCATTTCTTGCGCTCGCAATTAAAAAACTTCAGAAGTAAAATTTTATAATCCAAAAACAAGCAGAGGAACCTGCTTGTTTTATGTAGCGATAAAAATAGTCCACCTGCTTGGACTCGAACCAAGGACCCCCGAGGTATAAGCTCGATGCTCTAACCAACTGAGCTACAGGTGGATATGACAATTTTGACATACTACTCCACAAAACCCAATTCTTCAATCTAAAATGCTTTTGTGTTTTCTTGTAATTGTTTACAGCTTACTTATGTTATTTGTTTAAGTGTGGTACTTTTTGTATATACTAGTATATATATATGAAAAAAATAATCACATTATTGATAGCTTTTTCTTTTGTTTTTTCACCGTTTGCAACTTTTGCTCAGAGTACGACTGATTTACAAGCTCAGATTAATTCATTACTTCAGACTATTAAAAATCTTCAGTCTCAACTTGTAAGTATTCAGAATAATCAAGGTTCAACTAAAGGTGAGACTACTTCAGTTGGTGGAAGTAATGCAGGAGCCTCTGTGAGTTGTTTGACTCTTAAGAATTCTCTTTATTTAGGATTACGAGATTCTGATACAGAAGGGGAAGTCTCTCTTTTGCAGAAATTTTTGCAATCACAAGGTGATTTCACACATCCAGTAATAACTGGGTATTTTGGTCCAGCAACAGAACGAGCTATTCAAAAATGGCAAACTAGAAATGCTGTTGTTTCGAGTGGGTCACCAGAAACAACTGGTTTTGGGGTTGTGGGTCCGCAAACTCGAGATGTAATTAGAAAGTTTGGATGTGATGATGTTGTTTCGGTAACAAACTCAGACGCTTCAGCGGTTTCTGTGGGGCAAACTAACTTTGTTGATCTTAAGTTAGAAACACCAAACGATACTGGATTTTCTAGTCAAAAGTTTGTTCGTGTGATCATTGCCGCTAGTGAAAGAAATAAAGAAGTTGCATATTGGAAGTTAAGTGTGTCCTGTCCAGCGGGTGTGATATCTACAAATGAGAAAGAAAATGGGGGGACGCTAGGCCAAACTAACTGTAAGGAATTTATATTCAACTCTAATGGTGCAGCTCAAGATTATTTAGTTCTTACTCAAAGCTTCAAAAACACTTCTTCAAGTGATGCGATTGTTGTATTCTCACTTCAAGCTTACGCATCAAGCGGGTTACAGCTCGGTGGTGATAAGGAGGGTTTAGATCTGAAAGGAGTAGGTCAGTCATCAGCAGTCGTTCTCTATCCCTACAATAAGGGAGAAATTGCTTCTTTGACACCTACTATTTCGGGTACAGCAAGTGGGGTGAATCAGGTTGGTATTTCTATAAGCAATAGTGGAGGAAAGATTTATGGCAGTGGATTTATCCCTGTTGTTAACGGCAAATGGTCAGTAACAGTATCACCCGCACTTACTCCAGGAATACATGGTGTTTATGTCTACGATACAAACAACAATCAGTTAGCATCAAGTGGTTTTAGTATTGTTTCCTCAACAGTTCAACCTTTAATCTCTATTACTTCTAATGTTTTATACACTGATGCTAGTGGCACCAAGATAGAGATACTATTATCTGCTCCACTTGAATCTGGAATTACTGGCTGGGGAATATCTCTGGATTGTCCCACAGGAGTCAGTGCGTGGATGAAGGTTTCTGGTGGTTGTGGTGAGACACAGTCAACTTCTAACGGTACAAATTCTTTAAGGACTGAGGCACTTATATCAAACCCAACGACATCTAATGTGTTAGTCGACATTGTTGTGTTCGGTTATGACGGAAGAGCAACTAGTTATAGTCTAGACGGGCCACTGGTCGCATCAAAGCGAATGACGATAAGTATCCTTCCAAACAAGGTTGTGCAACCTTCCATAACTTTTGTTTATACAACCCCTGATCATTATGTTGGTTTAACTTATAAAAACCTTCCGCTTAATTCACAGGTGCGCTTAGTAAATGCAGTCACTAACGAACCGTATTTAGCACAAAATTTGATGGTGTCGTCTGGCGGAAGTAGTTCTACAACATATAATATGCCGATCCCTGCAGATCTACCAAACGGTACATATTACTTGCGTGTGAATGAATACTCTAAGCCTGATACAACAGTTGCCCGAAGTGATTCGTTCTATGTGTATAGAGCAACTTCTGCGCAGCCTTCAATTGTTCACCTTCAAGAGCGAATTCATTCAGAAAGTCCATTGGTTGTTACGAGAGATTTTAAAACTTCTCTTCCAAGTAATACACAAAAAGTAAGTTATACTTTTATTTGCCACAACAACGAACAGCCACAGCTTACAGAAGAACATGGAGGTCTTTCAATTTGTGGGAGTACTAAGGATGTATATTCACAGAACTTCATTCGAGAGAATTCTGCTGTATACCACTATTTTTCTCTAACAGGTAAAGGTCAGGGCGTAAGTGATTTTTACGGTATTAACGTATCCATTACTACTTATGATAGTAATGGATCAGTCATAGGTGAATTAAGTAGCGTTCTTTCTTTTTTCAAAGGTTAAATTTTTCAAAACGAATAGTAAATAAAAAAAACCAAGATCAAATCTTGGTTTTTTTATTCAAAATGAACTTTTTGGTCTTGTTTTTCAAGAGCGTGTTTTATGTGTGGATGAGAGGCAAGTTCAGGATCTTTTTTCATAATTGCTTCCGATTCTTTTTGAGCTGCTTCAACCATTTTGATGTTTTTTATCGCTTCCATTCCAAGGTCAGAAATACCCCATTGTTTGTTGCCTCGGAGTTCTCCTGCGCCTCGTTGAGCAAGGTCAAATTCCGCTAACTCAAATCCATTTTTTGCACTTGAAAGTGCCTTGAGTCTCTCAAATGTTTTTTCATTCTGGCTTTCGGTAAAGACATAGCAATAGGCTTGATGATTACTTCGAATTACACGACCTCGAAGTTGATGAAGTTGAGCAAGTCCAAATCTTTCAGCTCCTTCTATGATGATAGAGGTCGCATTAGGAACATTAACTCCAACTTCTATGACTGATGTTGCGACAAGTATTTGAGTTTTTCCTTCTTTAAATTCTCGCATAGCTTTTTCTTTTTCTGAAGGTTTCATTCTGCCGTGAAGCATGGCAATATCATATTCTGGAAAAATATCTTTTTTGAGTCTTTTTGTTTCTTCAGTAACAGAGGCAACTGTAAGGGCGTTTGCTTTAAGTGGATCAGCTTCTTCTATTCGTGGGCAAATAACATATGCTTGTCTACCATTTTGAAGTTCTACTCGAATTTTTTCGTAGGTATCTTTTCTTTTGCTTGGTACAACGACTTCAGTAATGATAGTTTTTCTTCCTGCGGGCATTTCATCAAGGAGTGTAAGATCTAGATCTCCATATATAGTAAGGGCAAGGGTGCGTGGTATAGGGGTCGCAGTCATTGAGAGAAGGTGAGGGAGGATAGTATCTTCCTTTTGACGAAGTTTGGCGCGCTGGCGTGTACCGAAACGATGTTGCTCATCGATAATAATATAGGCAAGATTTTTAAACTTCACTTCTTTTTGGATGAGTGAATGAGTTCCGACAAGAATTGGAATTTCTCCATTCTCAACCCATTTTAAAAGCTGAGCTCGGGAAATATCAGTTCCTTTCGTAGGATTCAGTTTTGAAGGAAATTTTTTACAACCACTTCCGGTAATGAGTCCAATCTGAATACCAAGGTAAGCAAAGTACTGTATAAATGATTCAAAATGTTGTTCGGCAAGTATTTCTGTCGGTGCCATATAGGCGGTTTGGAGGTTTCCAAAATCTTTATTTTCAGGTCTTGTAGTGGTTATTGCAAAAACTGTTGCTGCAGCAACAGCTGTTTTTCCTGACCCCACGTCTCCTTCAAGGAGTCGTGACATCGCATAGTCCTTTTTGAAATCTTCAAGAATGCCGGTAATGGCTTTTAGTTGTGCATTTGTTGCTTGAAATGGAAAACGTTTTACAAAATTTAAAACTTCTTTTTCTTTGTCTTCTATGACAAATGAAGGGTATTTTCTATATTCAGCGCGTTCTTTGTATTTTTCTATTTGTATAAGAAATATTTCTTGAAATGCAAAACGTTTACGTGCAGCTATACTATCCGATTCTTTTTTTGGACCATGAATCCATATAAGGGACGAGTTAAGTGAAGGAAGGCTATATCTTTTTAAGACATATTCAGGTATCGGGTCAATTAGAGTGTCTAGGAGTTTTCCTCGTTGAGGAGTTTTGGCCCCGAGTATTTTCTGTACGGCGTGATAAAACCATTTTGAAGTAAGTCCCTTACTTTCACTGTATATCGGATAGGCAGCATGGTTTATTTCATTTCCAAAAATAGAATTTCCAACCGCAATAGGCACCTCCTTCACGGTTTCTGTTTCGGGGTTTGTGATATACAAAACTTCTTTTCTTTGACTAATTTTTCCCTCAACACGAACCAAGCTTCCTTCGGTAATCATTTTGGCAATATAAGGTTGATGAAACCAGACGATATTGAGTGATCCTGTATCATCAGTGAGAGTCCCTTTAGCCATTGAAGTTTTCTTTTGAAAAGCTTTTGAAATAGAAAGGTTTTTTATTGTTCCATATAAAACAACATGATCGCCTACTTCTACATCTTTAATGTGTTTGATGGTCGCCACCTCTCCGTATCGAACAGGGAAGTAATACAAAAGATCCTCGATAGTATGTAAGCGAAGTTTTTTAAGGCCTTTTTTCTGGAAGTCATTGAGACGAAATTCGTCTGAAATAAAAGAAGAGAGTTCCATGAAGATTATTGTACTGTTTTATAGGAAAGAGGCTACCTCTACAAAGAAAAACACCGCGTATGCGGTGTTTTTCTTTGTAGATTAATGTGGACTACTTTACGATAACTGATCCAAACTTTGAAGGATTCTGGTGGTTATGAAAGCCCCATGTTCCAGCTTTTTCAAACTTGAATGTGTATGACTGTCCTTTTGTTACACCAGTCTTCTGATCAAACTCTGGATAGTTTGTGTGTACTGGGTGAGGGCCTGATGCAACCCACATACTGCTATTTGAGTTGTTTGTGAATGTTACGCTGTCGCCCTTGTTGATCGTAACCGTTGTTGGGCTAAAACCTGCATCTGTGTAAGAAATGGCTACTGTTTTTGCAGAAGGCTTTGTTTCAGCAGGAGCTGAAGGTGTTACTTTAACTTCAGTTTTTACTGTTGTTTCTGCTGGTTTTGTTTCAGTTACTGGAGTTTTAGAATTAGCTACTTCTGTTGCTGTAGATGTTTCTGTTCCAGTAATTGTCTTTGTGTCTTCCCATTTCTTTTCTTTGTTCATGTATGAGAATCCCCAGACAGCGGCGATGACAATAACGAGTGCTATAAGATATTTCATAATTAATTATATACGTCTCAAATCTGCTAATAAGTGTTCAAAATTATAGCATTTATGAAGAAATAATGTCCAATAATTGTAATCTATACAATCATGTAGATATCCTGCTTCTTGGTGAGTACTCCTTCGACTACATAAGCGTTTAATACAAGCTTCACATCCTGTTTTTTGAGCGATAAAGCCTTCACGATCTCTTCATAAGTTTGAGGACCGGTACGAAGGAGGTGTTTTAAAATGAATGATCGTTTTTCTCTGTGAGAACCCTTGAAAGAAGATTGTTTTAGATGGTGAGTGCTTTTTCTGCTTGGGTTTTCGCTCTGCTTAAGCATGACGCCGTAGTCCATAAGGGCGTAATACCAATCTCGAGGACCCTTCTCGGGTAAGGTAAATATTTTTGGAACGGTTTGTTCTATAAGAGGTAGTAATTTTTTGTCATCTACTTTATGTGATCGTGGAAAAAAGAAATGAATAAAAGCACTTCTGATATTTGTTTCAATAAAGGTCGTGGGGATATTCCAAGTAAATGAAAGTAGTGCCCCTGCGGTTGACTGGCCAATTCCGGGAAGTCTAAGAAGTACGTCTCTTTCTTGAGGAAATTTCCCTTTGAAATTGTTTGTAATTTCTTCGGCAGTTTTTTTGAGGTTAACCGCTCGTCGGTTATAACCAAGTCCTTGCCATGCAATAAGTACTTCTTTGAGAGGGGATTTTGCCAGAGATGTGACAGTTGGAAATTTTGTAATAAACTCGGCGTATTTTTTAAGAACTCGAGCAACTTGGGTTTGCTGGAGCATTGTCTCTGAAACAAGGATTTTGTAGGGATCAGAAATATGTCGCCACGGAAGTTTTCTGCCGTGCGCTCTGTAATAACTCCAAATAGTTTTTTTAAATTTTTGTACGTCCATTCAGTATTTTTTTCGCTTCCTCAAGATCTTTTGGATAGCCAATTGGATGCCAGAATTTAGTAACGATAGTTTGTACTGGATTTTTTTGTGCAAATTCTGCAATCATGTCGGTCAGATAATACTCTCCCTTTTTTGTGAGAGGCGGTTTGAAATCAAAAATACGAGTATCAAGGATGTATATACCAATGTTAACCAAGTTTGATTTTGGTTTTTCGGGTTTTTCTTCCATTTCCATAACAAGGCCATTTTCGTCTGTAATAACCGTTCCAAATGGTCGAGGGTCCTCTACTTCTTTTACAAGCATACTTATTTCAAAATCGAGCGCCTTTTCTATGCTTTGTGGGTGGTGTAAATCATCGGCATACATAAAAAGGAATCTTTCTCCTTCTTGGAGGAATGGTTTAGCAAGAAGAGCTGCATGTCCAGTACCGAGTTGTTCTTTTTGTTCGATATATGAAACAGACCGATGTTTAAATTTGGTACCAAAATGTTTTTGTATTTGTTCGCCTTTGTAGCCGATAACAATAATAAGCTCATCAATAATTTCTGGCAGGTCATCAATAATGTGTTCCAAGAGTGGTTTACCAAGCAAGGGAAGCATTGGTTTGGGGGTTGTGAGGGTAAGGGGGTGAAGTCGGGCACCTTTTCCAGCAGCAAGTATGACAGCTTTCATAAGTTCTTATTATACATATGCAAATATTGTAGGGAACTTGACGTTAGAGAGAGGGATTCGAAGTTTACCGTTTCAGTACCCTAATTGGATATTTTTTTCATAAAATCAAAAATATCTCAATCAGGCTTCGAATCTAGTGTAACGCTTTTTTCAAAAGCTACACCTCTCTCTTTGTTAAAATCATCCCTGATTTTATCTGCGGTGTGTATTGGACAAAGTTCGAATGTATTTCGGGCAAAATCCGCAGGATTTTGATTAACTTCGCACGCGCAGAGCGCGTGGTGACTTAAAACTGCCTCGTACGCTCCGATTGCGTGGGGAAACGAATCAATGCGCCCCGGACACGCTCGCGGACTCGCGTGTGCAAGGGAACACTTGTGCAGAGCCAAAGACCAAAAAATTTCCTTGCATTTTCCTCGCGTCTCCTCCCCCACCCCTCCACCGCGAAGCGGAAAAAGAAATGGAAAGGAATTTTTTGGTTTTGCTTCGCCATTTCAGTCTCCGAAAAGAGCAATCTTATGTGTCCCGTGTTGAGGTTGGCGAACAGAGGTTAGATATACTAGAATTAAAGAGGTTCGCGGATTTATATAAAAAGAACATCAACTATTTTATTAATTAATGCTACATTAAAATCATGGAATTTTTAAAGAAAAACTTCGCCATACTTCTTGCTTTTATATTGCCAATCGTGCTAATAGTTGTTGTTGCTTTAAGCACCTATCTTCCATCACTTTTTCTTTCCACTAATTATAATTTTATTTATACATCCTGTGCTGACGGGACGAATTATTACTACTCATATAATTGTGATAATTATCTACAGAAACGTTATTCAGTTGTAGGTAACAAATTGGTCGCCAATAATGTAGACCCAACTTTGGATTCTGACAATGATAAAATACCAGACATTAACGAAAATTATACTGCTCGTATTTTCTTACACGATACACAAAAAAATGAAAGCAGGGAAATTACATTTGAGGAGGCACAAACGCTGACACTCAATAATCTTTTAACATCCCCTGACGGAGTTACAGTTTCAAGTCATTATGACAGAAACGGTGGCGACTTCTTCTTTATTTTCGGCGGCGGCTCTTCGTCCTATGGTTACTATCTTACAAAGGGAAAAAGTAAGGATAAATTAAATTTGATAAATAATACTGATCAGTATTATTACCGAAATAATTTTCAATTCGTTGGTTGGGTATTACCAGGAAGAAATTAATTAACTACCTATTTTTATGAATAAAGAAGAATTATTAAAAGAACTTTCTATCAAAATAAGTACGGGCGAGATAAGTCGCGAGGAAATGTTAAGCCGTTTTGGTTTTGCCCCTGCAGTACAGAATAAAGTCAGGACGGAAAATTTGAAAACATCCACACCTTTTTCCGTAACAAAAATGTTGTATGTTTTAGGTGTCGCCATTGTAGTTATAGGTATTGTCTTTTTTGTTTCCCAAATTTGGGACGGTATAGGATCTTTTGGACGCATAGCGGTTACACTAGGTCTTGGTTTTCTTATTACTGCTATAGGTTCAATGTTGCTTAAGAGTAAACCCGATGAAAATATTGGCACTGTTTTTCATTTCATTGGTGGAATGTTGATTCCCGGAGGAGCCGTTGTCACACTTTCTGAATTGAATGTAGACTTTGTTTCTTTGTGGCCTGTTGCAATTACATTCGGAATTGTTTTTGCATTTTATCTACTACTGAACTCTGTACATAAAAATGCTATTTTAACTTTTTTCGCAATAGCAAATGGTACAGTTTTCGTCTATCTCCTTGTTGAAGCTATAGTAGACGGAACATTTTACAGACATGGGGATTTATATGCATATCTCACTATGGTAATAGGTGCGAGCTATTTGTTACTCGCACAATCTTTCCGTGAGGGTTGGAACAAAAAACTTATTGGGGTTCTTTATTTCTTCGGTATAACTGGTTTTCTTGGCGCTGCGTTTTCACAAGTTTTTGATTCAGTTCCTTGGCAAATGCTCTACTTTATTATCGTTATTGGTGGACTTGCTTTGTCAATGTATATGAGGAGTCGCAGTATTTTGGTTATGAGCACTCTTTTCCTTATTGCCCATGTTTCGTATATCACAAGTGAGTATTTTGCAAATTCACTTGGTTGGCCAATCTCCCTTGTTATTCTTGGTTTTGTATTTATAGGTCTTGGATATGTTTCAATAAATGTCAACAAGAAATATATCGCAAATTAGATTTCTTTTTAGATTTCTCTAATTCAAGGGAGTAATCCCGCCGTTCTATAATTTTTCGTTCAAAACGACGGAGATTGTTGTGCGCGCACTGGGTGGGTGGGGTGAGAAGCGAATACTTGGAGCTTCGCAAGGCTCATTGAGGATTTTTGTGAGCGAAGCGAAACAAAAAGCCCAATGAGTGGACAGTTCCTGTAAGGAAAGCACATGTAGATTTGTTTGTGCCTCAGCACAATCCATAATTTTTTGAGATACCACTAAACTCTCTCGAAGCCACAAAGCGAACACGCGCAACGCCGAAGCAGCCAGCGCGAGCTTGCGAGCGGGCTATGCGTAGGCGTTTATGTGTGGTTTGCGAAGGTTAGAGTTACTACCAAACGCGGATACGAGAGCGCCTCGGGTCGCCGTGAGGGCGGAGAAAAGAGCAATCTTATGTGTCCCGTGTTGAGGTTGGCGAACAGAGGTTAGATATACTAGAATTAAAGAGGTTCGCGGGGTTATATAAAAAAGACATTAACTATTTTATTAAATAATTATTAACTAATAGCAAAAATATGAAAAAATGGCTCGTTATTTTGATAGCGGTTGTTGTCCTAGTTTTTTGGGGTTTCTCTTCGTACAACGGACTTATTGCGGCAAACGAAGCTGTTGATGGTCAGTGGGCACAAGTGGAAGCGCAATACCAAAGGCGCTTTGATTTGATTCCTAACCTTGTTGAATCAGTAAAAGGAATTATGAATCAAGAGCAGGAAGTTTTCACAGCAATTGCAAATGCTCGTACACGCTACGCAGGAGCAACAACAGTTGATGAAAAAGCTGCGGCGGCAGGACAAGTAGAAAGTGCACTCGGAAGACTTTTGGTAATTACAGAAAATTACCCACAGCTTCAGTCATCTCAGACAGTGCAGACTCTGATGTCTCAGCTTGAAGGAACAGAAAATCGAGTAAGCACAGAACGTGTTCGATTTAACGATGCGGTTCGTTCGTATAATCTTAAGACAAAGCGAATTCCTGGAGTTGTATTCGCTAAGCTTTTTGGTTTTGATAACAGAGCATACTTTGAAGCACAAGAAGGAAGTGAAGTTGCTCCGAAGGTTGAATTCAATTAATGAAGAAGTTTTTCCTACTGGTGATACTTTGTTTTAGTCCGCTTTTTCTTCTTGCTTACATAAGCCCAGGAAGTCCTACGGGTTTTGTAAATGACTTTGCGGGGCTTTTCAGCGTGGAAGAAAAGGCGGATCTTGAGCAAGTTCTGGTTAATTTTGAGAAAGAATCGAGTAATGAGATTAGTGTTGTTTCTATTGTCACTCTTGGTGATGAAAGTATTGAAGCATATGCGGTAAAGCTTTTTGAAGAATGGAAGATTGGAAAAGAAGGGAAAGATAATGGAGTACTTCTTTTGATTTCTCGTGATGATCGAGAAATGCGTATTGAAGTTGGATACGGTCTTGAAGGAGCTCTCACAGATGCACTGAGTTCACAAATTATTCGAAATATTATGAACCCTGAGTTTCGCGAAGAAAAATATTACGAAGGGGTTAAGGGTGCATTAACTGCAATTGTGGCCGCAACGAAAGGTGAGTACGCACCTGAAGTAGGTAGTTTGAGTGATGTGCCTGTCGAATCATACTTACAGGGTTTATTTTTCCTTATCTTCTTCATTGTTCCATTTCTCATTAGTTTTCTTGGAATGTCTAAGAGTTGGTGGCAGGGTGGAGTTATCGGTGGTGGGGTAGGGGTTCTTTTAGGACTAATCTTTACGTCTTTCTTGATAGGTATTTCTTCAGGAATAATAGTGGCGATTTTAGGGCTGATTTTTGACTTTATTTTTTCAAAAGCATACCAAAGCGGAATACAGAGAGGGCGTGTACCGTGGTGGATTGGCCGAGGTGGTAGAGGTGGCGGATTTGGAGGAGGTTTCGGTGGATTTGGCGGCGGACGTTCCGGTGGTGGTGGATCATCTGGAAGATGGTGAATTCCCCCACAAAGGGAATTCATGTCGAAAGATTTAAACGACGCAAGTCGGGTTAAATTTTCGACTAATTTCGCACTAGGAATTCATGTCGAAAGATTTAAACGACGCAAGTCGGGTTAAATTTTCGACTAATTTCGCACTAGGAATTCATGTCGAAAGATTTAAACGACGCAAGTCGGGTTAAATTTTCGACTAATTTCGCACT
>Ga0163149_10006444_pt1 | contig 12046 bp, 9 predicted proteins | sample OliLakLV19MP5G1_FD_148604 | JGI IMG/M metagenome (GOLD analysis project Ga0163149, IMG submission 148604) | Freshwater microbial mat bacterial communities from Lake Vanda, McMurdo Dry Valleys, Antarctica - Oligotrophic Lake LV.19.MP5.G1 | ecosystem: Environmental > Aquatic > Freshwater > Lake >...
ACAGTATTTTAATTCTAAGTGATCATTTCAAATCCAGTATAAGGAATTAATGCTTTCGGGATTCTAATTCCTTCTGGTGTCTGATTATTTTCTAATAATGCGGCAACGATTCTCGGAAGCGCCAGGGCACTACCATTGAGGGTGTGTAATAGTTGCATTTTACCATCCTTATTTTTGTAACGCAATTTCAAGCGATTAGCCTGAAATGTTTCGAAGTTACTTACTGAACTCACTTCCAGCCAGCGTTGTTGTGCTGCTGAATACACCTCCATGTCGTAGGTGATGGCAGAGTTAAAGCCCATGTCACCTCCACACAATAATAGCTTACGATACGGCAACTCCAGTTTCTCCAATAATCCCTGCACATGCAAACACATCTCATCGAGAATGCGGTAAGAATCTTCCGCTTTGCTTATCTGAACAATTTCAACTTTATCAAACTGATGAAGTCTATTTAATCCACGCACGTGTGCGCCCCAGCTTCCTGCCTCTCTGCGAAAGCAAGGTGTGTAGGCCACATTTTTTACGGGAAGTTCTTCCTCTGATAAAATCACATCGCGATACAAGTTGGTGATGGGCACTTCGGCCGTGGGGATCAGATACAATCCATCTTCGTTCACAAAATACATTTGTCCTTCCTTATCGGGAAGTTGTCCTGTTCCATAGCCACTGGCTTCATTCACCACAATGGGCGGTTGCATCTCCCGGTATCCGGCATTCCCCGCCTCATTCAAAAAGAAATTGATCAAAGCGCGCTGTAATCGGGCACCTTTTCCTTTGTAGACAGGAAATCCCGCTCCGGCAATTTTAATACCCAGATCAAAGTCAATGATGTCATACTTCTTTATCAACTCCCAATGAGGTATTGCATCCGCAGCCAATACGGGTATGCTTCCATGTTGATGAACTGTAATATTATCCTCAGCGCTTTTCCCTGCCGGAACAAGCGAAGCGGGGACATTGGGAATCTTATATAATATTTCCTGTTGTTTCTTTTCAAAATCGGTTAGGCTTTCCTCCAGCGACTTTAATTTGTCCTTATCAGCCGCAATAGAAGCTCGTAAGGCAGTGGCCTCCTCAGCTTTGCCTGATTTCATTAACTCCCCAATCTTCTTCGAATCCACATTCGATTGCGCCTTAAGGGTATCGAGTGTGTTTTGAGTTTCTCTTCGCAATCGATCGTTTTCTATCACTTGCTGCACCAGGGTCTCGGCATCTTTAAAATTTCTTTTTTTCAACCCATCCACCACGGCCTGGGTCTGATCACGCAAAATCTGAAGTGTTAACATACTCGTTTATTAAGGTGCCAAAATTAGCCAATATTATTTCACCTGATTTGATTATAATCAATTTTGAACTATACTTGCACCATCATCGCAGGCCGATCAGGCCATCAACGTTAAAAACCCTGTACTTACGATCTCTTTTCGAACAACCGTTAAATGTTTTTGATTTTTGCTATCTGTCAGCGTAGCCTAACACAATAAAATTTTTCCTTCATAACTAATCCTTTTTTAAACTCACATGTACACAATTGATGACCTGAACGTCAGGCTCCTTTCTGAATTAAAAGAAATTGCAGAAGGCATGGGCGTAAAAAATGCCAAGAAACTTGCTAAGCAAGATCTGGTTTACAAAATCCTTGACCAGCAAGCAATTTCGGGTAAACCTGAAGAAGCGCCCGCTCCTAAAAAGCAGATGCCCGCTGCCAATGAACCTGACCGCAAAATGCGCCCTCGCAGAAGAGAAAATGTTGCTCCCGAAGTTGTCGCTGCACCAAAGGCTGAAGAGAAAGAGATTTCCAATGAAAGTATGCCGCAAAGCTTCAATAATGAAGAAACTAAGGAGATCTCAAAATTGGATGAAGTTCAGGAGACTGCCCCGGTAGTAGAAGCTGTGCGCAAAGAAGTGCGTGAAGAAAGACCTTACCAGAACCCCAATCAAAATCCTAATCAACATCAACAACCCAGAAAGGAAAACCTCATCCGCGATTTCGATGGTGTAGTTTCCAATGAAGGTGTCCTGGAAATTATGCAGGACGGGTACGGATTCCTCCGCTCTTCCGATTATAACTACCTCGCCAGCCCCGATGATATTTACGTTTCACCTTCACAGATAAAACTATTTGGTCTTAAAGTAGGCGATACCGTAAAGGGCCAGATCAGGCCTCCAAAAGAAGGAGAAAAATATTTTGCATTGCTAAAAGTAGACAGCATCAACGGCAAGACCACTGAAGAAATACGCGACCGGGTTGCGTTCGAATATCTTACTCCGCTTTTTCCGGAACAAAAATTAAAACTCAGCACCACTCCGGATAATCTTTCTACCCGAATTCTCGACCTCTTCGCTCCTATTGGAAAAGGCCAACGTGGTATGATTGTAGCCCAGCCCAAAACCGGTAAAACGGTGTTGCTGAAAAACATTGCCAACGCTATTGCCGAGAACCATCCGGAAGTATACCTGATCGTTCTTCTTATCGATGAGCGACCTGAAGAAGTTACCGATATGGCACGTAGCGTGAGGGCGGAAGTCGTTGCTTCCACCTTCGATGAGCAAGCCGAACGTCACGTGAAAGTAGCCAGCATTGTATTGGAAAAAGCCAAGCGCATGACGGAGTGTGGTCACGATGTAGTAATCCTGCTCGATTCAATCACCCGCCTGGCACGTGCTTATAATACGGTGGTTCCCTCATCAGGAAAAATTCTTTCCGGTGGTGTGGATGCCAATGCTTTGCATAAACCCAAGCGTTTCTTTGGTGCTGCCCGTAAAATTGAAAACGGAGGTTCACTAACCATTATCGCCACGGCCCTTATCGATACCGGTTCCAAAATGGACGAAGTAATCTTTGAGGAATTTAAAGGAACCGGTAACATGGAATTACAATTGGATCGCAAACTTTCAAACAGAAGAATGTATCCTTCAATTGACGTTCCTGCATCAGGTACCAGACGCGAAGATCTGCTGATGAAAGAAGAAGAACTTCAGCGCGTATGGATTCTTCGCAAGTTTATGGCTGATATGAATTCCGTAGAAGCCATGGAATTTTTGCAAAACCGCATGAAGGGCACCCGTAACAACGAGGAGTTTTTGATTTCGATGAACGGATAATAAAAGCTTCGAGCTCTTAGCTTTGAGTTGCGAGCCAATTCACTCGTAGCTCAAAGCTTGCCGCTCATAGCTAATTCTTTTTCTTCCTTTTCTTTTCGTGAAACGCACCTTTAAACTCAGGATCCTGATAGCGTTTCTGCCGGTCGATTTCGCGGGCCATGTCGTGTGATTCCTTAGACGGAGTATCCGCAACAATCACATCCATGGGCATTTTCCTGACCTTGATTTTTTCACGAATAATTTTTTCAATCTTATCAATATGATATTTCTCTGTTTCCGTGACCAACGTGATTGCTTTGCCTTCCTGAAATGCGCGGCCCGTGCGGCCTGTGCGATGAACGTAATCTTCATACACAATCGGCACATCAAAATTGATCACATGTGAAACATTGGTCACATCGATGCCCCGTGAAGCCACATCCGTAGATACCAATATTCTCAGTTTCCCTTGCTTGAATTCATTCATCGCATTGATGCGTGTATTCTGACTCTTATTGGAATGCACCACCTTTACAGGACCTAGTTTTTTTCTTTCCAGAAAATGATACACGTTGTTAGCTGCGTCTTTGGTGCGTGTAAAAATCATCACCCTGTTCAAATCCTGATCATGCGTTAACAGATATTCAAGAAAGTTAATCTTGGTAATGAAATTGGGCACATAATATAACTCCTGAGAAATCTTAGTAGCCACGGTGGCCTGTGGTGTCACTTCCACACGAACCGGAAACACAATAAATTCATTCACCAGCCTGTCCATCTTTTCTGGGAATGTGGCAGAAAATAAAAGATTTTGCCTTTTGGATGGAATCACTTCAAATATCTTGCGAAGCTGTGGCATAAAGCCCATATCCATCATGCGATCGCCTTCATCCAATATCAATGTTTTAATTTGCTTTACAGGAAGCTCATTGCGCTGATACAACTCCAAGAAACGTCCGGGCGTAGCGATCAATAAATCAAGGCCTTTTCCGATCTCTTCAATTTGTATTTTGGGTCCTACTCCACCATAGATTGCCACTATCCTCAAATCGGTGTATTTGGCCAAGGCGGCCGCTTGCGAACCAACCTGCACCACTAGTTCTTTGGTGGGCACCAAAATGAGAGCCCGAACATCGTTGCCTTGTGCAAAGCGGAGCTTCATAAACAGAGGCAATAGATAGGCCGCTGTTTTACCTGTACCTGTTTGCGCTATGCCTATGATCTGCTGGCCACCGGTAATGAGAGGAATGCACTTTTGTTGAATTTCAGTGGGTTGTTGAAATCCAGACTCTGCAATTGCATCCAACAGTTGCTTGTTAAGCTTAAAATCACTCCATGATGCCGAGCTACTCACAATTTCTATTGGTTATCTTTACGAACTTTACAAGGTAATGAACTCTACGCTAATCACGAATGCGAAAATAGTCAATGAAGGCAAAGTCTTTGAATGCGATGTGCTGATAAAAGGCCAATTCATCGAAAAGATTGATACGCAAATAAACTCACCGGCAGTCCGCACGATTGATGCGCAGGGAAATTTTCTCCTTCCCGGAGTCATTGATGACCAGGTTCATTTTCGTGAACCGGGGCTTACTCATAAAGGCAACATCTTTACAGAGTCCAGGGCGGCTGTGGCCGGAGGGGTTACCAGCTTTATGGAAATGCCGAATACTTCTCCACCGGTGTTTACACAATCCTTGCTTGAAGACAAGTATCAAATTGCAGCACGCACTTCACTAGCCAACTATTCTTTTTATATAGGCGCTTCGAATGATAATCTTGAAGAAGTACTTAAGACCAATCTGAAAAATGTCTGTGGTCTTAAAATCTTCATGGGGTCTTCTACCGGAAACCTGTTGGTGGATGATCCTAAAACACTGGAAGATATTTTTTCAAGATTCCCTTCGCTGATTGCTACACACTGTGAGGATGAGCCTACCATTCGAAAAAACACCCTTGAATTTAAAGAACGATTCGGTGATGATATGCCGGTAAACTATCATTCACACATTCGTAGTGAAGAGGCCTGTTATAAATCTTCTTCCTTCGCTGTAGGCTTGGCTAAAAAACATGGTACTAAACTTCACATACTTCACATCTCCACAGCCAAAGAAACCGATCTTTTCGAAAACAGTATTCCACTTGAAAAGAAAAAAATAACCGCAGAAGCCTGTGTGCATCACCTTTGGTTTAATGATCACGATTATGATCGGTTAGGTATGCTGATCAAATGGAATCCTGCCATTAAAACAGAGCAAGACCAAAAGCAAATTTTGAGTGCTTTGTTGGATGATCGGATCGATGTAATTGCCACCGATCATGCTCCCCATACTTTGGAGGAGAAGGCAAATAAATATTTTCAGGCCCCTTCAGGTGGTCCCTTAATTCAACATTCGCTGGTTGCCATGATGGAGTTTGTTCATCAAAAAAAGATTTCTATCGAGAAGATTGTTCAGAAAATGAGTCACAATCCAGCCATTCTTTTTGAGATTGAAAAAAGAGGTTTTCTTCGCGAAGGATATTTTGCCGACCTGGTATTGGTAGATCCTAATCACCCATGGCAAGTCAATAAGAACAATATATTAGCCAAATGTGGCTGGTCTCCTTTTGAGGGGAATACATTCCATTCTACTGTCAGGCATACCTGGGTTTCGGGGTATCTGGCCTATTCAAATGGCCAAATCAATGAAGGTAAGTCCGGAGAACGGCTGACTTTCCATCGCCCATAGAGTGAAAATCATTTTTGCATTTTCAGAAGGCTCGTCTAACTTTGCGGAAGTAAAAACGGTGGATGTAGCTCAGTTGGTTAGAGCACTAGATTGTGATTCTAGGGGTCGCGGGTTCGAGCCCCGTCTTTCACCCCAAATATTGAAGGCCCTATTGGGCCTTTTCTATATCCCTTCCTCCATAGAATTTTCTATCAACACCTGATGGGAATATCGTACTGAAGTTTCTACCTGTTAGCCTGGCAAAGAACCAAAGATTTTTTAAGAAATACTTAAGCTGACTTATACCTTGAATGAGGACATCTTTTTTAATAAATTTATTAAATGATTAAATGGGACCAACTAAAATGCCTTCCATTAGAAAAAAGGATAAGTGTTCTTTATGAGCAGGCCACTTTCGTAATGGCTATCCGTTACTATCGCTATAAAATAAATTTATACCTGCTTGGCAATGATTACCTCGAGGTTTTTGTAGATCACAAAAATTCTTCTGTCGATAGAATCTCACTGCTTGACACCCGTCATTCCCGCATGAAGTTCTATTACGATCAGATTAAACTTCCTAGCAACTCCTGAAAATAAAAAACCCCGACAAGTCGGGGTTTCTCTTTATTAATACTTTTATAAGTTATGCGGTTGCGGCTGATGAACCAGCAGCTTCTTCCAGTTTAACCTGCTGCTTTAATGCCACCGTTTTTCTCGCCTTGTAGCCACAATATGAGCACTGATAATGCTTCATTAACTCACCTTCTTCAGTATATGAAGGAGCTTTGATTATCTCCTCGCGCATTACCTTAAAGGTTTGATAATTACACTCAGGGCACTGGATGGCATGCAGGTGACCTGAATATTTTTCAATTTGCTTGTAGCCTGTTTCTTCATCCATCCACACATCATAATCTACAGAAAAAACATTTTCTTCCGCAATCATACCTTCATCCAAGTGAGAATCTTCTTCATCCTCACTTAAAAGCTTCATTGGCCTACCCGATTTTGGAGAAATCCTTGGCTTGTAACGAAGTACCTTCAGGCGCTTCTCAATAAAGAAAGGATAGTAGAATTTAAGCAAATTCTGAATAATGAGGGCTACTAATATACCCATCATTGCCGTGGTGAATGTTCTAACAAACACCCAAAGAGTAGTTAATTCAACCACATTAGCATTCACAAAGAAGCACGCCCCGATAATCAATATTATCGTTGCAATCCATAAATATTTAATTTCATTGCGATTAATGAAATCATATTTGTCCTTGCTTCCGCTCACAGAGGATAGCTTTATGATATAACCCAAAACAACAAGCAACCCTACGGCCCAAAATACAAAGGCCAGGTTTAGAGCCAAAGTGTTCCAAGCATCATACTTGTGGGGATCAGCTGCCAATTCTAACTCATTCATGACTTTTTTCAGTTTAATTCAGGATTTCAATTAATGGTAAGCTATTCTGTAGAACTTTTTTCAAGTTTTCAAATATATACAATTAGACACAATTTAGGATGTCTTGATTAAATTTTCAAATTTCTGACTTCCTGTAAGCAATCACCCAGGCCCAAAATAAATCATCCAATTTTTTCAAACACTCATGACCTGACTCTAACATCCCCTTGTTAAGCGATCCGGGAAGTGCTAAAAATCTGATTTTGAGGTTGCTGAGGTCATTTTTCCTGAAATCTCCAAAGGAACAATTTCTCCTTAGCATTTCGGGGCTAAAATGACGTTTTGTAATTTTTCGCAAAGCCAAAACAAATCTCTGGGTTTCGCCAAAACCGAGAACTAAGAACTAGTAGGATCGGGTTATCGACCTGCCCACAAAAAAAATCATCAGACGGCCGCTTTCACTGAAACGTGCATCAACTTGACCGCCTTAGCAATGCCATCGGGGTCAAAGCCACATTCCTTGTGCAGATCTATTTGCTCCCCATGCTCAATAATAGCATCGGGTATACCCAATCTTTTTACTTGAGCTGTGTAATTGTTATCCACCATAAACTCAAGAACGGCACTGCCAATACCCCCTTGAATACAGCCGTCTTCTATCGTGATTATTTTTTTGAAGTTGGCAAATACTTCATGAAGCATTTCCTCATCCAATGGTTTGGCAAACCGCAGATCATAATGTGCCGGATTAATGCCCTGCTTTTCTAATTGTTCACACGCTTCAATGGCATAGTTACCTATATGACCAAAAGTTAATAGTGCAATGCCTTCTCCGTCTTTGATTTTTCTTCCCTTTCCTATCTCTATTTGCTCAAACACGGTGCGCCAATTGGGCATTACACCTTGTCCTCTTGGGTAGCGTATTGAAAATGCTTTTTCCGTTCTTGGAAGCTGTGCCGTAAACATAAGATTGCGAAGCTCTTTTTCGTTCATGGGTGCCGCAACAATCATATTGGGAATGCACCTGAAATAAGCAATGTCATACGCCCCATGGTGGGTGGGTCCATCTGCACCGGCAAAACCGGCCCTATCCAAACAGAAATTTACGGGAAGGTTTTGGATGCACACATCATGTATCACCTGATCGTAGGCCCTCTGCATGAACGAGCTGTAAATGTTACAGAATGGTACAAGACCTTGCGTAGCAAGCCCTGCTGAAAAAGTTACTGCATGTTGCTCTGCAATGCCTACATCAAATGCACGGTCAGGCATTTCTTTCATCATGATATTCATGGAAGACCCAGAAGGCATAGCAGGAGTTATTCCTATGATATTTTTATTTTGCTTAGCCAGCTCTACCAAGGTATGCCCAAATACATCCTGGTATTTGGGTGCCTGTGGAGTTTCATGAATCTTTTTGTGGATCTCTCCAGAAATTTTGTCGAATGTACCAGGCGCATGCCAGGTGGTGGCATTACCATTTTCCGCAGGTCCGTAGCCTTTGCCTTTTACAGTAACGCAATGCAAAATCTTTGGACCCTTTATATCTTTTAAGTCGCGCAACACGGCAACCAGGTGATCAACATCATGACCATCTACCGGACCGAAATAGCGAAGATTGAGTGACTCAAAAAGATTGCTTTGACTGAGCAAAGTGGATTTAATACCCGTCTCCACTTTCGACACAATCTCCTGCGCGTTCTTTCCAAAGTGAGAGAGCTTGCCAAGTAAATTCCAAACATCATCCTTGAGTCGGTTATAGGTTCTGGAGGTGGTGATGTCGGTTAAATAATCTTTAAGAGCCCCTACGTTGGGGTCTATCGACATACAATTATCGTTGAGTATGACGAGCAGGTTGGTATCTGACACCCCCGCGTGATTCAACGCTTCGAAGGCCATACCACCGGTTAAAGCTCCATCACCGATTACGGCAATGTGTTGCTTGGCTTCCTGACCCAGATACTTTGATGCTGTGGCCATACCCAAAGCGGCTGAAACCGATGTGGATGAGTGACCCACACCAAATGCATCATATTCGCTTTCAATTCTTTTAGGGAACCCTGAAATGCCCTTATAAAAGCGGTTCGTATGAAAAACGTCTTTTCTGCCCGTTAAAATTTTATGTCCATATGCCTGATGACCTACATCCCAAACAAGCTGATCGGTTGGAGTATTAAATACATAATGAAGCGCTACTGTCAATTCTACCACACCCAGACTGGCGCCAAAATGCCCACCATAGACCGACACATTATCGATGATAAAGTTGCGCAACTCATCACTCAGTTGAACCAATTGTGCCTGATCAAGCTTTTTCAGATCATCAGGGCTGTTTATCTGCGTCAGCAGTTTTCCAGGTGTTATAAGCATTTGCTAATGGGGTTGGCCATCTATAAACCCTAAACAATTCCAAAAGGTAACTGTTTTGAATGATTTTCTGTGGCCCAACAATGGCAAATTTAGGCAATTCTCCAATCAGCCGAAATTTGTACTTCGCAGCCGAAATTAAAAGCCCTAAAATCCTCAAATCCTGATTATTTTTGCCTTCCAATTATGATTATGGAACAAGAAAGTTTTGAAATTCGACTCCCGTTGTTTGAAGGCCCTTTTGACCTTCTATTATTTTTTATTGAGCGCGATGAGTTAGATGTCAATGATATTCCCATTTCAAAAATCACCAAAGATTTTCTTGAATACATCAGGCGTCTGGAAACATTAAACATTGAAGTTGCCAGTGAATTCATATTAGTGGCAGCTACGCTGATGCGTATCAAATCCAAAATGCTTTTACCACGTCCTCAGCTGGATGAGAAGGGTAATGAGATTGACCCTCGCGAAGAGTTGATCAAACACCTGATGGAGTACAAAAAATACAAGTCAGTAGTAGAACATTTCCATAGGATGGAAGAAACCGAGTTGATGAAGGAGAAGCGGGGCAACCTGATGAAAGAGCTGCGGTCTCTGGCTGAAGTCACTAATGTGGAGGCTGAACTTCAGGACGTGGATTTATTCAAACTGCTTACCGTCTTTGAAAAAGTGTTGAAGCGTGCCGAAGAAGAAAAGCACAAGCCGATTCACCAGGTAATCCAGTATCCCTATACCATGGAAGGTCAAAAGGAATTTATCTTAAATGAAGTAACGGTAAAAGCCCGCGTAGCTTTTACAGAACTATTTGAAAAAGCACCCACACGCATCTCACTGATTTTTAATTTCCTTGCCATTCTCGATATGCTTGCCAATGGCCTGTTGAGCATACAGGTAGGAGAAGGATTTAATAATTTTTGGGTGATGAGGCCTGAGGTTAATCCTGCTCAGGTGGACGTGAGTTTATAATCTGACTTTTATGGGCGCCATTTAAACGATTTTTCATCGATGGCCATCATCGTGCACAAGATTCCATCCAGGTGGTCATACTCATGCTGAAGTAACTCTGAAAGATCATCTTTCATTTTCCATTCCTGGGTGTGCCCGTTTTCATCGAGGTATCTAATCGTTAATTCTTTATGCCTTTTCACCTTCACAAGCAGGTTGGGGAAACACATGCAGTCGTCCCACACGTCAAACATTTCATTACTGAGAAAAGTGAATTCAGGATTGATGAAGACAACTGGCTTGTCAATGTTCATGTAAATCACACGCTTCATGATACCCAGTTGTGGTGCGGCAATCGCCCGCCCGAAATGATATTTCGCACGGATTTCTTCCATTACATTGTGCAAATCAGCTACCCACTCCTTCACCAAAATAAGCTCAGATTGCAAGACAGGTTCAGATTTCTGATAAAGTAGTGGGTTACCCAATAGCAACATGTCTTGTAAATGCTTCATGATCTCGATTTCTATTTTACTAAATTAAGACACGGAATTCAGAAACTCTACTACTTCATTACTATGAAAAACAACATATTTACGTGTAACAACTTCTGATCCGTTCCATCAGGCAGCCAGTGTGCGGGATGGGGCACTTTCAATATTGATTGGTATTGCAGCCCGCAACAGCTGCGAAACAGGCATGCCAATTAGGATTGCTGACCTCACCAGCATTAAACCCGGAAGAAAAAGGCAGTTTGTGATTGAATAGATTATTCAATCATAGAGTAAAGAAGCGACTGATTAACGTGTTCTGATTTTATTACCCATTGCTGCATAGTAAAGAATGAAGAGATAACAAGGTATTACAATCCAATAGGCAGCCTGTGGATTGTAATCTTCCGCCAGGCGACCATATAAAAGTGGGAGTATTGCACCACCACCCACTGCCATAATCAATAAGGACGAACCTGTTTTCGTAAAACGGCCAAGACCATCAATGGCCAAGGGCCAAATTGAGGGCCAAATCAACGAGTTCCCTAAACCTAACAACGAAATGAAAACAACGGAAAACAGACCAGTGGTGAATAAAGCTATTAAGGCAAAAATTATTCCTGCTATAGCCGATAGTTTAAGTGCTGTTTCTTGTTGAATAATCTTTGGAATACACGCAATGCCTAAGATATAACCCACCAGCATATTCATGATGGTAAAACTGGCAAAGTAAGTGGCTCGTGAAGCCTCCAACCCTTGCGAAGTTGCAAATCCAAATACTGTATCAACCGCAATCACCTCCACTCCTACATAAAGAAACAATGTAAGAACACCCAGCAATAAATGCGGAAACTGGAGAATACTTTTTTTGTTAGCGTTGGCTGCGCTTGTAGCGGCATCTTCTTCATCGGTATCTAATTCCGGTAACCGAGAGAAATAAATTGTTAATCCAAGTAATATCAACACCACCATCATGCTGAGATATGGAATAATTACACGGCTTGCCAGTAGCGCAAGCTCAGCCGCTTTATCATCTGCGCCTAGTGTACTTA
>Ga0163149_10006450_pt1 | contig 12036 bp, 4 predicted proteins | sample OliLakLV19MP5G1_FD_148604 | JGI IMG/M metagenome (GOLD analysis project Ga0163149, IMG submission 148604) | Freshwater microbial mat bacterial communities from Lake Vanda, McMurdo Dry Valleys, Antarctica - Oligotrophic Lake LV.19.MP5.G1 | ecosystem: Environmental > Aquatic > Freshwater > Lake >...
TTATAAGACAATTCTTGTAATCGTTACAGGATTCTTAGTTATATCTTTAATTTTCAAAATACCAACGCTTACTATGATCTCCATGGGCATAGGCGTGGTATCAATTCTTTTGCCATTTGCTGCCAAATGGATAGAGTGGACTTGGAATAAAATTGCCTATGCCTTAGGTTGGATAAACTCGAGAATACTACTCTCAGTTGTCTACTTTCTATTTTTATTGCCGATTGCATGGGTGTCACGTTTTTTTACTAATGACCCTTTGAAGTTGAAAAGAAAAAACACAGCAACTATGTATCTAACTAGAGATCATCTTTATAAAAAAGAAGATCTTGAAAACATCTGGTAATTCACAATAACTCATGAAACTGATCTTTGATCTTTTTAGAATAAAACAATGGGTCAAGAATCTTTTTCTGCTAATCCCCGCATTTTTTGCTGGTAGTATTTTTGAACATGGGAAACTCCAAACTTTAACTCTGGGTATCGTAGCATTTTGTTTTATAGCCTCCGCTATTTATTTAATAAACGACTATCGCGACCGAGCTTCAGATCGAATGCATCCTCGCAAACAATTTAGGCCTATTGCTTCTGGAAAAGTTTCATCTACAACAGTTTTTATTCTGTCAATTCTACTTGTGCTGGGCGGTCTAAGTATAGCGTTCTTTTTAAATACAATATATCTAATACTTTTACTAACCTATCTCTCAATTAACATTGGATATTCTTTTGGTTTAAAAAATATCCCAATACTTGATTTATTTATTGTAGCATCTGGGTTTGTGATACGCGTTCATAGTGGGGGTGTTCTTGCCGATGTGCCTGTATCGCATTGGCTATCTATAATGATTCTCCTACTTGCGTTATTTATAATAATTGCTAAGAGACGTGATGATTTAATTTTACAAGAAGAAACAGGAGCCGATTTGCGCAAAGTTTCTAAATCTTATAATCTGGAATTCATCAACTCATCTATTACATTAATATCATCTGTAACAGTGGTAGCTTATATCATGTACACCGTTTCGTCTGAAGTTTCTATGAGGCTAAAAAGTCAATACCTATATACAACAACCATTTTCGTTATTGCCGGCATATTAAGGTATCTGCAAATTACTTTTGTGGAAAAAAGAAGTGGCTCTCCCACAGAAATTTTCTTAAAAGACAAATTCATTCTCATCACCGTAATGGCTTGGGTAATATGCTTCTACTTTCTTATTTACTTTTGAGTTGAAAACGCTGGTCTTGTTTGATTTTGATGGGACAATAACTAAGAAGGACACTCTTTTTGTTTTTACAAGGTACTATCATGGGTCAACAAAATTGATTTTAGGCCTAGTTTTTTTATCTCCCCTTTTCCTTCTTTTTGCACTCAAAATGTTAAGCAATCAGAGAATGAAAGAAATTTTTCTAACATGGTTTTTTAGAAATGAAAATATTGAATATTTCGATTCCCGATGTAAAACATTTACCGAGGAAGTAAAAGGGATTACAAGACCATTAGCCATGTCGAAACTTGAGGAATATAAAAAGGATGGTAATATAATAAGTGTAGTCTCAGCGTCTCCAATAAATTGGGTTAAGCCTTGGTGTGATCAATATAATATAAAATGCATTGCAACTAAGCTTGAGATAAAAGAGGGTAGGCTAACAGGAAAAATTGTAGGAAATAATTGTTATGGCAAAGAAAAGGTAAGGAGAATTAAAGAACATTTTACTTTAGAGAGTTTTAATGAGATCCATGCATATGGAGACTCTAAGGGAGATAAGGAAATGCTTGCTATTGCTTCTATTAAGTTTTACAAACCATTTTTGCCCTAACTATCTAAAAAAGGCAATCTCTATGCTATTAGGTTCATTCTTTTCCTCAGTAGTTTGAGAGACCAATCTTATCCGGCTTGCGTCAATACCCACAGATGTAAGTTGATTAACAATATAGGTAAGTCTGTTTTGAGTTAGTTTAGTCTCTGCTGCGCCCAAAGTAGTCAATTGAAACTTTATTTCAGTTTTAGTAACCAACTTATTAGCGATGTAATACAAGAGTTCTTTCTGTCCAGAATTTAAATCTATAGTTTCTTTTTCAAAAGTGAATTTTCTTGATGTAGAACTGCCCAGCAATTCGTTAACTTCCTTCTTAGTCAAATATTGTCGGTCAAAACTTAATACTTTTGTTTTAATCAATGCTGCTTTGAATAAATCTCCACTTATTCCATTTCGATTACTGGAATAATAACCTGTAGAGTCGGCTAAAGAAAAATATGCATCAAATACAGGCGAATTAATCTTATCTCCTAGGTTTTTAGGCACACTCCATGTTTCCCAAGAATCGAATAGTCTGTCACAATAAAAAATATCCGCATCCCCAAAACCTCCATGCCCATTACTAGAAAAAAATAATCGCTTCTTGTCTTCAGTCAAGAATGGTGAAATCTCAAAACCCTCCGTATTAATGGTGGTACCCAAATTCTTTGGCTCCGTCCAATTGCCGAAGGAATCTTTTAAGCTTACATATAAATCTTCTTCACCATAGCTGTCTTTCCCTTTCATTGATAGTAAGATTACATCAAAAGAAGGGTTAGCATAAAGGCCCACAAAATCATCTCGATTAATGCCTGGTATTGGAACAAATTCAGGAGCTTGCCACTCACCGCTGTAAAATTTTGAAAACGAAATGCCGCTTTTATTGGAATAGGCATTGAGCAAATAGACTACTGTGTTGTCCTTATTGATGCCAATAACAGAATTCGATCGCTTGTTATTCCATTTGCTACCCATGTTAGCAGCAGGTAACCATTGACCAGTAGCGTCTTTCTTTGAAACCCAGATATCAGTACCTGCAAACTTTCCGCCAGTATTGTTGGCATGGAAAGCTCTTGAAAAATACATGGTGCTTCCATCTGGTGTAACAAGAACACCCAATTCTTCATCAGCAGAATTAATTTGAGAACCTAATTTTATCGGCTCACTAAATACCAAATCCTGTGACTGAACTTCGGTTAGAGAATAAACTAAAATTAATAAAAGTTGCAACTTCCTCATTCTCTCATTACCAAAATCTTGGTCTCAATTTAAATTTATTAAACATGGTAATTCCTAATACTATCTCATGCGTATTCACATTGAAATTATTAAGCCCGGAAGTATACATATCATACGCATAATTAAAATTTATTCCAGTCATGGTTACACCAAAAAGTATGGAGACTTTTGAATTTGAATCGTAAGCCGCTCCTAAATATATAAACTCCTTATAACGCAGCCTTGCATTTGCGGCCCACTGCAAATCGTACCCATCTTGATACGTTGCAATAACTCCAGGTGAAAGTTCCAGCTCCGGGCTAACTGAAAAAGTGGTTCCGGTTTGCATTCGATATCGGGCACCTTCGCTTAAATTAAATAGTTGATCCCCATTCAATTTCCTGGCCACCAGGTTGGATGAAGATAACCCAAAGAAAAATTTATTTGAATAAATTACGGTACCAAAATCAGCAAGCAGTGTGTTTTGGCTTCCTTGGTTAGATAGAATTAAGGAATTATAAAAAGCATCATTCACATCATCCCGAACAGTAAGCCCTGAAAAGTCTAGCCGTTGATTCGTGTACCCAACCCTTGCCCCCAAAGAAATATTAAGTTTATTTGAAAGCGGCAAATGATAGGCATAATTCATGGAAGCACTCATGGCTTTATAGGAACCAACTGTTCTGCTAGTTATCATTCCACCAAGTCCATGCCTTCTTCTAAATTCCTTTTCTTGTTGAACCGCTTCAAAAACTTTCGGATTGGAAGTCCGTAACGAATTATTTTTTCTACCTGATCTATTTGCGCTATTTAACGTACCATACGAACTCAAAAATGAATTGCTATTTTTTATTCCGAAGCCATTCCATCCTTCACGCACACCTACTTTCAAATCAAGGTAATCTTCCATGCCAGTAAAGCCTGCATTTATTGCGGGCATATTAGTATAGTATTGCGTATAGTCATTTTCCTGCGCCCAGATCTTATTTACAAAAACAAGGAAGAAAACTAAAATCGATATTTTCTGCCAGGCTCTCATCGCAATAGTGTTACCGTACCCTGATATTTTCGCTTACCGCCATTCAAATAAATAGTATAAAAGTATGGTCCCGGTGGCAGTGTCTTTCCACCTAATTTCCCATCCCATTTGCAATCCTTACTTTCACAACTGTAAACTTTTGCTCCATTCCTATCAAAAACCATGATCGAAATAGTTGAGTAAAAATCTAAATTCCCAAAATCCCAATAATCATTCACTCCATCATCATTGGGTGTAAAGGCATTTACGATGCTTAATTCAGGAAACACTTCTGTAATAGAAACAACTCTTGACACCGGGCTACTGAAGTCGCTACTATCTTTAACTGCAATAGTTATAAGCTTATCGGAGATAATGGCATCTCCAGAAACTGGGCTACTAAATACTACTTTGGTTAAGGCAGCTTCATAGTTGGCTCTCGAATCCTTTCCGCTAAGCGTAAGCTCACCTGTTGTTGCATCGTAAGCTGATATTATGGCTACACTGGCACCCAATCCGAGAGCCAATAAGTCTCCTTTGGCAAAATTTTGAGCAATAGAAATTCTGGCTGAATAAACTAAGTTATCATCAACATCATTGATTACTGTGGTTTGAGTTAATACAACTGGAGCATCGCCAAGACTATAAAGAATGGGTTGGGTTTCAATATTGCTGAGCGTTGGCGCATCATTGACCTTCTCAATCTTAACTGAAATAGTGGCACTTTCTGTAGCCATGAAAGAACCATCCGAAGCATTCCACTTAAATGAATCCGAGCCATTGAAGTTTGTAGTGGGTGTATAAATGAAATTTAGGATCGATCCGTTTTCTACAGTTACTTCAGCACCTGTGGTTAAAGGAGAGCCATTCCAGAATAGCACTCCATTGCTAGGCAGTGAAACAATTTTAACAAATACAATCGAGCTTCCAGAGAAGCTGGTAAAATTATCTTCAAATATTGAGTAAGAAAAATTGAACTGCTGATCTTCAGCTGTAACAATTTGAAAGTTGTTAAGTGTTGGGGGAAAATTAGGATTTATTGTTAACGTGCCGGGTACATAGACAAAACTATAATTATTATCACTACCTCCTGAAACGGTGATGGAGTAACCCCCTAAAGGAGAAGCAAGAGTTGCTGTACTAGAAGCAATGGGAGCAACATCCAAATCTGCAACGCCATTCAAATTTACAAAGCCGCTATAACTAATAGTTAAAGGAGGATTGGGAGTAGCTAATAATCTGCTTTTATCATCCGCTGTAACTGTTAGGGTAGCTTTTGTAATTGCTAATAAACCGGCTGTATACGTAAAGTTGTAGTTATTATCTACGCCACCAGAAATTGTGATTGGGTAATCTCCAACGTTGGAAAGTACGGTTGCAGCAGTGCTTACGGATGGTTGAGTTTCTAAAATTGTTTGAATTTCACCAATTACAAATCCAGTATAGGTAACGGAAAGTGTTGGATTAGTTAATCCATATACTCGACTTTTATTATCCGCTTTAGCTGTAAGGTTAATTTTATTTACCGTAATCAGTGCAGTTTTTCCTGCTACAGCATTGTAGTTAGCAGTATTTGATGGAGTAAAATCTACTGATAAGATTTGATTAGCACCGGCATTTAAAATAGTAGTTGCCGCAGGTGTATATAAAAATGTGCCTGGTACGCTAGCCGTGGCATTCAACTGAGTGGTGCCCAATGGTGTGCCATACGAAATAGCTGCCGGATTAGCCCAGTTTATACCCGGAGTTGCTTTGTTTACATTGATGAGTGTAGTGGTTCCAGTAACAATATTAAAATTAGTTAAGTTAGCTGGAGTAAAATTAACTGATAAAACTTGATTGGATCCTGCATTCAATACTACCCCGCTGGCGGGTGTATAAGTAAAAGCACCAGTTGTATTGGCCACAGCATTTAGCTGCGCAGTACTTAAAGGCGTACCATAGGCGATTGCCGCTGGCGAAGCCCAGGTAATTATAGGATTTGCCTTGTTGACAGTAATTTGAGTCGTAGTATTAGTAACTGAATTATAGTTGGCTGAATTAGTTGGCGTAAAATTTACCGATAAGGTTTGGTTAGCGCCAGCGTTTAAAATAGTTCCGGCAACCGGACTGTAGGTGAAAGTACCCGGTACATTAGCAGACGCATTCAGCTGACTGCCTCCCAATGCAGTGCCATACGTAATTGCAGAAGGTGATGACCACGTAACAACCGGAGTAGCTTTGTTTACCGTAATTAAAACAGTAGTTCCGTTTACGGTGTTGTAGTTTGTTGCATTGGTAGGAATAAAATTCACTGACAATACTTGATTAGCACCCGCATCCAAAATTGTTCCGCCTGGTGGCGTGTATGAGAAAGTGCCGGGCACATTAGCGGTTGCATTTAATTGAGTAGCTGTTAATGGAGTTCCAAAAGTGATTGCTGCAGGTGATGCCCATGTAACAACAGGAGTTGCTTTGTTTACGGTAATCACAACCGTTATGCCATTGATGGGATTAAAATTAGCTGCATCGGTTGGATTGAAGTTTGCCGATAATACCTGATTTGCTCCCGCATTAAGAACTGTACCAACAGATGGTGTATATGTAAATGTACCCGGTACATTTGCAGAAGCATTAAGTTGTGTGCCACTCAACGGAGTACCAAACGAAATAGCTGACGGGTTATTCCATGTTATTATTGGATTTGATTTTCCCACCGATAAAATTCCATTCACATAAGTAAATGCATAATTATTATCAAATCCACCCGAAACAGTAATAGGATAATTACCGATAGGACTTGCAACAATCGCTGTGGTGGTTGCTGTTGGAAGCGAATTGATTACCGAAACCGTTTCGCCATTTACAAAGCCAGTATAATTAATTACAAATGTTGGATTAGGTACTCCGTAGGGTCTACCGGAATCTAATGCGGTAGCTACCAAAGTTGCTTTTGTTATTGTTAAGGTGCCCCCTACATAAACGAAATTATAATTATTATCAGTTCCACCGGATGCGTTAACCGGATAGGTGCCTACACCACTCGCTGTTGTCGCTGAGGTTGAAGCACCAGGCATTTGGTCAATAACGGCTGAGTTTTCTCCATTGACAAAGCCTGAATAATTAATCGTAAAAGTTGGATTGGCAGCTCCATAGACTCTCGTTGCATTGGCTACCGTTGCCGTAAGGCTAACCTTGGTTATTGTCAACGTTCCTGTTGCATTGATTAAATTGTAATTATTGTCTGAACCTCCCGAAACATTTATGGTATAAGATCCGGTAGGACTTAGCACATTGGCTGGTGTTGATGCAATTGTGGGCGAATCAATAACAGATGCATTTTCGCCATTTACAAAGCCAGCATAGGTAAGGGTAAATGCAGGGTTTGCTGCACCGTATAAACGGGTTTGATTACTTGCAGAAATAGTAAGCGATGTTTTATTAATAGTCATCGTGCCCGATTGCAAAATAATTCCATAGTTTATCGCAGAGCCTCCACTTAAGTTAATCGCGTAAGCGCCCACATTACTATTTGTAACAGCCGTTGTGGTTATTATGGGTTGCGTGATTGATCCTACGTTATCACCGTTAAGAAATCCTGCATAAACAATAGTGAGTGTTGGATTTGTTTGCCCGTATGTTTTTGAAAGATCGGACGCCCTGGCAATTAGCGGTGAGATATTAACCGTTAAAGCACCAGGTTGAAGCGAAATATTATAATTGACTGATGATCCTCCACTTAATGTTATAGGATACGAACCCACATTACTACTAGCATTCGCTATTGAACTTGCAGACGGTACAACTATATCACCTTGTGTATCACCATTTACAAAACCCGTGTAGCTAATTGTGAAGGTGGGATTAGACAGTCCATACGATCTTGATTTATCATCGGCCTTGGCTGTTAAAGCAGCCTTAGTAATAGTAAGCGAGCCATTTACATAGGCGAATGAATAATTATTATCAACCCCACCAGAAGGTATAATTGGAAATACACCTCCGGCATTGTCATTTGCAATAGCCGAGCAGGAAGCCGTTGGGGCAGTGTCAATTACACTTGCATTTTCACTATTTACAAACCCTGAATAATTGATTATAAAGCTAGGATTACTTGCTCCATAAACCCGGCTTGTACTAATAGCAGTAGCTGTAACAGTAGCCTTATTCACGCTAATCTGAACACTTCTATTTATTGCGTTGTAATTAACTCCATCGGTTGGCATGAAGTTGACAGACAGTGTTTGATTAGCACCAGCATTTAATAAAGTTCCAGAAGCAGGTGTGTATACAAATGTTCCTGGAACGTTTGCCGTTGCATTGAGTTGCGTGCTACTTAATATTGTTCCATAAGTAATTGTCGTAGGACTTGCCCATGTAATTATCGGATTGTCCTTACTATTTACATCAAGCTGGACTTGTGTGCTTGGAACTGTATTATAATTAGATGCATCTGTTGGGGTAAAAGATACCGACAAGGGATAGGTTCCTGCGGAAGCAAAAGTTGTTCCGCTTGGCGGTGTATAAGTAAAAGTTCCGGGCACATTAGCCGTTGCATTCAATTGAGTTACCGTTAACGGCACATTTACCTTTATAGGAAGTGGTGTATTCCAGGTTACAATTGGTGTTGCTTTGTTCACTGTTATTAAAACTGTTTTACCAATAACTGAACTATAATTCACAGCATCCGCAGGCGCAAAATTCAAAGTCAGTGTTTGATTGGCTCCTACATTTAATATACTACCCGTAGCAGGTGAGTAAACAAAAGTGCCGGGAATATTTGATGTTGCATTTAACTGAGTTGCACTTAAGGGAGTTCCGTATGTGATTGCTGCTGGATTATTCCATGTGACTACCGGAGTTGCTTTTGTAACTGTTATTAATCTTTGAACCCCGCTAACCGAATTATAATTGTTACCATCGGTTGGCGTAAAGTCTGCGGACAACGTTTGATTGGCATCAGCATTAAGTAGCGTGCCGATGGTAGGTGTATAAACAAACGTTCCACCAACATTAGCTGATGCATTTAATTGCGTAGCACTTAGTGCTGTTCCATAAACTATGGAAGCCGGATTTAGCCATGTAATTACAGGAGTAGCTTTATTAACGGTAATTAAAACTGTAGTCCCACTAACAGGATTGAAATTGACAATATCCGATGGCGTGAAATTTACTTCCAGCACCTGCCCTACTCCTGCATTTAATATTGTTCCAGATGGTGGTGTGTAAACAAATGTGCCAGCCACTGTTGCGGTAGCGTTGAGCTGAGTGGCTCCAAGTGCTGTGCCATAAGTAATAACCGCTGGTGATGACCAAGTCACTACTGGTGTAGCTTTATTTACCGTAATTAGAACCGTAGTTCCATTAACTGAATTATAATTAACAGCATCCGTAGGTGTAAAATTCACCGACAAAGATTGATTGGCTCCAGCATTTAATACGGTTCCTAAACCCGGAGCATAAACAAAAGAACCCGGTACGCTGGCGGTTGCATTCAACTGCGTTGCACTTAAAGCCGTGCCATAAGTGATTGGTGATGGACTTGACCACGTTATGGTAGGAGTAGCTTTGTTTACTGTAAGCAGCACCGTTGTTCCATTAATTGAATTATAATTTGCCCCGTCTGTGGGAGTAAAGTTTACTGAGAGAACCTGATTCGCGCCAGCATTTAATATGGTGCCTGAACCGGGGGTGTAAGCAAATATTCCTGAAACACTTGCCGTTGCATTTAATTGAGTTCCACTAAGCGGGGTTCCATAAATTATTGACCCCGGATTTGCCCAGGTAATTACCGGATTTGCTTTTGTAACGGTAATTGTAACTGTAGTTCCGGCAACGGAATTGTAATTGGTAAGATCGGAAGGAGTAAAGTTTACTGAAAGTACTTGACCTGCACCGGCATTCAGTATAGAACCTATAGCAGGTGTATACATAAAAGTGCCGACAACGGTTGACGATGCGTTTAACTGACTTGCGCCTAATGGTGTTCCGTAAGTAATGGATGCCGGGTTTGTCCAGGAAATAATTGGGGTAGCTTTGGTTATGGTTAGGATTGCGCTAACATAATTAAACGAGTAATTATTATCAGAACCTCCAGAAACAGTTATCGGGTATACGCCAACCGAACTGGCAAGTGAAGCCGTAGTGCTGGCGGTTGAAAGAACATCTAACACCGTTGATGTTTCGCTATTGACAAACCCAGAATAGACAATAGTAAAGCTTGGATTGGCAACACCAAATACGCGAGTTGCATCGGTTGCTGTGGCTGTAACAGTTGCTTTTGTTACCGTTAAAGTACCGGCAGTATATAAAAAACTGTAATTGTTATCTAATCCACCTGAAACAGCAATTGGATACGCACCTGTATTGCTTAGAACAGTTGTTGTTGTTGAAGCTGTAGGCGGAGTATCAATGACGGAAGCATTCTCACCATTTAAAAAGCCTGTGTACGTAATCGATAATGTCGGATTGGCGGAACCATATAATCGATTTGCATCAACACCAATAGCTGTAATCGATGCTTTGGTAATTGTTAGTGTTCCCGCTACATAAACAAAATCATAATTATTATCTACTCCACCAGAAACAGTTATCGGATAGTTACCTACCGGGGATACTCCTAAAGCCGCTGAAGCTGCTGAAGGCAATAAATCTAATACCATAGAATTTTCACTATTTACAAAACCTGTATAGTTAATTGTGAATGCTGGATTTGCAGCTCCATAAGTTCTTGTTTGAATATTTGCTGTAGCCGTTAGGGTCACTTTAGTAACTGTAATCAGCACGGTCGTTCCTAATACCGAATCATAGTTGGTCGCGTCACTGGGTGTAAAATTTACTGACAACACCCTATCTACTCCAACATTCAATATGAAACTACTTGCTGGAGTGTAAACAAAACTTCCAGCAACAGTTGCCGTTGCATTTAACTGAGAAGCACTCAAGGGAGTTCCATAAATGATTGATGCCGGAGCGGCCCATGAAACTATCGGTGTGGCTTTTGTAATTGTTAAGGTACCGCTTACATAATTAAAATTGTAATTATTATCTGAACCTCCCGCTACCGTTATTGAATAAGATCCAACCGAAGTTGAAAGAATTGCTGTAGTTGCTGCCGTTGCTGTAACATCTAACACGGATGAATTATCACCATTAACAAATCCAGTATAAGTAATTGTTAGCGCTGGATTGGTGATGTTATATACTCGAGTTTTATTATCTGCTGTAGCAGTAACTGTTGCCTTAGTTACGGTAAGGGTTCCTGCTGTATATAAAAAATCATAATTATTGTCTGCGCCACCAGAAACTGTTATTGGGTAACCTCCAACATCACTGGCTAAATCAGCAAGTGTAACGGCTGTGGGTGGGGTATCCAGTACTGACGAATTTTCACCATTCTGCAATCCTGTATAAGTAATAACAAGTGCGGGATTAGCGCCTCCATAAATACGGCTTGCATTGGTTGCCATTGCAGTTACGGTTGCTTTGGTAATCGCTAGTGTACCCGTTAAATAAACGAAATCGTAATTGTTATCATTACCTCCCGAAACGTTGATGGGATAGGTACCCACATTTGTGGTGGCAATAGCAGTGGTTGAGGCAATGGGGAGCACATTTATTACAGATGAATTTTCACCATTTACAAATCCTGCATAATTAAAAGTAAGTGCTGGATTTGCGGCTCCATAAGTTCTGCTTTGATTACCAACACTAACACTCAATGGGGCTTTCATTACCATGATTTGAGCTGTAGCACCAAGCACTGAATTATAATTAGTTGTGTTAGTGGGAATAAAGTCAACAGACAATACTTGATTTACTCCGGCATTCAAAACTGTACCTAAAGGTGGCGTGTAAGTATATGTTCCTGCAACTCCACCCGATGTGGCATTCAGTTGAGTAGCACCTAGCGCAGTGCCATACGTAATATCGGTTGGATTATTCCACGTGATTGTTGGCGTAGCTTTAGTGACAGTGATTTGTGCTGTTTTATTTAGAACACTATTATAATTAATTCCATCGGT
>Ga0163149_10006452_pt1 | contig 12036 bp, 9 predicted proteins | sample OliLakLV19MP5G1_FD_148604 | JGI IMG/M metagenome (GOLD analysis project Ga0163149, IMG submission 148604) | Freshwater microbial mat bacterial communities from Lake Vanda, McMurdo Dry Valleys, Antarctica - Oligotrophic Lake LV.19.MP5.G1 | ecosystem: Environmental > Aquatic > Freshwater > Lake >...
GTGCTGTAAATCATCCTAGCATCTGGATCGTCCCACAGTGTGGGATCTGCTAATGAGACCCTCGCACTTGCAGCTTTTTTTGGAGCATCTAAAGGCTCATCCATCGGAATAAAATCATCAATACCAGCAAAGAGATCTGCAATTTCATCATCATCGCTACTAGTAGTATCATCAGAGCTAGAATCGGATATTGAATGTCCTTTCTGTGAAGGACTTGCCTGCGCTGAATTTTGCTGTGCGGCAACAGAATCTCTGGTGGAATCTTTAGCAGGATCTTTATCTCGAGTAGGAAGTTGAGCGACGGTGCCTGCACTAACAGAACCAACACTAATATCTCTAACTTTAGATGCCCTGACCGTTACTCCGAAATCATCAACTAAAATCTGTGTCACTTCACTAACAAGTGGAGTTCCAGGACGAACACCGATCCACTCTAGAGCAACCTCCTGCCCACCAAGAAAAGTTCTTCTCGGCTCCATAAATTCAGCAAGTGCTACCTTTAAGCTTTGATCAGGAACTCTTCCGTCAAGACAACTCCTTCGGAAGTTCCGCGTGCAGAAACTAATCCCCCTCGCGAAGTTGCAAGTAAAGAATCTCCGCTCTCTCTTTCACTAACATCAACCATGAAACAGCTCTTTTAATCAAACTTTCCCCGAACGATACCAATTGGTTACCCTCGGGTTACTTTAAGTTACTTATAGCAACGGTACTCTATCAACAATATTAGTCCCTTCGCAAGGAAGAAAATTTAGTGAATACTGCAAATTTATGATTAATAAACTTTCTAAATTTATAACCACTGGGGCCTACTCAGGATACCTTCCAGGAGTTCCCGGCACCTGGGGTTCTCTTTCTCTTATCCTTGTTTGGTGGATCTTAGTTGGTTACCTCGGAGTCTCTGAGACTATATTCATAGGGGTAGTAATTGTTGTTGGGCTTTTAGCTACCTCCAATTACATGAAATCACTAGATAAAAATAGTCCAAAGCACCATGATCCACGAGAAGTTGTAGTTGATGAATGGGCGGGCATGGCCATTAGTCTAATAGCCATATCTCCTGATCAGTATATTAATATCTTTATCGCCTTTGTTCTCTTTAGACTATTTGATATAGCCAAGCCTGGACCAATCGGAATGTCAGAGAAACTTCCTGGGGCACTGGGGGTTATGGCGGATGATATTATTGCCGGAATGGTAGTGACCTTTATAATGCAGATCTTTATTTTATAACTTTAAACAAAATTCATATTAATAATAGTGATCTCGATGAAAATGACTAGAAAAACAATCTCTATACTCTTTATTCTTTGCATCTCTCATCTCTCTCTGACCAGCGTAGGTGCTCAAGCACAAGTTCTAGTTGATACAAATGGGGATGAGCTAGTTGTAGTCATGGGTTTTGGAGACAGTATTACTTACGGCGTGGGGGATGACACTCCACCTGGGGCTTACGTAGATATGCCTAACCTGACTGATGGCTCGCGTGGATATCTCACTCGAATTTCATCCCTTGGAGGAGTTGCCACTATCAACAAGGGAGTACCTGGTGAATTTCTAAGTATCGGTGGAATCAATCGCCTCCCCAATGCGGTGGCAGCTTCAAATGCTGACATTGTACTTTTAATGGAAGGCGCTAACGATTCAAGCATACAACTTGATTCAAAAAAATATCGTTTACTATATCAAAAAGCGATTAATGTTATTCGCGCACTAGGTAGAATTCCAGTAGCGATGAAGGAACCACTACCTTGTTGTGATAGAATAGATAGAGTTCCTTTTATACAAGCATACAATGCAAATGTTGCGGATCTTGCAGCTATCAATGGTATTCATATAGTAGATCTAGCTCATACTTGGGAAACTACCTGTCAAAATAAGTCCTCCTGTGAGCTTTTCAATATACCAGACGGTATTCATCCAAACAGCTTAGGATATGATGCGATTGGTCAAACAGTTCTAGCTACTTTATTTGAGATAGATATTTATTCGGAATCTGGGGCCAAAGATCTTGAGGCAGCTCTATCTTTAGCTGAAGGGACAATCATTGTTAAACCTAACACGCCACCACTTGAGCCGCCTGCTGAGCCGGTTATAGTGACACCTTAAATATGTATTCTTCAACAGATTCTTCAACAACAACGCAACGATCCCTACTTTTCATCACTGCTACTGTACTTATACTCTCTCTTACCTCCTGCTCTCCTACCTTCGTAATTAGAGCAGCCTACGAGGAGAGTAAAATTCTGCTTGGACGTAAAAATATTAATGAAGTTGTCGAGGATCCTACTACTGAGACAGAGACAAAAAGAAAACTTAAGATCGTTCAAAATGCTCGCTCATATGCAGAATCAATGGGCTTAACACCGAAAGATTCATTTACGGCATATACCAAGGTTGACAAAGATGTGCTTGTTTGGGTTTTAGCCGGGAGCAAATCAACATCTTTTGAACTTTACAATTGGTGGTTTCCTGTTGTTGGCAACGTCCCTTACAAAGGATTTTTTGATAAAAGAGATGCCGAGACAGAGGCTGAAAACCTTAAAAAATTAGGATACGAGGTGTCTGTTCGTGGTGCCGAAGCACTAAGCACACTAGGTTGGTTTAACGATCCTATCCTAAGTACGACTTTAAAAAACCAGGATGACTGGATCGTAAATACTGTTATTCATGAAACAGTACACTCAACAGTCTGGATAAAAAATAATGTGCCCTTTAATGAAAGTCTCGCTAACTTTGTTGGATTTGAGGGCGCTGTGCAATTTTTCACAGCACAATTTTTCACAGTTCAATCTTCTCAATCTTCCAAAAAATCAAAGGAGAAAGACTGGATAAAAATCTCTACAGAGAGACGAGCAATGGAGTTTGAGTTAGCTGCTGCGATAGAAAAACTATATGCTGACTTAAAGGAACTTTATAAGAGCTATGCTCCTGATGATGTAAAGCTAACCTGGCGACAAAAGATATTCGATCGTCATACTGCTCCAATCAGGGCCAAATATCCTGAGATGAAGATTTTAAAAGAGATCAACAACTCAGAGATCATGCAGCTTAAATTCTACATGACTTCCTTAGAGCTTTTTAACGCCCTTTATATCTCAGTAAAGCAGGATTGGTTTCAATTCTTTTCTGTTATTAAAGAGATCTCCGATCAGATAGATAATGACCCAAAACTTGATCCATTTGAGCTGCTTAAAGATAAGACTGCCGCCATTGAAATACCTTAAAAAATCATCAATAATAGACCCCTAAGGAGGTTCAATGTTTTCTGATAAAATTTGCGCAGCAATTAAAACTTCAAATTCTGTGATCGTTGCCGGGCTTGACCCACGTCTTGAGACTTTTCCTAAGTTTATCCTCAATGAAGCCTCCTCAAAAAGCAGATCCGATGAAGATCAGATCTATAAAGCCCTTTTAGATTTTCACACGATAGCTCTTCAAGCGATGGCCGGATCTATTGCCGCTACAAAACCGAATCTGGCATTCTTTGAACAGTACGGCATTGGTGGCATGCGGGCTTTTAAAGATGTCTGTCTTGTGGCAAAAGAGCTTTCGATCCCAGTAATCGCCGATGCAAAAAGAGGTGACATTGGATCAACTGCCAGTGCTTACAGCTCTGCGTATATTGGAGAGTCCACAGTTTTTGGAAAAAAACACCGCTTTTTTGAAGCTGACTCAATTACAGTAAATCCATTTTTAGGATTTGATACCTTAGAAGTTTTTTTAAAAGATTGCCTAACATATGGTCGAGGCCTCTTTGTTTTAGTGCAAACCTCAAATCCTGGAGCTAGAGAGATTCAAGGTGTAGTCGACGCTACGTCTGGCAAAACTGTTGGCCTAAAGATCGCTGAATGGGTTGCCGAGAATTCATCAAAACTTCTTGGGTCTTCAGGATATTCTGGATTGGGTGTAGTTGTCGGAGCAACTTATCCTGAAGAAGCAATAAAGCTAAGAAACGTTATGCCAAATAGTATCTTTTTAGTCCCTGGATATGGTGCTCAAGGAGGAACGGCAAAGGATATACTGCCAAATTTCAACCTTATGAACGGCAAACTTGGCGGAGCGGTAGTCAATGTCTCTAGAGCACTTTTGAGCTCATTCTCCTGTACTGAAATCACAAAGGATGAGATGATAACTGAGTTAAAAACAAAACTGACAAACTTTAATAACGATATCAATACGGCTCTCAGCAGTAGCAATGCCTCTCAAAAAGGCGGTACATGAAAATTTTTCCATCGGCTTCGTCGAGATCAAATCCTGACACCAGTTTTTCAGATAACTCTATTGTAATCTATGAAAATAATAACAATATCGTGCTTGGTGCTATTACCGGTTCAAAGAAAGATAAGTTTAGAGTCTTAAATCAAAAATGTAGTGAGATAGAACTAGCCGCCAATCGTCTTTATCCGCTTCCAGGCAAGGTTCCTGTTACACTTCAAACACAGAAAGAAAAGGCAGCCTATTTAGATGATCTTTTTGAATCAGCTCATAAAACTGCTCCCTCTGTAGAACTCTCAACCATATGGGAAAGTTTTGAAGGACTGGAATCAGAAGTCTCTACCGAAGCGATAACTGATCTATTTTATGGCAACAACGAAGTACTAAATCATTTAGCTGCAAGAATCGCTCTCTTAAACGATACGGTCTATTTCAAAAGAAAGAAGGACACCTTTACTGCTCGTACTAAAGAAGCTGTTGAATCTCTGCTTAAAGAGAAAGAAGCAGAAGCGGTAAAGGATCAGCAATTGAGAGATCTAGTTTTATCGATCCAAGAAAAGATAAAAGATCCCTCTTATAAACTCCCAAATAACAGTGCCCACACTGTTAGCTTAATTGAAGATCTAGCGGCTGGAGTAACTGAAGGCCAAGATTCAAAAGAGGCTCGAGACCTTCTTTCGTTTTTACTTGAGGAACTAAATCTTAATATATCAGGACGTCCGGAGGAAAAAGCGTTTTCCCTCTTAGAAAAGATCGAGATATTTAATGAGTCAACCAACCTTTCAATTATTAAATACCGCCCCCGTATCTCGTTCTCTGAGGAAGCTCTAGACGAAGCCACCAAAATTGCAAAATCTGATGATTTTACAAAAGACACTACTCGAAAAGATCTAACCAACCTTTTTACTGTGACAATCGACGATATAACAACTAAAGATATGGACGATGCTCTATCAATAGAGCGAACAGAAACTGGGTATGTCTTAGGAATTCATATCTCTGATGTTGCGGCACTACTTAATATTGGATCAATTCTAGAGAGAGAAGCAAAAACCAGGGGAACCTCTATCTATTGTCCAGAGCTTACCATCAACATGCTACCCACATCACTATCACAAGCCCGACTTAGTTTAAGAGAGGGAGAGCTTAGTCCTGTTGTCTCTTATATGATCACTCTGAATGAAGATTTTGATATAGTTAGTTATGAAATTTTTTCAGGCATCATAAAAGTAAAATCAAGGCTCGACTATGAACAAGTAGATCAGGTTTTAGCCAATCCAAGTGAAGCCACTAACCTATCAGTATCTTCTCAAGCACTAGAAAAATTGCAGCTTTTACTCGAAGTCTCAAACAAACTTGAGGTTGATCGAATCGATAATGGGGCTGTCAGGGTTAATCGTAAAGATGTCTCGGTTATAGTTGAAGAGGACTCCCCTTTAAAATTGTCTGAATTCGATGAGGCCAGCCCTGCCAGAAGTCTAGTCGGTGAGATGATGATTATAGCTAATCACCTTACAGCAGAGTTCTGTAATAAGAATAAAATTCCTTGTATTTACCGCACTCAACCTGATAGCGATGTAGACCCATTTAGTAATCCTAACAATGTGCCTGATGGTCCTGCTCTCGATCTTGTCATACGAATGAGATTAAAGCGATCATCCATGACTGTTGACCCGGGAAAACACTCTAGTTTAGGACTATCCTTTTATACACAAGCAACTTCCCCGATTAGAAGATATCTCGACCTATGCGTTCAAAGACAGATCTCCAGCTACATAAACACTGGCGAGTGTTTTTATTCCACATCTGAACTTAATGACGCAATTATTGAAAGCGAAACTCCACTAACAAATGCTAAATACCTATCTCAAGAATCTAAAAGGTTTTGGCTATTGAAATATCTTCAACAGGAGCAGAAAAATTCTCCTACTATTGGAGCGACTATTATTAGAACCGATCTAAAAAATCCGATCGCTCAACTTGATATTGTATATCTTACTTTACCTATTCATCTACAGCGCTCTGTTACCCTTGGTGAGCATCTAACATTAAAAATTGTAGCGATCGATCCACGGCGTGATTTTATTAGATTCGAAGAAGCTATCTAAAAGAAACTCCCTAAAACCTACTCGTAAGCACCCAGCGATACAGGATTAGATCTTGTATTACTATCTAGATCTATAGGTGTTAAGATCACTGTACTTCGATCTTTTAGGATAGAACTGCCTGAAGGAACAAAATCATCGTTTCCTTCATCAGTATAGCCAGGACTTCCGGTTGAAATATTTGTACCAGAAGTAAAGTTTAACATGCCAGAATTAACAAAATGGTTATAGTTCACCTCTTGATCATCTAAGACATCACTTCCAGCGTCACCAAAAACTGTAAATCCTTTCCATGCATTATTTTTGACTGAAAGATTTGAAAGGTTACCTCTTGCAGTTCCCCACATCAATTCTTGAGTACAGGTAACATGCCAAAAAAGAATATGACTCGAAACAACTTCTTTCCATTCACTAAATTCGATCGTATCACCAGGTAAATAATCTAAAAGAAAATTTACAAACGCTACATTATTTAAAATGCCCGTTCCTGCACCATCAACATGAAGACCTAATACTGTGGCATTTAAGGCAGTAATGCCGTAGTAAATTCTATTTTCTACAGTACCCCCTGACAGATCAAAATTTATGACATGAGGTGAAAAAGCCGTTCCACTAGCATCGATTCCATCAACAGAGGAATTCACAGCCAAACGTGCTCCAGAGAAGGCATCTGCACCAATATCTGAGATAGCAACGTTTCTGACAATTTTTGCTGGCGGGCTGTTTTTGTGCTGAAGCACCGTACTGTCAGTAAGAAAAGAATCTGTCCAGCCTGAGCTAGAAGAAACGAATCCATTAGTACCTACAATAGTATCTCGACCAACTCCTTGTAGTTTTGAATTAGAGATCCATAGATAATCCTCAAGTGCTGAATCTGATTTAAGCTCAGTTTTGATTGTTAAGTCATCTAACCTTACAAGCTTAGTTTTTAACCCTTCGACCGCTCCTGTTACACTTAGAGTAACATTAGTCTTAGATAATCCTGGCGCAGGTCTTAGTGTCGCCCATCTATTAACAGTGGTTGTATCAAGTGAAGCTGAATAAGTTCCGTAGTTGTGATTCCCTGATAATAAATAAAGACTGCCACCATCAGCATTACCATTTCCATTAGCAATCTGGAGCTCTTTTAAACCTTTCATAATCGAAAGGTAAGGCTTACTTAAAGTCCCTTCACCAGTGGTATCATTCCCACCAGGTGAGACGTATCTAATATTATTAGGCAGAGAAAGATTTTTGTTTGCGTTTAAATACAAGGACTCAAGCAATCTGGGCTCTCCAATTGTTGGGTAGGCGATCGCACGTACCTCAACTATACCATCAGAGAAATCAGTAGCCCTTAACTTAACCCAATATTCATAAACACCAGTTTGGGGGTTTAATGTCATTGTAGTTTTTGATACCCAAGCTCCGCCGTTCGCCGCAAATTCTACCTTATCAATTCCATTTGTATGAAATGCAACAACTGAAACGTTCATTTCATCATAAAAAGTCTGATAAGGAACAGTGTCCCAATGAGCAATTGCTTTAGCAGAATAACCGTAGGCGGCAGGATTTCCGACTGCTCCTGGTTCTGTTGTTGCACCTGGGAACCCGCTACCAGGGGGCAGTAATGTTCCATCAACGGTACAGGTTGCTGAACATCCGTCACCGATTGTTTGATTTCCATCATCACACTGCTCACCTAATGCAGGTTGCAATATTCCGTCACCACACTTTTCATTTAGACATAAATTTGAACAACCATCACCATTAACTTTATTTCCATCATCGCAAACTTCAGAACCTTCAAGCAGCCCGTTACCGCATTCAATTACAGGTTGTGGTTCAGGAGTTGGTGTCGGGGTAGGAGTTGGTGTATTAGATGGTGGTGTTGAGTTATTACATAGCTTCTTATTAGATTTGGTCTTCTTTTTCTGACTTTTATATTTATTACTAAGCTTTCCAAATTTCTTTAAAACCTTACCTAATTTCAAGCGATCATCTTTCCAAATATTTCCAGCGACTCCATTAAGCACTACGGAGGATTTTTTTCCAGGATATCTTTTCTCATTTGAAAGATAGCAAGTTATAACTCTTCCTTTAGTTGGCAAAACATCCCAAAAGCTATCTTGATTATCTGTAGTTACAATAATGTTAGAAAATGGTTTGGCTTCAGCATTGATACCAAAAAAATGTATCCCAAATAAAAAAAGAATGATTAAAGAAGCGAATCTTTTCACTAAAACCTAATCCTTACCGCTATGCACATTGTCCAACTATCTATATTTTGCAAAACCAAGGCCACCCAATTTATCAGAATAAAGCCTTAATATATTAACTACCTAACTAAATCGGATCATTTCAAGAGAAGCATCATACCGTGTGGCTATGAACACTATTCATACTAATTATGCTTAGGCATTCTTCTTAAATTTCCTTATTTGCGAAAATTTTTACAACATGAAACTATGCTTTCTAATTAATTTCTCTGAATTATTTTACCTTTTAAAGGAGATAAAGATGAAACTTCAACTTTTTGCTTTTGCATTAGCTTTCGGCATGGCCTTATCAGCGCAAGCTGGAGATACAAAAACCCTTCCATCTGGACTTAAATATGATGAGTCAACCGTTGGTGCTGGCACAGAAGCAGTAAGCGGAAAAAATGTTTCAGTTCATTACACTGGATGGCTTGATAACAATGGAGCCAAAGGTAACAAGTTTGATAGCTCAGTAGATCGTGGAGATCCATTTCAGTTTTCACTGGGTGCTGGTCAAGTGATCAAAGGCTGGGATGAGGGCGTCGCTGGCATGAAGATCGGTGGCAAGCGCACTCTTTATATTCCTGGCACACTAGCATACGGATCAAACGGCATCCCTGGAGTTATTCCTCCGAACGCTACATTAATATTTGATGTTGAGCTTCTTGGTGTGAACTAGAATCCGCGAACTAGGATCTTATAAAAACAGAAAGAGCTGATATCGTTTCAATGCTGGGAGCACTTAAAGCCTTGAAACGATATCAGCTCTTTCTGTTTTGAATAATTAGAGTTGTAGAAAAGAAATGATGCTCAAATGGCCGGAATGTTATACTGCACTGGCTTCAGTAAAGACCATATCAATAATTTAATAGTAGCTCTTTAAATCGCGCCTCATTGATTAGCTCAACTTCTTTAGTGTACTGGATAAATGGCTCTAAGTCTCGGCGCACCTTACGATAATCCACATTCGAAAGCTTCTCCAGCAGAAGTTTAATCCAACCACCATCTTCGAGAGATGTCTTCTCCTTATTTGTCTGGAAAATGGCATTTGAAAGCATTTTAAGATTTGGTTGTGTTTTTCTTGATAGATACCAAAGAAGGTCGTAAAAATCTCGGCCCTTATTAAATCGCCTAAACATAACCGCATGGAGCTTTCCGGCCATGAGAGACGGAATATCGTAGTGCCGTATAGGAAATATAAAATCAGCATTAATTACGCTCTCAATTATCACTGCCCCCTTCGGAGGATTAGTGTCCACCTCTAGCTTGACTGACAGCTTTCGATCCGGTGCCACAGCAATTCCTGCCTCTTGAAGTACAGAGGTAAAATGAATCATGCAACTATCAACGATTCCTGTCTTTTTTTTCAGCTCGACTGCAATATTCTGCAAAGTTAATTCATGCTGAATAGCCTTGGTAATTTGAGTAAAATTATACTTTTTGCTAGAGCTAGAGGTAGTTGAAAAATCCAGATCTGCCGAGTACCTCCTTAATTGATAAATAATTCGAAGTGCAGTACCACCAACAAAAGCCATTCCCTGAAAGGCTTGAGCATCAGAGAGAATCTTCAAAACCAGTATCTGTAGATACTCGCGCGCGACATTATATTTTTCTTCTCTAGTCTTAAGATTCGAAATCTTTTGTAAGAGTAATTCGATCATCTCTTCCCTCGTTTTTTGGAGAGAATATGTTCAAGCTCCTCCCCTACTTTTAATACTTTTACGTTCCGAAATCGCTTTGCTGCGGACAGTAAAGTCTCAGCATTTAGTGCTCTTAGGTTATCCAACCTTAATGATGCAATAACCTCGTCGCTACTCTTGAGCTCCCCTTTCCGTAAGTAGATCAGATCAAGAACTGCCTTTTCGGGAGTGGCAACCAAAGCTGTCCCCGCACCCAGTTTCTGTTTTGTGTATCCCCAAAGCAGAGATTCTTTAATGTTGGAGTAACTGAAAGTACCCAGCGCATTTATAAACCGCGCCGTCTTGCGAGTACCGACTGACATGATCTGCGGTACCCCTTCAGGAATCATCCCATGAAATGAAAGTGCAGATTCAAGACTTACATATGAAGGTTCATATAGGAGATTTGCGAGAGTGAATCGTTCAACCTTTTTAAGGATGTGCTCTTCATTAATCAGGTACATTCCTCGTCGTAGTTCAATCAGCCATTCTTTCTTGCTCCATTCTGAAACAAGTCGACGCACATATGCTGGCTTCTCTTCTAATGAGAAGTATGAGCTCTTGATCACCGGATAGCGCTGATATTTCTGAGTAAATGTTTTGAAGTTCATAATTCTGTATATTACAATTATATGTAATATACAGAATTAGGCAATCCCCATTGGCAGACAATCGGAATCAATTTTGAATTAATCAATATCTGAATAAATCTAGCTGATTAGGAGAAGCGTTGTTTATGTATGGAGGGGCCTTATATCGGTTAAATTGCTCATACTACTACTTCTCACAAATAAAATGAAGATTCTTTGATTTTGGTGATACCTTCCCCGATGATATATCTAGTGCATGAACCTTTTTAAATTTCTGCCTCAATGCCTCCTCAATTTTCAACTCTAATAAATTGAAGAACCTAAATCAACTTATTAATATCACCAGATTTAATAGTTCCATATATTGGCTATTAGTAATGAGCAGTTTTATCGTGCTCTACCCCGACATAGAAAACAATTCAAAATCTCTGGCCTAATTGTCAAAATTTTCAGGGAGGGCTTTTTGAGGCTTTAAGTGCACCCAGCCTTAAAAAGCCCTCCCTAAAAACTATGACAGTATCACCACGGAATCACCATGGAATCACTTTGCGATCCCTAAAGAATTGCCCAGACGATCCGCCATCAGGCAAAGTCGCCAGCCATACCGGAGTATCCGCGCCATCTTTAATTTCCTTAACTGCATTTGGTCCACCCATGTCAGTCTTAGTCCAACCAGGGCAGCAGGAATTGATAAGAACATTTCGACCACGTAGCTCCATAGCTAGATTTGTGGTTAATGAATTTAAGGAGGTTTTTGAAATTCTGTAAGCTGGAGATCTGACCATTTCATACTGTGAATTAAGATTTGACATCTCTGTCATAGATCCCAATATGCTAGACATATTGACGATCCGCCCATAGTCTTGAGCAATCATCATCGGCAAAAAAGTTTTACTAAGAAAAAGTGGGCCGTAAAGATTAGTTCCTAATGTTTGGGCTAATTCGTGTAGCTCTAATTCAGAGGCTAAGGTTCTTCCATCAATCATAATCCCAGCGTTATTAACCAAGATATCTAATCTACCAAAGTTCTCCTCGATATAATTTTTAGTCTCTTCGATATGGAGAAGATTAGTTACATCAAGAATAGCGAGGTGAACATCATGTCCCTCCTCTTTTAAAAGTTTAACTGCCGCTGCTCCTTGATCCTGATTACGACAACCCATAACTACAGTTATCTCTTTTGTAGCAAGCTGTCGGCTAATCTCTAAAC
>Ga0163149_10006455_pt1 | contig 12032 bp, 11 predicted proteins | sample OliLakLV19MP5G1_FD_148604 | JGI IMG/M metagenome (GOLD analysis project Ga0163149, IMG submission 148604) | Freshwater microbial mat bacterial communities from Lake Vanda, McMurdo Dry Valleys, Antarctica - Oligotrophic Lake LV.19.MP5.G1 | ecosystem: Environmental > Aquatic > Freshwater > Lake >...
CTACTACTACTAGCAGCACGCACATACATGGAGCGTAGTTACAAATACAAGTCCGGTGCCATCAGTACAGTAGTTTTCACGTAAGACACAACACACAGTTATCATTCCTTTTGCCTATGCCACCGAGAGAATTCAACAACATGGACGTAGACGCAGGACCAACAGCAATGGATGTGGAGATGGAGGACATGGAGGATCAGCAGGAAATGAGCAATGGCGATGCTGACGGCGGGCCTAACTACCAGTATGAGAATTCCTCGACGGCGGGGTCATCCGTAGGAGACGCTACTCCACCGGAACAACAGCAACAGGCGCCACCTCCGTCCTATCGTATCCCTCGTCGAGGCTCCATGACAGCTGACGAGGAGCGTGAGCGTCGAGCCAGCATCAAAGCTATTCTTGCCGACAAATCTATTAGTCCGCAAAGCCGCCGCAAGTCGATTCAGCATTTGATGGATGGTCGTCGCAACAGTCTCGGCGCTTCCACCCACAGCAGCGTCACTTCTGGGTCGAGCGTGGCGTCGGATGCTTCGAGCGTAGGGGATGAGTCTTACCAGTCGGGAACGAGCGGGCCACCTCTGACGATCCACACGACGCCCCATGGATGCGAAGGAGATGATATGTTTGCCGCGAGCGAGCAGATTCGTCGTATGGAACAGTCGCGTCCTCCTTGTACTCATTATGAACGAAACTGTACCATGATTGCTCCCTGCTGTGGAGCAGCATTTGGTTGTCGTATTTGTCATGATGATTGTCCCATTTTGCCTCCCAAGATCGAGTTGCGGCACCGCATGCACCGTAGTGCCTCGCTTCCCAGTAGCTTTACCGCGATGGACCAGGTTCCTCAGGATACTCACCATCAAATTGATCGTTTCGCTGTCAAGGAGGTCATTTGCCGTGAATGTTTTACACGTCAATCCAGCAAAACGTAAGTTTCGGATCCGGAGGAAGCTTTACGGGGGTCCTGTTACTTTTTCCAATCCCCCCTCTTACTGGTGATCCTGACCTTTGCTTCGTTTCTGTTCTTCCCTATTCCGATTGATTTTAAAACAGAAACAATTGCATCAAGTGCGGAATTAAGTTTGGAGAATACCACTGTAATATTTGCAATCTCTGGATGAACAACGACGAGAGGCCCTATCACTGCCCTGATTGTGGATTCTGCCGAGTAGGAGGGGCGGAGAATTTTCAACACTGTCATGACTGTGGAATGTGCATTGACCGAAGTCTCTACACCAATCACAATTGTAAAAGTGGAAAATACAAATCCAATTGTCCAGTATGTCAAGAATTCTTGTTTAGTTCCCGAAGTGCCTCGCATGAAATGCCATGTGGTCATGCGATTCATTGGGAATGCTTCCGACAATTGGCTGCACATGATTCCCGTTGCCCCGTCTGCAAGAAGACAGCCGAGACTCGAGAACGAATGATGCCCACTTGGAATGCTATGGCCGCAGGGGTCGCTCTCCAGCCGGTTCCGCCTGAATTGTGCCGCGTTGTCAACATTAGTTGCAACGATTGTGAGCAACAGGATGATGCCAGAGCCTGGCATTTTCTTGGGGTACAGTGCCGAAATTGTTCTTCCTTTAACACGGTCGTCGATCGTATTATCATGTCGGGTGAAGAGGCATATGATTTCTTGGAGACCATGACGGCGCGACGAACAGTGTTGGAAGGCCAGCAAAGAGCAGCCCAATTGGGCGGCGCGGACACGCAAGAACAGACAGAAGGGGAATTGGGTGCAAGACCCGAACAACGTCGTCGTCCCAATCGCAGACGGTCTCTGTATTAGCATCTTTCAGACGAAACGAGCACAAAAGTTCGTTTCTTTCACGGTTTGGAACCTTCCATACCAGTACCGGGAGTGTATATACCCGTTACTGAGCATGGACCAACGAAGGGGTTTGCTGCCTCATTCATCGCGTCAGCTAACCAAAAGTCGGATGGAACAGGATTAGCAGCTTACCGCCGCGTCTACGTCGTAACGAAGAAAGTATACTTTTTATTGAGTTGTTAAAGTTTGACGATTTAGAAGCATTAATGTAATATGAAAATAAGCACTTTAGTAATTATGCGGAATCTACTGAATGAAACGGATTTGACGAAGAGCGGCAACTCGCAAATTCCAATCCCAAGTTATCTTTCGACAGTTTGCTCTCTCTACTAGTAGTAGGCATTTTGAATTATTTACAGCCGTCCCAAGACAAGAAGGTCCTTCTTAGAAATCGTCGTCCTTTTCATCTACACAGATCACTAGACTACCGTAGCCAGTGAATCTATCCAACGTACTCTGATTTGAGCGACGTAAAACCTTCGGGACTGGTCTCTTCAATGGAATTTTCTGCAAAGCAGCTTCCAGACTCCCAGAGGCGCCACGGCTGTTGGCTTCGCACTGCCGCTTGAAAGCACGCTCGAGTTCCCCTGGAGCCTTCTTAGCAGGCCGCTTCGACGGATTTCGGTATGGTGCAAACTTGCGCGCCGCTTGCGGCTTACAAGCTCTATCGCTCGACGGAGACTCCAATTCGTCCGAGCTTCCCCACGCATCGAAGGCGTCATTTCGTTTGCTTTTCTTGGCACTGCCGTAGTCGAATGCTGGTGGATTTTCGACAGCATTCACGTGGTCGACTTCCGTAACAACGTGAGCGTCTTCGTGGTTGGCATTGTTACTGGGCTGTCTCATATCCTCCAGCGTTACTCTTCTGACCGATTCCTGCTGCTTTTTCGAGAAGAATTTGCTGATTGTGCCGTTTTGCGTTTTGGCAGCTCCAGTTTTGCGGGGGGGTCCATTCATAGACTTGTTCAACCCCTTATTTGTTGCGTGTCGGTGACCTTTCGAATAAGGATTATGGTGGTTGTGTCGGCCAGCGTTTTCACCTTGAGATGCTCTAGCACTAGCGGTGCGATCATGGGACCCCCTGATTTCTCCTTGTGCAGGCCACGAGTGCTCCCTCTTCTGTATCTTCTGAACAGGCACCGAGTTGACCGCGCAATCCTCTTCAACGTCATTTCTTTCAAATTCTTGCCCCAGCGAAGTTGAGCTGTCATCCATTCTAGATCTTGAAACCAAAAAGGCAGACACACCCGCTACGGCACACTCAGAGATTGAATCTAAGTCGCTTGATTCTTGGCTTAGTATGTGCAGTGAGCTGCCTTTCGGCTCGATCGGGGCGTCAATTTCTGGCAAGGATTCATCGTCGGAAAGTTGCCCACTTGGTTGCGATTGCTCGATTTCATCCAAATTCGATGGCAACTCGAGCGTACTTTCGCTGTTTTGGCGATGAGACGCTGGGACTTTCATTGTCTGAGATGCAGAGGTGTTTAGTGATCTAGACACAGTGATTAAACGACTCTGGCTGGCTCTGCGGCCCCCGAATTCGCGCTTGACACAGCGAACGTCTCTTCCATTATTACACGCACTGAAATGGGCGAAGGGATTGGTCGGACGAAGCTGTTTTTGCGAGGGCATTTGTCGGTTTGCGTCTATTGTCGAGAGAGGTGGTCCTTTTCTTGCCGCGTAACCGTAGTTATGAACTGGTGCAGTTGTTTTGTTCTCGCCGTACAGATTGATTAAGTCAGAGATGTCACTATCCATTTCCCGCTTAGCCTCACAACGAGATTTCGATTGCTGCGTTAGCATTGTTAGTTTTCCAGCCCTTTGTGGAGGAGACTCCTGGTCACACGAGGAATCACCCAGCTCATTCTCGACCTCAATAGGAGAATTTGGAAAACCTGTGCCTTTCGCCTTTAAATTACCCATCGACCTCGCAAGCTCTCGAATGCAAGCGTCGTCCCCCAAAAAAGAAAGATCACCTAGAGCCTCCAGGGCTGGAAAGTACCCAGTGCCACTTCCCGGGCCTCGTGGGTCCATCAAAGGTACGATATTGCCGTCGACGTCTTTGACAGGGTGGTAGTAAAAGACGGATTCACTTTTCAAGAGAAGATTGTTGTAGTCTTCCGATTGGACCCCAATTTTGGCTTTTTTGGACAGTCCAGACAGCGCGCGTCGGTACACCTTCTCAGGCGAAACATCTGAATTGTCGCGAACAAGCTTAAACGCTGTGACCAATCCTACTCCACTTAGCAAGCTGGGAGCATAATCACAGCCCGATAGAACGCAGGCTTGGACGAACAAACGCTCGCCCCTTCCAGGATGTGTCCTTTGACGAAAGGCCATGTGGTTGACCATTGACAATATCCCTACGCTGCTACTTTTTGTCTTGCTTTTCTTTCCCCCCTCTTGCGGATTTCTTGCGCCTGAGCCATTGACCAGCCAGTCCATACTGACAATATCACAAACGCCCGATGCCCGATCCAGCTTGAAAATAACGGGGAACGATGCGTGACACGCTGCCAAATATACTGCAACATCAGAATCCTTTTTATAGTGGTTGGTTTTTGTTTTAATAAGATGTACAGCATTTCATAGATGAGATCGTGACAGGAAAATGAAACAACAACAACAAAATGACGGTTGCTTACCTCAGTAACGATTGCGTGTGCTTTGCCATCCAAGCAAAGGCGAACTAATTGTGCGTCAGCCTCGTATGGAGACCATAAAAAAGAAATAGGAAGACGTCGTTGTTGGGCTATGCGTGTGATGCGAGCCATAACGGCCTTTGTGAATCTTTCTCCGATTTTGATGCAAGCTTTGTATTTTTCCTCGCTGTCTTTGACTTGCCCTTGGCTTTTGAAACGCCTCGCGTCGTTGAGGTTTGTTTGTCGTCGCCGTTCTCGCTCTTGATTAGTGACGCTCTTGAGAGGACATCGCTTTCCGTCCATTACGAGAATAATTTTTCCAATTTGTGCAAACGTCGTCAGTTCTTGACAACGTTTGACAATGTAATTGGCAGATGTATCGATGCACCGTGCGTCGAATTTCCCTCGTTCATTTGCTTCTACGTAGTGCTCCGAGATGGAGTATACAGACTTGTGGAGCCAGGACGACGCGTCCACAGCCAAGGATTTTCCAGAGAATTCTCGAACACTTCCTTGTCGTGAACAAAAAGTAAGTCCCTTGAGCAATCCAGTAATTCCCATGGTTGTCGTTTATGGTACTCTACGCACAGAGTGCAAGAAATGACAGATGTTTTTCGGGGCCTCTCTACCGTCGCCAACACAGTGGTACCGATTGCTAGCGCAATGGAACAACGAATAATAGAGTGTGTGACCTGGGTGATGATTATTATGATGATGATGTGGGTGAGCGTTCAGGTTGTTGTGATGATCAAAGCCGTTCCTCTCTTCGCTCGCCGTGCAGTATCGATACTTACTACTAGCTAGCTAGCTAGCTAGTAGGAGTACTAGCTAGTAGTATTACGTGCTGTACACCAGGTAAGTACAGCACGCAGAGGCCATGCGCTATTTCATTGCATAGAACGGCTGTGTCTTTGAATTTTGGCGCGAAGTTAGAGATGGGGTTAGATTTCACGAAAAAGTCTGCATCAAGTTGCATTCATGTAATTGCTACAATTTGCAAATGTTATAACCAGACAAGAGAAGTGAGCTAGGTTGGGGGTCACAACTTCTACAATGCTTTAATGTTTCTCCAAAGTGGTTATCCCTTGGACGAACAATTCCGATGACAAAGGATCAGCACGACAGAATGACAAAGCTCATGGGGTCTACAAAAACAGCTACAACAACTAACAGCTTGAAATCTCTTCCTTCAACAATTAATAAGTATTTCAAAACCTTATAAGAAAACACAAGAAAAAAATGTAGATGGAATCAAGGTACAACAAAACCTTGTCAATGGGATCCATGATGATCTGGAAAGGGAATGCAAAATGTCTTTAAAGAATTTTTAAAAAAAAAACATGCTTCGTCGGTGAACTGGTCAGAACCTGGCTCAAATGATGGGGCCAGATTCAAGCTTATCTGAACTGTCATGACATTGATCAGTTAAGTGGGTTTCCATGCTTATTGGGCTCTTGTTTAGCAGAGCTTTTGAGCTATTTAATTTAGTCATCACTCAAACAATCTTTTTGAGGCACATGTTCTCTGAAACAGAACTGAAGCATCAGGCAATCTTCAAGTTAGCAGCAGTCTTGTCAAAGTTCAAAACTTAATGCCACATGTTAGATTTAATTAGTGGGACAACTATGCAGTCAAAAATGTTATTAAATTTTGTTCAGGTTGCATGAATGAGTTGGGCTGCAAAGTTCCAGACAATCCAAAGTTGTCATTGAGTTTGAAACAAATCCATCAGGAAATGTGACAATTGATTCTTGTAGGCATTATAAGTACAACAGGCTGGCAATCGTTACTGTGCAGGTGGGTACAATGAGCTTTTTCCTACAGCATGAAGGGAAGATGGTCAGATGGTATGGGATGGTGAATGTTGATAGCAGCAACTGAACTTTAGCGACATTAATGAAAGCATTGCTGGTGTTTACTAGTAAAAGTTGTGGACTGAAAAGAAAAATCATGCAGGTTTGACAAGCATAACTAAAAATTGAGACCAAAGTGTTTCGCATCATGGCCAAGCTGGCAGTTGGTATCCAATGGTTACCACCCCAGTGGCATTGTTCGTTAAGTCAAATTGATTAAACTTCTGTGGTTGAGAAGTTGAGTTCATGATCTGGTCAAATCTCTTAATAAAATGTTGCAAGGGATTAAATGAGATCATGAAAGTGTGTGACTGCCCTACAGATCAATGGACAAATTGTGAATGCTGTTGGAACATTAGCTACATTAGTGAGAACAGAGAATGACTCAGATGCCATGCCTTTTCCTTCATTGATACAGTGGAATTGTGAAACATTTCTCTACTGCCCTCAATGCTCTTTATCTTGTGCCTCCCCCAACTCTTGGGGGTCTATTTCTTTTGTGACAATTTTATTATTGTTGTTGTTACTAGTAGATGTTCCAAAGACTCATGTGACTGCTGTCATCATTGTCTAATCTGTGCAAAAATTAATTCGTAGTTAAGCTGGGTTGACTTGAATGTTTCGTCTTGCATTGTCATGCCCTCTTTGTTGATCATTGATATTTGTTGTAATTTTAATTCCATGAGCAAGATTTCTAGAGCTTAAGCAGAGGGTGTTTACTAGTGACAAGCTCATTGGTGATAGCATTGAGATTAGCTCTGGGTTGTTGGGCTCAAATGCTTTTGGTGTGCATCAAGCCACAAAGAACATTCTTTGTCTTGCTCGCCAGCATGGGCATTGATTGGGTTTGCTACAAATTGTTGAAAATTGTCATTGACTCGTCTGAGTCAGGTTCTAAAAGCTTGTTCTGAGGTTGAGCTGTTGGCGGGCCAGTTGTGCGACTTACAGATGGGACTCATGCACGTTTTATCACAAACTGCTATCTCTGGACAACGCATGAACGTGGACGATGCAACTGCATTGACGTGATCTCATGAGGGTTGCTCTACAAGAGCTCACTCTCTCAACACATCATGCTCTACGTAGTCTGATTAGATTAGTCTTTATCACATCACACCACACATTCTGCTCGACCATGACCAGCCTAGATTTGTGGTCTGACATGACCTGCAATGCTTGAAGAGGATCTCTTGGATCAAATGCGTTGCTGATGCTATCATTCCAAAATAAAATTTATTGTGCCAAATTAATTTCAATGAGACTTTTTGATGGGCTAATGTCAAAAACAACATTGAAGACATGTTGCTAGTAGATGATGCCCAAGATGTGATCAAGATGCACAAACTATGTTCTTCAGTTAGTAATCCTTCCACCATTGTTGAACTTGTAATCTGTTGTGCAGAATTTTTCTCAATCAGTGTCTATTTTTTCTCCCAGGCTGACAACATAATTCCCAATTCCAAATGTGTTTTAAATCACAATCTGCATGTTAAGCAACTTTGATTCTATTTTGATGTACCAAACATTTTTGACATGGTTAACACCTTGCTATGTTACAAAACAATGACACTATCTTGATTGTTTTGAAAGCAAAGTTTTGTGTAGAGAACGTTGAGAGATATAGGGTGTAGTGCAAAATTATCTAGCAGTGTCATTACTTTGATCAAACCTTTTCATTGTGTTAGATGCAGTTGTTAAGGGCAATGCAAAAGTTGGTTTGTTCCATCTTTAACAAAATATTTTGCGCCCTTCAATTGTTGGCTGTGCAAGTGCACATGCCCAATCTTTGGTGGTTCTTGATTGCCCAAGGATTCATTTGCCCCCAACTTTAGTGTAGGGGTTGTCAAAGTTTTGTCGTTCTGTCTGTCTGTGCACATACTGACATACATGCATGTGTGTCACATGTTGGGCATGTAAGGGTCATGCGACAGTGGTAACCAATCAGATAAGAGGAATGTCACAGTGGTGACTTGCAAGATAGGAAACCAGAACTCTAATGCCACTGCTAGTAGAGTTTCAGCCGTAAAGTTTTAAGGGTCACAACGAGAACGTGTGCATCCAATGCAACTGTTACCAGCAGCTATTACACCATCACAATGAAAGGGTGCTGGAGCATGAGCTCAATTGTTGAGGGCACACGCTTGGTGGATTCAAACTTGTTTGCGGAATTGTTGAAGACATGAGTGATCCGTCCCCGCTAGGTCCGGTAAATGGTGCCTCTCTAGCTTGTGGTGCGCGCGAGCCGGGCATTTCAAGAGTTTCAAGCATTTCAAGCATTTCAAGAGATAGCAACACATTTCAAGAGTGTTTCAAGAGATAGCAAGACTTTTCAAGTGTTTCAAGAGCACGTTTCAAGAGTTTCAAGAGCATGCCGGCGATCAAATTTCGAAATCGGATCAAAGCCGGTTTTGCACTTAATCGTTGCGTGCCGGGCATTTCAAGAGTTTCAAGAGTTTCAAGCATTTCAAGCGTTTCAAGAGATAGCAACACATTTCAAGAGTGTTTCAAGAGATAGCAAGACTTTTCAAGTGTTTCAAGAGTTTCAAGAGCACCTTTCAAGAGTGACTGACGAAACACGACTGAATTTTGTGTATCGATCGTTATTACCGGACCTTGCCGGTGCAGAGGATACAGCAAAAGGAGTTGATACGGCAGAGGATACAAAGAAAGGACACGGCGGCTACAGCAAACCGTTTCACTTGGTTGGTCTATTTATTATCTAGTTGCTACTATGTAAGTATGGTATATGAGGTTTCTTGATTTACTGTCTCTTTTCATATCCAAGTTTTCCATGTCATTTATTTGCCACGATTTATCGAGGCGTCTCTCAGATCAGGCTCAAGGCGGTGCGTGCCCCGCCTGCATCGAGTAACCTGATGATCTTCTCCTTTTCCTCCTGAGGAATGTTGGCCTCCGTCACCTTCTCCATCAGAGCAGCTACTTCCTTCTCCTTCTCTACGTACTTCAGAGCAATGGCTGCAAGGTTGCTTTGAGTTTGGCAATCAATGAACTTGGTACCCTCTTTGTAAACGAGCTTGGAAGCAAGGCATGACGCAATGGCATTCTTGATATATTGATCAGGAACTCTCTCGTGAATCTGATCAAACGACAAATCTGCAATTGTCTTCGGTAAGTGGGCTCTGCGAAAATAAAAGAAAGAGACCAAGAGAGGGGTAAGTAGCGATCAATCGCAGGGGAAACGCCGGGAAGGTACATGTGTTAGACGGCGTACTTACCGGAATAGTGGCAAGAGCGCATCCCTGTCAATTTCAGACAAATCATCTAGTGCCAGCGTCAACGCGTCTGTCGTTGCGTTGATTGCATTACTGATGATCTGACTTATACCGGGCAGGCTGCCCCCCTGCATGCTATATTCTCTGAAGAGCAACTCGGCTTCCAGTTTTGCCATGCCACGCAACTTTGCAAGCACCTCTTCAACGATTTGTGCTTTGTTTGCCACGAAGTCTTCCTCAGAGAGCAACATCGCAGCGCAAATCTCATACGAACTTGTAATCACCCCTCCTTTGTTTGCACTAGAATCCTTGACAATCAGCACCCCAGCATCTGCAAAGAGAGCCTGTCGAGCTTCAGAAGTCACGAAGAGATTCGCTCCTTCAACAATAAGTGGCGCAGAAGCAGTTCCGTCGGGTTTCAAAAAGTTCTTGTAATTTTGGATGTCAATAGTGTTTGGTCTTCCTCCGCAGGGAAGAAAAGCATCAGCCTCGAGACGGTTATGCATGGTGTTACGCATCTTGACGCCTTGCTCCGTCGAAACGTCATGCAACACTCCATTCGGGCCCAAATTCGACTTATCAAAGTTCGAAATGCACAAACTCGCTTTAAAAAGGCGTAACAACTCATCATGCGACAGGCCATCTGGGTCCTCCGCGCACCCGGAGTGGTCTGCTACCCCAACAATCTTCACGTTCTCTCCGTACTCTCGAAAAAGAATTTTGAGCTCATTTCCAGCAACATCGCCATCTGGCCCTCCTGTCATCTTGACTGTAAAAGAATCTTTCTTTGGGTCAATGTTCAATACGTGCCTCAAGGCGACATCCAAATAGACGTTCACGCCCTCGGAAGTTACTCCGAACTCTTTGTGATTGATTCCAGCACGCGGCTAAAATAGAGGCAAGGGTGAGGCAAAACTTGAACGAGTGCGGGTGTGAATACAACTCGGGCAGCCCCGACATGGAAACGCTTACCTTACTGGACATGAACGCTGCAGGCACATCATATTGACGCTTTCCTGCGCGGTCAATTACCCAGTTGATATCATCGGGGATCACCTGCTCATCTGGGCCCAAGTACCTGATTGGAATAATGAGTCACGCGTTTAGGGGTTCGGAAACGTTTGTAATGGTTAGAACGTCGGATTCGTAACCCGGGTCGAGGCTTCGAACCACTAGTAGTACCATGCCTAGCTCCAATTTACTTACAAAATCTCTTTCTTGCCATAGTAATCGACAATCCTGTCGCGAGTTTCTTCTGTGTCGACAATTAAATCCAGAATTGTGTCGGTAAATGCCTTCACGCTCTTCCTCATCACAAAATTTTTTGCTCCGGCCCCTAAATCAACTGCATCGATCAGGCAAACTGCCTTGCTCCCGCCCTCTGCATTATGACAAGAGCACAAATAACAGCACAAGTTAGGAAAACCCAAGAGAAGAAAATCGGGAGCAACCACACGGACCAAGGGGTTCTGAATACTACTCGCCTGGAATATCTTTGTTCTTGAGCTGTTGTGCGAAGGCCAGTCCATAGCACTCATCGTATTGGTGTGCTGATTCTAAAGCCATCTGTTCCGACGTGGGAGGAGTCACGAGGCGCAGTCCTCCTCTCGAAATATCGCGGAATCGAACGTGATAGGCGTTGAATTTCCTTCCATGAGCGAAGACGATGCCAAACGGTAACTCACGGTCTTCTCCCATGATTTTGGGATCCAACCGCAAGCCAAGAGAGTACCTATCTTCCATGAAAATGTTTGTCTTCAAGGTATGCGCCACAACTTCAATCATCTTATGAAGCAAGGCCAAAGCTGTTGCATCTTCCACCTCAGCATCAATTGCTTTCTTCAGCTCGTTGCATCGCGCGTTGAAATCTTCATCGGGCATTAGTTCAGAAGCTGGGTTGAACCGTTCCAAAAACAAATCCGCAATACCAGCGGCGTGTTCAATGTACCTTTCCTTTGTGATCGTCTCCAAAATGTGCGCCTTGGAGTAAACCAGACTATTTTCCTTCGCCATAATAGGGTGCATGAAGGAACCAATGGCAGTGATGATCTCTCCACGTTTCACACCAAGCCAAGGATATCTGTCAAAGACCAAGTCCTGAGTCGCCGTGTCAAGCCATTTGCATCGCTTCAATTCCCTCACCAGCACCTGGAAAGTTTCGTCACTGACGGTGGTGCCTTCCACTGGAGACACGTGCATGCGTAGCATTGTGACGGATCCATTGTCTCCGTCTTCAATCAAGTCCAAATGGGCATTCACCACATCTAAATTATGCAAGAACAATAGACGAGCGGCATTTTCTGTGATAGATATAGAAGAGGATTCGGTCAGAGACAGCGAACAGATTGCCATTCTTAAAAAGTGAAAAGTCGTGCTTGGAAAAGAAAGTAATCACCTAGAATTGCTTGCGGCAAACTGTTGCCGACTGCCATGTTCACCCAGTAAGAATTTTCTGCATCCTCTCCAGAGG
>Ga0163149_10006457_pt1 | contig 12029 bp, 11 predicted proteins | sample OliLakLV19MP5G1_FD_148604 | JGI IMG/M metagenome (GOLD analysis project Ga0163149, IMG submission 148604) | Freshwater microbial mat bacterial communities from Lake Vanda, McMurdo Dry Valleys, Antarctica - Oligotrophic Lake LV.19.MP5.G1 | ecosystem: Environmental > Aquatic > Freshwater > Lake >...
TGCGATTGGAAGCCTGCCTGTAATGCCAATGTTTGAAATTCAGGAATACTGTATTTGTAAGAATACTCTGTCCGCAACAGCTCTCCTGCAACAAAGGAGAACTCTCTACTCTTTAGATGTACAATTTGGGCTTTGCGGCTGACAATATACATTTCAATTCGACCTTTAGGTGCATTGTAAAACGCCCGATACTCAAAATTATTCACCTCAAAATCGGCACCTAGTTCGCGATTGATCCGCGTCAGCAAATTTAACGCAAATGCAGCAGAGATTCCTTTTGCATCATCGTAGGCAGGCTCTAAAATAGCGTTACTCTTTTTTAGGTCAATGCCAATCAGCAAACTCCCTTCGCCACCCAGTAATGTGGCTACATTTCGTAAAAACTCAATGGCTTCAGCGGGTTCCAAGTTGCCTAGAGAAGATCCAGGGAAAAACCCCACACGGCGTTTACCCGCAAGCATCGGAATATTTGGCAGCTGCAGCGGTTGCGTATAGTCGGCACAGATGGCGATCGCCTCCAATCCTGGATAATCATCCACTAGCTGCAAGCAAGATGATTGCAAGTGCTGCTTTGAAATATCTAGCCCCACATAGGTAGTCAACTGGGGCATTGCATCTAACAAAATCCGCACTTTTTGACTACTGCCACTGCCAAACTCAATGAGGGCGCTATCTCCAATTAAGGTGGCGATCGCTGGAGCATAGGTTTGCAGAATTCCCATTTCTGTGCGTGTCAGATAGTACTCATCGAGAGTGCAAATGGCATCAAATAGCTCTGCACCCTGTTTGTCATACAGGAACTTAGGCGAAATTGTTTTATGCCGTTGGCTGAGTCCAGATAGGACATCACTCAGGAAATCTTCTAAGGGTGGATGCAAGTCATAGAGTTGAATGTTGGGTTTGGAATGAAGTGTTGAAGACATAAGAATCGGGAATAAAGGATTGGAGCTTAAAAAATATTGGTTTGAAACAGAACTCTGATCACGATTGCCTGCTTGCAGGAAAGCACCTGAGGGCATGCCATGCTCCTCCAGGGATTTGCTGGCTGGATCAACTAAGATGTCGGAGCAGATTAGCGTTACTGAGCCAGCCGAATGCCGCTAAACTGCCAGCGGGTAGCAGGCGGGAAAAAATTGCGGTAGCTAGGACGAGTGTGATCAGGTGGGGTGACGCAAGAGCCTCCCCGCAAAACTATTTGGTTACACATAAATTTGCCGTTGTATTCTCCAACGGCTCCCGCAGCCGCTTTAAAGCCGGGATAGGGCAAATACGCGCTCTGCGTCCATTCCCAAACATCGCCAAACAGTTGATCAGGCCGAGTTAGACCCATGGCTGGAGCTGGGTGAAGCCGCCCGTTTGCCAAAAAATTACCCTGCACAGGAACTGCATCAGCGGCCACTTCCCATTCTGCTTCAGTGGGTAAGCGTTTCCCAGCCCAGCGGGCATAGGCATCCGCTTCATAAAAACTGACATGGCAAACGGGTTCATGTTCATTTACCTGCCGCAGCCCCCCTAGGGTCATCGTCCACCAGTGTCCGTCAATTTCTTCCCAGTACAAGGGTGCATCCCACTGGTTCATCTGGGCGGTGGCCCAACCTTCAGACAGCCAATAGTCGGGCTTGCCATATCCGCCTGCTTGCATGAATTCTAAATACTCCCCGTTGGTGATTAAGTGAGAGGCAAGGTAATAATCTGGCAAATAGACCGAGTGCAGCGGACTTTCATTATCGAAGGCAAAGTCGTCACCTTTATATCCGACGGTGTAGAGACCACCTGGATAATCGAGCCATTGTTCTTTAGATGCAACGTCACCACGCCCTACTGCTGGCAAATCGGCTCGATAGGCCGGACGCGAGGGATTGAGCGCTAAAATATGTTTAATATCGGTGAGCAGCAGTTCTTGGTGCTGTTGTTCATGATGCAGTCCTAGGGTGACCAAATCAGTCAGGGCGGCAGGGCTAGCTTGGCTCTGTTCCAGATTTTGCAGCAGACCCTGCATGGCTTGGTCTACATAGGCTCGATAGCGATAAACTTGCTCTACCGTAGGACGTGACAGTAGACCGCGCTCTGGACGCGGATGGCGCTTGCCAACGGCTTCGTAGTAAGAGTTGAACAGGTAGCCAAACATAGGATGAAATACGTCATAGTCTGGCAGATAGGGAATGAGCAAAAATGTTTCAAAAAACCAGCTAGTATGCGCCAAATGCCACTTAGGCGGGCTAACATCTGGCATACTCTGAACGCCATAATCTTCGATTACTAACGGTTCACAAATGCGATCGCTGAGCTGTCGCACCTGTTGATACTGCTCCAATAGAGGCAGAACCTTAGAGACTGAGGATGTAAAAATTGGACGGGTCATGGTTGGCCTTCATGGATAGAAAACGAGATCTAGAGCAGAACTATACCAGCACAACTATGGTATTAGAACAGGTGCTCTCTAAAAAACAACCATCCTCAGAGGGAAGCCAGATGGTAGCTTGTAGTGTTTACCTCTGTTCTGCTAGCGATCAACGTCCTAAAGATTCTGCCGATTGAAACCCGAAATTAAATGATTTTTTACTGAGGATTGTATTCAAATATGCTGAACGTGTTGGCTAACTGGGCAACCTAATATCGGGCATTGCTCTACAGGTACTGCTTTGATCACATCCTCAAATCGGGACACGCCAACCTGTTGATGCAGTTGTTCCAATATCTCCCGAATATAAGCGGTGACCTCGTTGCCTCTCATCCCCATACAGTGCTTCGCATTGATTTGATTCACTTTGCGATCGCCTTGCCAAATTTCAGCAGCAATCGCATGAACCGGGGCATCTTTTCCCTGACGATAGAGCACTAGAACGGCAGCATAGGGGAACGGTAAGGAGGGTGGGCTAAATTCGATCGGGTCTAGTGCAGCTGGGTTGTGCTGAATCTGCTGAAGCTGATTTTGAGCCAGCTGATTTTGATCTGGCTGAATCGCCTGTTTTTGCAGTTTCCGCATCCGTCTACGTGTCTGATTGTCGTCTTGGCGGTGGCGGTAGTGATTGCGGCGGCGGTGACAGTCATAGCCTAATTTGCGACAGTCCGCTGGATTCCAACAGTTGTCTCCATCAAATCCATCAGATCCATGCAGGGCGATCGCCTCTTCTGCTGGCAAAGTAGCGCAGTGTTGGCACTTGCGGTTGACGGGTCGAGCCATAGAAGTAAAACGAGGAGTTAACTTAGCGTAAGTTTAGCGTTAGCCAGAGCCTTTGGCTATAGTTGGAATAGATATTTATTTGTCAATCGATCAACTTCGATATGATTTACAGGGTAGGCGGTATCCCACAGAAGCTGCGCGTTTCTGGGATACCGCAGGCTTTACGGAGCTGCGCCTAGTAGAAGACGGCGCAAGTTTAGCTACCGTAGGGCGGGCATCTTGCCCGCGCAGGCTGGAAGCCTGCACTACGAACAGTAGGCAGATTTATGCCTCAGACTACTAGTCCGTTCATAGTTTAAAGGTCCGCCACCATGGGAACCGCTGGAGCCGACAATACTCATATGCCGATCTCTCCAGAATTTGATGGGTTGGTGCAGCAGGCGATCGCCCATCCATCTACTGCGGAGTTTCAGGTATTTTGGGAGCTGTTGGTGCCGATTCTAGAACAGTTGCCGCAGAATGAGCGCCTGCATGTTGCGGGAGAGGCGATCGCCCAACTGGCTACAGTCTGCGCAGCGCGAGCTACCTGGTTACTCGACGGTTGGCAAAGCAAATATAATCCAGCCCCGTCTGAGGCGATTGGCGAGCCAGTTTTAACGGACGATATGCTGGCGGGGGTGCTCCGCCATACGATGAGTTTAAATTTGGATGAGATTTTGGAATTGTTAGAGCCACAGCAGCGGAGTGGGCGATCGCATCCAGACGATTCACTAGCAGAAGCGATCGATAAAGACGCCCTATTAGAAATGCTTGATCAGATCAGCGTAAAACAGTCGGCGCTAGAGACAGCCTACGAAGAATCGATCTCCGATTGGTCTAGAACCGTGCGTGAGTGGCTGCAAGTGCAGCCGCAGCCCGTGGACATGGGGACGGTTTTCCAAAACGTTCACCTTTCTCCAGTGCGCGTTTGGCTAGGGCTATTGCTAGGAACTGGCTATCAGTGGGAGCATCGTTGGGAGACTGAGGAAGAATTTTATCGCCCTGCTAACATTCGCGTATCGTGCCAGACGGCTATTGAGCTAAAGCCTACTGAGCTAAAAATTGAGCTATAGCAGAGAGTCCGTAATAGAATTAAATTAATCAAATTACGGACAGCATAGCGAATGATTATTACGACTGCTTCGTTTAAGGGGGGTGTCGCAAAAACCACCACAGCTATTCACCTTGCGGCGTTTTTCCAAACCAAGGGCAAGACATTGTTGATTGATGGTGACCCCAACCGTTCGGCAACTCGATGGGCAGAACGAGGTTCTCAGCAGGGTGGTCTATCGTTCAAGGTAGTTGGCGTCAATCAAGCGGCACGATACAGCACAGGGATTGAGCATTTTATCATCGATACTGAGGCCAGGGCTGAAGAGGATGACCTAAAGGAAATTGTGGACGGGTGCGATCTGCTCGTATTGCCGACTACGCCTGATACTTTGTCGATCGACGCCTTAATTCAAACGGTGGAGCTATTGCAGGCTTTGGGAACAGATAAATATCGAATTTTGTTAACTAGAGTGCCTCCTAATCCTCGCAAGGAAGGTGAGGAGGCGCGTGAGTTTTTGACAGAGGCCGGATTCCCCTTGTTTAAGGGCAAAATTCGAGAAGCGGTGGCATTTCAAAAAGCGGCAAACGAAGGTGTCATGGTCAAAGATGTGAGCGATCGCCGCGCTGGACTGGCTTGGCAAGAATATTGTGCGATTGGTAAGGAGATTGTGGGATGAGTAGAGTCGAAAAGACAAATCGGTTTAAAGGGTTGATGCAAGTGATTCGGCAAGATGTTTCTGTCGTAGAAGCAGTAACGGCACCCATAGATCTGGCAGCTTCCGATTCACTAGCTCCAGGGACCGAAGACTCAGGGACTGAAGCCCCAGAAACTGAAGACTCAGGGACTGAAGACTCAGCGGCATCTGTAGATGAGTCCGTTATTTCTCTCCCCAGTACCGCACAGCCCGTGCCAATCACAGTTCAGCTCCACAAAATCCACCGAGATCCTGATCAAGATCGGCGTTATTTTGATCCAACTGAGCTGGAGAACATGGCCGCATCGATTAAAAAAGTTGGCGTAATCGATCCACTTTCCGTACGGGTATATCCAGGCCAACGCGATGAATTTGACCTATTGGCGGGGGAAAAACGGCACCGTGCCGCCGAACTGGCCGGGTTGGAGGTCGTTCCGGTTAGGATTTTTGAGATTGATGATAATACTGCTGCTGACATCAAATCGATCAGTAACCTTCAGCGCAGCGATTTGAGCAAATGGGAAGAAACTAGCGCGATCATGAATATGCTTTGTCGTCATTTAGGGGTAGAACCAGAGGAGGTGGTGAGCATCCTAAATCAGATGGCCAATCAAAAACGGGGACTTACGTCCAACGTTGTCCGTAATGAGGATCTTGAGGTAGTTCAGGAAGTATTTGCAGTAGCAGGACGATTAACGCCTGAAAGTTTCCGTAAACATCGACTACCGCTTTTGAAGTTGCCTTCCCATATCCAGGCAGTTTTGAAAGAGGGCAAGCTGCACTATACCAAGGTTAACGAGGTGCTCCGAGTTAAAGACGCAGAGCAGCAACGTCTGCTGTTGGAAGCGGCGATCGCCCAAGAATTGTCTGTAGATGCCATTCAAGTTCAGGTGAGAGCTTTACGGCAGGATGCTGACGATAGCGGCACCGCTTCCCATCAGGCTCTGTTAACGCAAGTTAAAGGGCTGCCACAGCGGTTAAAAAGGGCTGGTGTCTTAGAAGATGCTAAAAAACGGGCGCGGCTGATGAAGCTTCTAGGTCAGATTGAAGACCTGATCCATTAATTAATGTGAGCTTGGTTAATTCAATGCTGTGGACAGTTTTTATGAAAGTGCTGGGAACCCGCATTGTATCGTCAGCATTTGCCCTCACCCTTTTCATGTATGCCGAAGGCTTTAAGTCCTCTCCCAAGAGGGGCTACCGTGTACACACATCTTGGACAAGGTATCAACGTACTGCGAGATCCCCCTAAATCCCCCTTAAAAAAGGGGGACTTTGAATCCGGTTCCCCCTTTTTTAAGGGGGGTTAGGGGGGATCAAACCCAGTTGAGGCTGCATCAGAAGACTTGTGTGTACACGGTAGCCCAAGAGGGGAGAGGGACTTCAATCCGGCTCCCCTTCTCCCTTTTTGGGAGAAGCGATTATCTTGAATGTCAAGCAAATCAGTCAAGTTAAGCCGCAGCCGGTGGGGATAAGCGCCAATCGGTACCATGTTTAAGCATGGCATTGAGAATGGTTAAGAGCTTGTGCATACACGCGACTAATGCCACTTTGGTTGGTTTGCCTCGCTTGAGCAATTGGTCATAGAAGGCTTTGATGATTGGGTTATGGCGTACCGCTACTAAGGTTGCCATGTACAACATCTGGCGCACGGCAGCGCGACCCCCGAAAATGATGCGTTTGCCCTTCATCTGCCCACTGTCACGATTGAGCGGAGCCACCCCAACTAAAGTACTGATTTTTTGAGTTGAGAGCTGACCGAGTTCTGGCAAGAGGGCTACCAAGGTGGCGGCGACGACTTTGCCCACGCCTGGAACCGTTTTAAGCCGCATGTGTTTGGCTTGCCAAGTCTGGCATTGGCTGATTTGGGTGGCAACCTGCTCATCTAACTGTTTGATGCGTTCGCGCAACCAATCGAGATGCACTTCCACATCGGCTTGGGCGGTGCCTCGCAAACCCGACAAGCGGTTTTGTTCGGCTGTGAGCATCTCGACGAGTTGCCGACGACGCGTGACCAAATCCTGAAGTTGGGCTTGCGCTTCACTGGCAAACGGTCGAATCTCAGGTTTGAGCGCTTCGCCAAACCAGGCTAAAATTGCTGCATCTACTTGATCGGTCTTAGCTAATTGGTTAACAGCTTTAGCAAAGTTACGGGCTTGTCGAGCGTTAACCACAACCACTGGGTATGACAATGTCCACAAGTGTAACGAGACCTGGCGTTCATAGCCGCCCGTTGATTCCAAGATGATCCGACCCACTTGAGTCGGCTCCTTCAGATGCGTCAGTAACGCTTGAATGCCATCAGCATCGTTGCTGACCCGAAACCGGCTGCCCTGGGGACGAATATGGACATCCAGCCAGCGCTTACATACATCAATGCCAATCCATTGCTCAATGCTTTCCATCACACCCTGCCGATTTGTTTTATGTTTAAGACAGTCTTTGACTCAACCTTGCGTCATACGGGATCGTGATGTCCCAACCGATTATTCGAGTTTGACTGTTGCAATCGAGAGATGACCCTGGCTTCTCCACGATGTCTAGCATCCAAGGGGTGTCGGTCTATCTCTCTACTCTTAAGATACAAGGGGTTGGGGGATGAGGGCAGGCTATCTCAAAACTGTCCGAACTATTGTTAATTAAGCGTTAGTTCTGCTCGTTTAGCTGGGTAGAGAGACATGCTGACGACCCCATAGCGGCGATGTCTTCAATCAGAGCACAGGTCAGGGTTTAGCATGCTAAATCCCTGCATTAAAATCGGGTCAAAAGTTTTGAGCGGTATGGTTGACGGGATCAAATTCAAACCGCTGAAAATAGTCAGTTTCACCATAGAGATTAAAAGTGACAGCAGGTTCATCCCCTATAGGCTCAACGCTGTGAATGGTATCTGGAAGAAACCCAATGATATCTCCGGGCAGCAAAATTTGTTCCCCTACAGGCTCAATTCGGTTTGGAGCCTCAAGCGTAGGCGATCGCCGCCAAAACTGATTTTTTTCCTGACCACCAAGCAGAGCAACAATCCCCCATGTGCCGTGATTATGAATAGGAGACACATTTTTGGGCAACCAAGCAACCATTTGGATAGTAATTGGAAATTGATGGTCTTGATACAAAAACCGAACTGACCAACCCGGATTGGGAGGTGGATCAGTAAATTCCATTTGCAGCCAGTAAGAACTCGTCAATAGCCTTCTCACCAGCGGCTGAATCAGCAACAGTCGCTGCTGCTGATCTGGGACAGATAGCAGGATATCTTCCAGATTTGTCAAAAATCGATAGAGCCGATAAGGCTCAACAAACGCCTCAAGATCGCTCTGGCTCTGACAAGTCTGACTAATGCCTTCAGTCGTTACGATCCAGTCTTGAGATTCCGGGCAATTAGCCATTACATTAGCATCCGGGTAAAAGTGAAATTATTATATAACGGTATAGTTTTAGCGCAGTGGGTAGCGATCGCCATCATACCTATTTTTTTAATCCTTGGTTTGAAAACCGGATGGGCATCCTCTGGTGCAATATCTGGTGTTCGCTGCCAGACAGACCAAGGCTACGTATACATCCCTGCGGGCAAATTCATTATAGGTAGCGATCGCGCTGAACGAGACTATGGGTACCACCTCTCAGCCCAAGCACTAGCTAGCCGTGCAGAACAGCGCCTCCAGCTTGAGCAGCAGTTACGGCAGCAAGCTTGGTTTGAGCAAGAATTGCCGCGCCAGGAGCAATTCTTGCCTGCTTTTTGTATTCGCCGCAATCTGGTTAGCAATGCTGACTATCAGGCTTTTACCACAGCAACTGGGTACCGTTCACCCGGAATATCTGAAGCAGAGTATCAGCAGCAAGGATTTCTAGTGCATGCCTATGGTCAGGTGCAACGATATCTGTGGGCGGGCGATCGCTATCCTGTTGGAGGAGAACACCATCCGGTTGTGCTAGTTTCTTACAACGATGCGATCGCCTATGCCCAATGGCAAGGGCAACAGGATCAGCACACCTATCGACTACCCACCGCCGAAGAATGGGAAAAAGCAGCACGAGGTACAGACGGGCGCTATTTCACTTGGGGTAACCAATGGCAAGATTCAGCCACAAACTGGGCAGGTAGCGGGATTAATGGCACGAGTGCGATCGCGTCTTTTCCATTGAGTCGTAGCCTGTACGGCGTAGAAGATATGGCCGGCAATGTATTTGAGTACACCTCTACATTGCGCCATTTAGGGACTCAAACGTTAGCCGTCATGAAGGGTTGTTCGTGGGATGACTCTCCCGGCTTTTGTCGTGCCGCCTATCAGCACACCCGCCCTGCAGCGTCTCGCCACATTTTATTTGGGTTTCGCTTAGTGCGAGAATAGCCGCATATAGCGGTTCTCATGCTAGTGAAGTGCATCAGAGTAGGGGCGATACGGCAGTTCGCCCTCCGATCTGTACCGCACCAGATCGATAATTGCTATACCCAAACCAATACAGCATTAGGCAATCTGATTAAAATAGCTGAAAGCTTTATACAGTAAAGCTTTCAGCTATTTTCAACCATTGACTTAATCGTTCTCTTTAGCTTCCCTTTAACCCCTTCTCAGGAAATTCTCAGGTTGTCATCAGTTAATGGCAGGTAAGTCCAGGGTAAATCCTGGTGTAACTCACTCACCTATCATCGGAGCATTGCATGAAAGTTAAGTATATCGCTGCTTTTGCCACGGCCTCAATCCTAAGTGCAGGAGTAGGAATTGTCTTTTCCCCTTCCCCAGTCATGGGATCTCAGGTAAGTTCTGGAACCATTATTAGTGCTGATCCCGGTGCCAGCGCTAATCCCTGTGCTGCCGCCAATCCTTGTGCCAGCGCTAACCCCTGTGCTGCCGCCAATCCTTGTGCCAGCGCCAAATAGCCTGCGTGCAACTAACAGGGGCACGGCATGCTGTGCCCTTGCCACCGGAATGTCTACGAATGGGATTGATGGGTTGAGCCGTAAATCCCCGACCCTTGGATTAAGCGCTATCGCCGCTCATTCATCTATTATCGGAGTATTACATGAACGTTAAGTATATCGCTGCTTTTGCCACGACCTCAATCCTAAGTGTAGGGTTGGGAGGTGTTTTCTCTGGGTCTCTAGTGGGATTGGTTCAAGCAAATCCAGTTTCACAGTCTAATCCCTGTGCGGGTGTTAACCCTTGTGCTGGGGCTAATACCTCTACGACCCCATCTACTTCTACGACTCCATCTACTTCTGCGCCTCTAAGTTACTCCGATACTAATGGTCTAGCGATTCGGGGAGCTGATCCAGTAGCCTATTTTACAGAACAAAAGGCAGTTTTGGGGGCTAGTCAGTTTGAGTATGAATGGAACGATGCTACCTGGAGATTTGCTAGTGTCCAGAACCGCGCCCTCTTTGCTAGCAACCCGGAAGCCTATGCTCCGCAATATGGTGGCTACTGTGCTAAGGCCGTCAGTGAAGGAAATCTGGCTTCGATCAATCCCAACGCCTGGAGGATTGTTGATGGGAAGCTTTATCTTAACTACAGCGCAGATGTTCAACGGCAATGGCTACAGGATGTTCCGGGCAATATTGCGAAAGCAGACGCTAACTGGCCTGAAATTTTAGTTGGGGGCATTGTTCATCAATAGAAATGATGCTAACTCAAGCTGAAGCGCCATATACCAGTTCGGAGATAGCGGTGGCGATCGCCCAGGGACGAAACCTGGGGGCAAATAGAGTGTTCTTGTCGCCCGATTGAGCAAGGAGCTAACCCGTCCTGGCTGACCCTGCCATGCCAACTTTTATTCATCTTGAGAAAAGTGATGGTCAAGGAAATTGAGGGCATGGTTGCGCAGTTCGTAATACTCTGGCAGCTCTCGAATTTCTTGAATATGGCGCGGATGGGGAAAAGGAACGTCTAAAATTTCGCCAATGTGGGCAGCAGGGCCATTGGTCATCAGGACGATTCGATCAGCCATATATAGGGCTTCATCGACGTCATGCGTCACCATCATTACGGCCTGCCGATGGCTTTCCCAGATATCTAGCACCTGTCGCTGAAGCTTACCGCGCGTGAGGGCATCTAGCGCCCCAAACGGTTCGTCCATTAGCAGCATTGTTGGTCGAATGGCGATCGCTCTGGCAATACCGACGCGTTGTTTCATGCCACCTGATAGCTCGTCAGGATATTTATTGGCCGCCGCCGTCAGGTTTACCATGGCCAAATGTTCATTCACTAGCTCTTTCTTTTCTATCGGAGATAATTTCTTCAATACCTCATCCACTGCGAGGCGAATATTTTCGCGTACCGTTAGCCAGGGCAAGAGAGAGTACTGTTGAAACACCATCATCCGGTCTGCTCCCGGCTTGCGGATTTCTTTGCCTTGGAGCCTTACAGAACCCGAAGTTGCTTTTTCTAGCCCTGCGACAATTTTCAGCAGAGTCGATTTCCCGCAGCCCGAATGACCGATTACGGCTACAAATTCATCGGCTCGAATGGTTAAATTAATCCCATCTAGCACCGTGAAGAACTTGCCATCCCCGGTTTTGTAGCTCTTAGACACATTTTCAACCACCAAGAATTCTTCAGAATTGAGCGATAGAGCGCGATCGTCCGTAGCGTAAGGGAGGTTATGGTTCAACATCCTGATTTCCTTAAAGGGGGTTACAGCAATAGACACAGCTAAGCCATGTAGATAGATTGAGCCGCATTGGCGCGAATTTCGAAGCTGTTGAGGTAGCGCACTGGCTCGCTAGGATCAAAGGGGTGGCGATCGATGAACCGTTCAGCCGCTTCGACTTGATAATCACTGCTGGGGCACTGGATGCCCATTTCAGTAGCGATCTCCCGATAGAGATCTGTTCTCCAGGCAATGCGGGCTTTGGCTTCAGCGTCCTTTGGGAACTCTGGAATTTGCCCCCAGCGGGCAGCCTGAGTCATTAGCCAAATGGCCTGAGACTGCCACAAAAAGGTGGAATGGCTGCCAGACTCGGTGGCTAAATCAGGAGGTAAGTCGTAGAACAGAGTGGTTTCAGCGGACTGGACGACCCGGTTTTGGCCATCGAACCCGCCGTAGTTATAGTTGCCAATGATTCCAGGCCCGGTGAATTGGGTGGTGCATGCAGGTAGCTGCCTCACATCGCTCGGGTT
>Ga0163149_10006458_pt1 | contig 12028 bp, 9 predicted proteins | sample OliLakLV19MP5G1_FD_148604 | JGI IMG/M metagenome (GOLD analysis project Ga0163149, IMG submission 148604) | Freshwater microbial mat bacterial communities from Lake Vanda, McMurdo Dry Valleys, Antarctica - Oligotrophic Lake LV.19.MP5.G1 | ecosystem: Environmental > Aquatic > Freshwater > Lake >...
ATCATAATTATTTGATTATCAATTAGTTATATCGTTATTTATTAACAATTTGATTTTTAGAACTCCCCTTAATCAATTAATCATGGGCAATATGCCTAACATACAAAATACGATTTTATTGGCAATCTGGCAAGAAAAAAAATGATAAGTTTATCCGAATTTATGTCCGAATTCCTGCATTATATCAACAAGTGCTTTCACACTTTCTATTGGTAATGCATTGTACATAGATGCACGGTAACCGCCAACATCCCGGTGGCCTCGTATACCGCTGAGGTTGGCTTCTTTAGCCATTTTATCAAATTCAGGCTCAAGTTTGCTGTCTGATAGGAGGAAAGTAGCATTCATATTGGATCTGTCTTCTGTTTCAACAGTTCCTTTGAACATTGGGTTCGTGTCTATTTCAGAATAAAGTAATGCAGCTTTTTGATTATTTATTTTTTCTATCCATTCCACACCTCCATTTTTATCTAGCCATTTCATGGTTAGCATGGAAACATAAATCGGAAATACGGGAGGGGTATTGTACATAGATTCTCCTTTGATATGAACATTATAATCAAGCATAGACAACATAGCGCGCCCTGTTTTCCCCAACAATTCTTCTTTTACTGCTATCATTGTTGCTCCTGCAGGCCCCATGTTTTTTTGCGCACCTGCATAAATAAGACCGAATTTTTTTCCGTCTACTTTTCTGCTGAAAATATCTGATGACATATCACAAACAAGTGGAACAGAAATAGAGGGAAATTCTTTTGCCTGGGTACCGTAAATAGTATTGTTAGAAGTGATATGTAAATAATCAGCGTTAGCAGGAATTTCATAGCCCTTAGGGATGTAAGAGAAATTTTTGTCTTCTGATGATGCAATGACATTTGTGTTGCCGATCATCTTAGCTTCTTTGATCGCTTTTTTTGCCCAAACACCTGTGTTTACATAAGCTGCTGTACCTGTTGTTTTAAGAAGGTTGTAAGGTACCATTGCAAATTGTAAACTTGCTCCTCCTCCAAGAAATAATATTTTATAACTGTCATCAAGTCCTAATAATTTTTTTACAAGCGCTTGCGCTTCATCCATAACGGCAATAAAATCTTTACTGCGATGAGAAATTTCCAGTAGAGATAAATTTAGATCGTTGAAATTAATTACTGCTTCTGATGCTTGTTTTAAAACCTCGGCAGGAAGTATACCTGGGCCTGCGCTGAAATTATGAACCTTTGACATAATGTGGTTTATTTTATGGTGTAAAGTTAAGAGAAAAAGTAATAAGTTATCGGTTGACGGTTATCAGTTATTGGCGTTTTTTTTGGTCCGTATTTGACTACTGATTACCTATCACTTATTACCGACTGCTTAAGAAACGGTATACTTACTTTTTCGGATCGTTATAATGAGGGTCTTTGTAGTCCTTATTATTTCTCGCATCAACATCCGGGATATAAGTCCATTTTCCCTTTGAATATTTTAAGGCATCATAACTAAAGTCCGGCCCGTAGAATTGATACTGCCCGATTAATCCACTATTAGGAGGAGCAAGATGATCAAACACGATCATATCTTCGTTCTCATTATATTTTACACTCATCACCACATCTGAATTATATTCGAACATCACACGTTTGACCGTTTTTTTCTCCATTTTAAAAATAGCATCTCCGAATTGAGGCACATTGTTATTGTTAAATTTTAAAACATCAATTATTTTTTTTCTGGATACTTTGTCATTGCCGTCAAAGCCCAGCAAAACATAATATGTACTCTTCTTGTATTTTTTTTGAATGACTTTGTAATACAACATCCCAAACCATTTCTTATTATCAGATGAATAATTTTCCGGGTTCTTTGTTACCTCTGATTTATCCATGAGTTTGAAAAGCATATATTTTTTGCTTTTTTTATCGTACACCTGTATAAACCCATAATATTCAAAAGTGCCATCATCTTTAGGGAAATCCCAATTAAATATTCTGAACTTTTTATCCGGCGAAGAAAGTCTTGCAATTTGGTTTAAAGAATCGAACGGAAACTCAAACGAGTTTTCAATTTGAAGCGTTCTCTCTAAAGTTGACACAAATAAATTATTGAACTTTAAACGTTCCTCATTATTTTTTGCCGAGAAAAGTTTTTTCTGGATCAGTCCAAGCGTGTCTTCTTGTTTTTGAAACTGACTTTTTTTATCCTCTTGGGAAAAAGAGGGCGAAAAAGCAAAATATAGAAGTAATATTAAAAAAGGCTGTTTCATAAACACATCTCTAAGCTATATATTATAAATAACAAAAAAAATGCCACCCTTATTGCGGTGGCATTTAATTAATGGTATTATGAAAATATTATAGATGTAAAGATTGCTTTTTATCAAGCAACTGTTCCTTTGATTCTACGCTGTTCTCATCCGGTACACAACAATCAACGGGACAGACAGCAGCACATTGTGGTTCATCATGAAACCCCACACATTCGGTGCATTTGTCAGTTACTATATAATAAACATCCATGGATACTGGTCCTTGCGGTGATTCGGCGTCTGTTGATAAGCCGCTTTTACCGGTAAATTCTCCTTTTAAAGATGTGCCATCAGAAAATCTCCATTCAGCGGCTCCCTCGTATATTGCATTATTAGGGCACTCAGGCTCACAAGCTCCGCAGTTAATGCATTCGTCTGTTATTTTTATAGCCATATTCTTATTATATAGTTAAGAGGCTACAAATATACGCAATTACAAGTAAAATGGTATTAATGTATAATTATATAGCCTGGTTCCCTACGTCGTGGCTGTTTGTTTGGTTGTCAACACCTATAATAATAAAATAAGAAACCCGTAAGCTGCTGGTTGCGCCGGATATATGTTTCATGGCTTTCTTTTCGATCTTGTTGTTGTTATTAAGTACAAGGTCACTGAATTTATTTTTTTTCATAGATATAATTTTAAGTTTAATTGTAAAATTCAGTTATTAACTTCGCTTTTCTAAACCAAAATTTAATTTTAATTACAATTCCGATCAATGAATATAAAAGAGCGAGTGTCCACGTTTAAAAAGCTGGGAGAATTTTTAAATGATGTTCTAAATGATACCGTGCAAGAAAAATCTCTTTTGGAAGTCTCATCACAACTCACCAAGTTAATTGATGAAGTTCACGTTTATAACGGTTGGTTTACAAAACAAAATGTTACATCGGCGATCAGATCTATTGTGCAGATGCTGGATGAAAATATGCTGGAAGAGTGGGTGAAAAAGTATCCTCAACTTGAAACAAGCAAGTCTGTAAAACAAGTTGGTGTGATCATGGCAGGAAATATTCCTTTGGTGGGCTTTCATGATTTTTTATGCGTACTTGTTTCTGGAAATAAAATTCTGGCGAAGCTATCTTCGGATGACGATAAATTATTGCCACTTATTGCAATGGCATTGATAATTATTGAACCACGATTCGAATCACAAATACATTTTGCGGACGGAAAGCTGGAAAAGATCGATGCCATAATTGCCACTGGCAGTAATAATTCGGCACGTTATTTCGAATATTATTTTTCAAAGTATCCTCATATAATAAGAAAGAATAGAAATGGCGTTGCAGTAATTACCGGGAACGAAACAGAAGAGCAATTGAAAAATATTGGAAAAGATATTTTTCAATATTATGGGTTGGGTTGCAGAAATGTTTCAAAAATAATGGTGCCAACAGGTTATAAGTTGGATAAAATTTTTGAGGCAGTTTATGAACATGGTTATGTAATGGACAATAAAAAGTATTTTAATAACTATGAATATCACCGCACGGTTTATTTAATGAACTCCATAAAATTTTTGGATAATAATTTTGTGATGATGAAGGAAGATATTGGGATCGCATCTCCTATTGGGGTGTTGTATTATGAATGGTATAGCGATATTGATTTTTTAAAAACAAAACTAAAGGCTGATTCCCAAAATATACAATGTGTTGTTTCTATCAGCAATATGTTTCATGAAAAAACGGTAGATTTTGGTCAAACACAAGAGCCTTCTGTTTTTGATTATGCAGATGGAATTGATGTATTAGATTTTATGAGCAGTCTCAATTAAATAATACAATTGCTTGGTTTTGAGGATGTATTATATAATTAAAAGTATATAATAACCCTATTTTGAATACTTTGTTTTGAAATACTATTTTTGACTTAAATCTTTATTAATGGGTAAATTTAAGGGTTTGGTGATTTGTCATTAATAAGCGATAATGTTTTTAATTAACTTAAAGTAAATTTTCATCCCGGTTCATGAAGAAACTTCTACTCTCATTATTTTTTCTCCCGACAATTTTATCGGCGCAATCATTTTGGACAGAAGATTTTGGAACAGGGTGCAACCAGGGAAATCCTGTGACCACATATGTTCATGCAACTAACGGAAGTTGGACTTCATCAAACACAACGACTGGTACTAATGATGCTTCTGCAAATATCTGGTACGTAAGCGCCACGGAATCTGGTATGGGTATTGGAAACTGTGGTGATGGGTGCTTAGGCACCGGGACAAATAATCGTACTTTACATGTCGGAAATGTTTCTACTTCACCTGCAGCTTTTATACTTTGTCCAACTGGAGATTGTGGTGCAGCTTATGATGCAGGATTCTTGACAAATACTGTGAGAACCAGTAAAAGAGCAGAGTCGCCTCTTATAGTCTGCACAGGTAAAAATAATATTACTGCTGGGTTTAGCTATATGGAAGAAGGCGATGGTACAACTGATGATTTTACTTTTTGGTATTATGATGGAGTTACTTGGGCTCAGTTGTCTAATCCTGCTAAAACAAATAATTCCAGTTGTAGTCCTCAGGGACTTTGGACATCATATACTATATCGCTTCCTGCGAGTGCTAATAATAATGCGAATGTTAAAATTGGCTTTGAGTGGGTCAATAATGATGATGGTATTGGGTCAGATCCATCAGTTGCGATTGATGATGTTTATTTGAGTGTTCCATCTTCTGGTCTTGCTCCCATTGCTGGTTTTACAGTGTCTTCTACTGCTATTTGTGTGGGCGATTGTATTAATTATACTGATACAAGTAAAAATACTCCAAGCTCTTGGGCATGGACATTTCAAGGGGCGGGAATCGCTTCATCAACAAGTCAAAATCCGAATAATATTTGTTATGCTGCTGCCGGAACATATTCTGTTTCATTAATTGCGGTAAATGGTATTGGTTCCGATACTGCAAAAAGAGTTGCATACATTACGGTAAATCCGTTACCAACAATTACGGCTTCAACAAATACATTAGTTTGCAGGGGACAAACTACTAATCTTACTGCTGGAGGAGCATCAACTTACACCTGGACACCTGTTGCGGGACTAAGTGCAACTAACGGCAATAGTGTAAATGCAACACCTTCGGGTAATGCCACCTATACTGTTATTGGTACTGCCGCAAACGGCTGCCGTAATTTTTCAAGTGTAACCGTATCTGTAAGTAGTCCAACAGTAACATCTTTGGGAGGTCCTATTATTTGTAATGGTGATTCTACAACGCTTACTCCTACAGGAGCTTTAAGTTATCAATGGCTGCCCGCTCACGGATTATCAGTTACAGGAGGCTCTTCGGTAACTGTAAAGCCAACTACGCAAACAACCTATACTGTTATTGGAACTGATGTTGGAGGATGTAAAGATACTATACTCATACCTGTTGCAGTTGATCAGATTCCTGTAGCTAATGCGGGTAATGATGATACAATATGTTCGGGTGAAAGTGTTAATATAACTGCAAGCGGCGGTACATCATTCTTGTGGAGTAATGGTGCAAGTACAGCATCAACTTCAGTATCTCCGGTTTTACATACAATTTATTCTACAACAGTTTCTAACGGAGGTTGTATAGATATTGATAGCGTTTCAATAGTGGTAAACAATTCACCAACAGCAAGTGCCGGAACTGCTGTTTCTATTTTGCAAGGTACAAGTATAACATTAAGCGGGAGTGGCGGCGGAAGTTACCTGTGGTCCCCATCAGAAGGATTAAGTTGTGTTACGTGTCAAAATCCCATTGCATCACCAACAGGAACAACCACGTATATTTTAATTATTACAGATGCAAACGGGTGTACATCTTCCGCTTCAATTTTAGTGACAGTTGATCTTGATTGTCATGAGTTTTATATTCCTACAGCATTTTCTCCAAATGAAGACGGGCAAAATGATATGTATTATTTACTGGGCAACTGTGTTGAACAACTTTCTTTTACCATTTATGACAGGTGGGGTGAAAAAGTTTTTGAAACAAGTGATATTTCCAAAGGGTGGGATGGTACGTTGAAGAGTAAGCGTTTAGACTCAGCTGTATTCTCTTATTCATTAGTTGTTTCATTTGTTACCGGACAGGAGATAAAAAAAGCAGGCAATATTACTTTGCTGAGATAGTATAAAAAATTTAATAAAAATAAAATGAAAAAAATATTTTTTGCTCTGCTTGTAATTTTGATCTCGTATCAATTTGTAAATGCACAGGGAGTAATAAATTCAATAGTATTTAATCCAGCTAACCCAACAACAAACGATACTATATGGGCATTGGTATCATGTACGTTTAATAATTCTGCCTGTAATCCTGATGCGTTAAATAGTGGCCAGAATGGAAATGATATTAATGCAGATGCGATACATTGTTTAGGTGGTACATCCGCTACGTGCAGCTATACTGATACGTTTATGATTCTTCCTCAACCTGTTGGCGCGTATAAATTTTATTTTACTCTTAATTCTGGTTTTGGAGGACCAGGATGTTCCCCGGGTTTTACTTCTGATGATGTGGATAGTTCAACTTTTAATGTTTCCTTGCCTTCTGGTATTGCAGATGTTAATCACTCGATAAAAAATGTTTTTGCAAATTATGATCTTAGCAAACAAATTTTTTCAATAAACTATTCTCTTCAGCAGCCGGAAAAAATAAGCGCAACAATTTTTGATGTTCTGGGAAAAAGGGTTAAAAATATTGTCAATGAAGAATCACAGCTTGCCGGGAAGCACAGTATTCCTTATGAAGGAAACCTTTTGCCTCCGGGCCTATATCTGGTAAGCGTTAAAAATTCTTATCATGAAACCGCGGTGAAATTATTGGTTCCTTCAAGGTAGTTTATTTTTCATAAGCACCAAGGTCCGGTGCTGCGTCCACAGTTCTGGAATCACCTTTTAGATCCGTTGAATAGGTTGCTCCAATACTTACTTTCCCTTTATTAATTGCTGAAGAAGATGCGTTGAGTTTGTAATCGTTTTTAACTACATCTGCGAATGAAGGATCACTGTTTACATAAACCGTTTCGTAGTGATAACCATTGCTTGTACTTTGATCAGTCCTTATTAGGCAGTGGTCAAATTTATAATTGAAGCTTGCACCGAATGCAGAATCAAGCGCCAGTTCATTAACTAGATTTCCATAGATGATGCAATTGCCAAAATATGCACTATCTAACGAGCGACTGTGTGGCACTTTATAAATATCCTTGTACCAGTTATTGATAAGTATTGATGGTGTTTGTCTTGTACCTCCATTCCAGTAATTTGCAAAAGTGCAATGCCAGAAACTATAATTTCCTCCTATAGTTAAGGCTGTTGTGTACTGACCTGCATTTGCAAAAACACAATTGTTGGCTCTTATTTTTGAACCCTGTCCGTAAAGACATGCAGCGCTCATGTTCAATATTTTTGTATTGCTCATTATAAGAGTGGGGGTGGTGCCGTTCGGAAATGTGTCCACTTGTATTCCAATAGATCCGTCTTTAATTATTGCCCAGTTTATCTGATTGTTTTTGCTCAATGGTGACAGCCATATTTTCCCCCATTGTCCGGGAACATCTTTGTATTCAGTTTCCAGGCGATCACCTTGAAATGTAACTTCATTCATATGGGTACCGTTTATCTTTAATGAACCATCCTGGTATACCCATAACACAGCATTTTTGTGTAAGTAAACCCTGGTGCCCGCCTGCATAGTTAAACTGCAATCGGAATCTACTACGGCATAACCGTAAATAACATGCGGCTTATCATTTGTCCATATTTCATCACAGGTAAAAATAGAGTAGGGAGGGAAACCATTGGTCGAAAAAATATTTGGTGCGTGATAGTACGCATCTTGTCCCCATGCTTCCAATAAAACCTGCTGCGTATTTCCATTGGTGATAAAAGTAATTTCATCTGAAATTACTAAAGGGCTATTGACGCCATTCGGATCAACTGTAACTTCTACAAAAACAAAAATACTGTCGTGGCTCGGTATTTCAATATTACCCATAGATATAGCGGATACTCCGTCAATATTTATTCTGAAATTAGAACTGGCACCGCCGGCGAGTTTAATCGAGCTAACAGAGATGGCACCCTTGTTATTATTATATACTTTAAATTGTTTGGTTGTTGAACCTATTGAAGTAAAAACAGTATCAAACAATATTGAATCCGTTGAGAATTCCAGCTTAGCTCCGGAATCGGTAATGATCTTATCCTTTTTACAGGAAAAGGCGAGTATAAGCACGCATAAAAGTAAAAGTGGTGTCCGCACGTTTTTAATTAAAGGTTAAAGGTAATTAATAGCTTTTAATACGTTTTTTTTATTATTTTATTTTGTTTGCACCTATTTTGATAATAAATAACAAATTATTACCTTTGCCCTCCCTAAAAAGGATTTTAAAAACTAATATTATATAAGATGAAAAAAGGAATTCACCCGGAAAACTACAAATTTGTTGTTTTTAAGGATATGTCAAACGATTATGCTTTTTTATCAAAATCAACTGTTGAGACTAAAGAAACAATAGTTTGGGAAGATGGCAAAGAATATCCTGTTGTTAAATTGGAGATTTCTCATATGTCACATCCGTTTTATACTGGTAAATCTAAATTGGTTGATACAGCAGGAAGGGTTGATAAATTCAGAACCAGGTATTCTAAAAAGACTAACTAAATCTTTTAATATTATTAAAAAAGAAAGGGTGGCTATTTTAGCCACCCTTTCTTTTTTAAGCTCAAGTGCTTATTATTCTACAATAAGCTTTTGGTAAATATTCTCTGTACCTACTGATACTTTAAGAATGTAAATTCCGTTTGAAAGTCCTAATGAACCAAATTCTCCGGGTATTATATTCGAAACTCCGGGAGTTATTGCTTTGCTTAGTCCAAGCAATTCTCTTCCTGCAAGGTCATACAATTTAATAAGAACAATTTCACCTGACAGGCTGGCAATATCCATCATCACATTGCCATCATGCGTTGGGTTAGGATACACTTCAATTGAAAGATTGTTTTCTTCAAGTGAGGTGTTCTGAATTTGTTTCAAAGTCCCATATTGCGACTCTTCTGAGTTTGAAAGATTTTGGTCAAACCCGTCGACACTTCCCGAAGGCTGTCTAACCATAGGTGAGCCTGGAGTAGTAATCGTACAAACAGCTCCATAGTTACCCCAAACGCCACCTACCTGGGCTCTTACATCAACGTTGTAAGTTGTTGCATATTGAATTCCTGGAACGGAACTAACATTCACGATTGCAGTACCCCTGTTTACCGTTGCAGTAAAACTACTTATTGAATTTATAAATCGAAACTCATATTGATTAACACCGATAACTGCTTCAGCTCTTATAAATTCATTAAGTGCTGAAAGTGTCCTGCCACAATCTACTGGTTTTAATTGTGTTGTAGGAACTGCGGGAGGAGTGGTTACAAGGCAAACTGCTCCAAAAGTCCCCCATACACCACCTACCATAACCCTCACATCTACATCATACGTCCTTCCATATTGTATTCCCGAGATACCGATGCCCGGTGCTTTTGCAACATTAGAGCTATATGTGGCCGTAAAACTACTGGCGGCATGGACAAAACGAAATTGGTAAGTACTTGCTCCAACTGCAGTATTTGCATAGACATAATCATTTAAATTTGCCAATGTTATCCCGCAGGAGGAGGGTTTTAAGCTTGTGGTTGGAATTGCCGGAGGTGTGGTAACGGTACAAACGATACCATAATTGCCCCACACTCCTCCAACCATTACTCTTACATCTACGTTATAGGTTTTTCCGTATTGTATACCGGAAATTCCATTACCAGTCACTTTCGCATTAGGACTTGCATACGTTGCAGTAAAACTGCTGGCCGCATGTATAAATCTAAACTGATATTGTGTAGCTCCAATAATAGCATTAGCGTGTACATAATCATTTAAACTGGCTAACGTAATACCACAATAAGCAGTTTTTAACTTTGTGCATGTGCCTACGTTAATATAACCAACTTTAACTTCAGCATCATCACCGGCTACATTGCCTGCTGTTAATGTTACACTATGAAGTCCGGGGGTAGCAAAAGTAACCGCTGGATTTTGACTTGTGGATGTTGCAGGAGTTCCTCCCTGAAACACCCAAGACCATGATAAAGGAATATTTGTACTTAGATCAGTAAATACTACTGCGTCACCAGGACAAGGAGTTGTAGTAGATGCACTGAAATTAGCAACAGGTACTGTGCCACATACATAATTTGTCATTGCTCCTGATCCGCAAGAGTTAGCAACTATACTTTGCGCTTGTACAAAATCTCCTCCCGCCTGGTCATTTACACCTAGTGATCGGTTAGCATCGCCATTTGATATAGCATAATGCATTATAGCTCCCGGACTAATAACATGTCCTAACTGATGTGCATGACCTAATTCGTGTACCGCAACAGTCTCAAAATCATAATCAGTAAATCCAGGTAATGCCGGACCGTATTCCCATGATGCAGCATCGTCAAAAACAATATCTAACTCCACAACCATTGCGGTATTACCTCCACAAAAGCTTCTCCAACTGGAACAAACTCCTAATACACCTACAGATAGTTCGCCACCATTATCGAACCGAACTACATTTACATTGTCACTTGCCACAGCGTCAATTGCTGTAGTAGCACCATTAGTCCAATTAACTGCTGTATTGCAACGCCACGTATCCAAAGCTCTTAAAAATGAAGCCTTAGCTGCACTATTAGCATCAAAGTCAGTATGCATCTGAAATGTATAGCCACCCGATCCATTATCATCCACATGATCTGGTTGATATGCATTGCCGCCTGTTGTATAATTTAATTGTGAATAGCTAACTGTTAAAGTCTGGCCGCTGCTTCCTGATCCTGCTTGGGTAACATCAATTGTTCCTGTCCCTGCTCTTGATGGAACTTCAACTACAATAGTATTATCGTTCCATGAAATATATTCTGATGCAAGCGGAGTATAGGTTGGTACTCCTGAAGCTGTATTCGCATCAAAGAATTCAACAAAGCCACTTCCTTGTGAAGCACCAAAATTACTACCTGTAATTGTAATTTGTGTTTTAGTACCTGCAGTAACTGTTAAAGGGCTAATATTTGTAATTGAAGGCGCAACAACAAATTGCATTCCTTGAGATGGATTAAGGTTTACTGTTTTTATAGTCTGGTAATTATTATTTGTAACAGAATTTATAGACTGATAAAGGACTGTGCTTATGTCTGAATATTTTTCAAAAGGGGCTATCGCTGATTGGCTCTGCAGATCATATTTAATAAATCCTTGTACTGATGCATACGCATCAAACTGTGGTATAGATGAGGTGTGTGTAAAAGGAACATTTACAGTTGTATTATTACAAGTAAAAACTCCTATCTCTCCAACTTTTAATTGTAAGGATGGTTCTACGGTTTGCATATCGTTTCCTACTATGCCACCTTGAGTAATTACTTCTATAAAGGCTGTTTGTAAGGAGCCTTTAAATATTTTATAAACTTCAATTTTGTTACGGGTGAAAATATTCTTATTTCCTATATCCCAAAAAGAGACTTGAGAAACAACTTTACCTTCAACAACAAGAGAGGCATTACTTACTTTGCTATTAAGCGGAATATGGCTTAACATACATTGTCCGAATGAATTTATGGTTATAGCCAATAGCAATAACAGGGGGAGTAAAGTTTTTTTCATGTAAAGTTTTTTGTGTTTAAATGAATCAATTAAATGTAGTAATGCAAATATAGCG
>Ga0163149_10006459_pt1 | contig 12027 bp, 9 predicted proteins | sample OliLakLV19MP5G1_FD_148604 | JGI IMG/M metagenome (GOLD analysis project Ga0163149, IMG submission 148604) | Freshwater microbial mat bacterial communities from Lake Vanda, McMurdo Dry Valleys, Antarctica - Oligotrophic Lake LV.19.MP5.G1 | ecosystem: Environmental > Aquatic > Freshwater > Lake >...
TGAACCCCTTTTACATCAAACGTTTTATGTTTCAAAGCCATTATACTTCCTTGTTCATCAACAGCTGTTATTTCTAAATCTTTGGGAAAATCATCCCTATTCACTGCCCAAGAATGATATCTACCCACATTTAATTTTTTCGGAATATTTTTAAACAAGGAATCTTCTCCAACAATTTCAATCGGTGTTGCAACGCCATGAAACACATTAGAAAGATTACTCAATGAACCGCCAAATGCCTCAGCAATCGCTTGCTGCCCAAGACAAACACCTAAAATACTTTTTGTGCCAGCGTACGTTTTTATAACATCCAATAATATTCCAGCCTCAGAAGGAATTCCAGGACCAGGTGACAAAAGAATTTTATCAAACCTTTCAATCTCTTCCAACGTAATTTTATCATTACGATGAACTTCAATTTGAGCATCACTTACTTTCTCCAAGTAATGAACAAGATTATAAGTAAAACTGTCGTAATTATCTAAAACTAATATTTTCATAAACTAATTTCTTTTTAATTTGAAATCTGAAATTTGAAATCCCTATATGCTTGTGCCCAACTCAATCGCCTTCTTCAAAGCACCAAGTTTGTTATTAACTTCTTCTAATTCATTTTGTTCATTAGACGAATCCACCACTCCTGCTCCAGCTTGATAAAACAGGTTATTGTTTTTACTCAAAAAGGAACGAATCATGATTGCGCTATTAAATGTACCATCAAATCCCAAAAATCCAATACATCCACCATAAAAACTTCTATTCCCTTTTTCATAAGTGTCGATTAACTGCATGGCCTTGTGTTTTGGTGCACCACTCAATGTTCCTGCAGGAAAAGTATCCCCTACAATTTTCATTGTAGAGACGTTTTCCTTTAATTTCCCGGAAACCTTTGATACCAAATGAATCACATGTGAATAATACTGAATTTCTCTGAATTTGTCAATTTTAACATCCGTACAGTTTCTACTCAAATCATTTCTTGCCAAATCAACCAACATCACATGTTCTGCATTTTCTTTTGGATCCAATTTGAGTTTTTCTGCTAACTCAGCATCTGCTTCATCATTGCCTGTTCGTTTAAATGTACCAGCAATTGGATGAATGGTTGCTGTGTTCTTTTTTACTATCAATTGCGCTTCGGGTGAAGAGCCAAACAACTTGAAATTACCATAATCAAAATAAAACAAATAGGGTGATGGATTAATTGAACGCAAAGACCTGTAAACATTAAAATCATCCCCTTTAAAGGCTTGCGAAAACTCACGTGATAACACCATCTGAAATACATCTCCTCGTTTACAATGCGACTTCCCTTTTTTAATTACTTCAATAAATTCCTCATCCGTAAAATTGGATGTTTCATTTCCTTCCGACAGAAATTTATAGGAAGCAAAATTTTTGTTGTTGATGTATGTTTCTAATAATTCAATACCCTTCTCTTCTTTTTCATATGAATGTTGAAAAATAGTAATCTCATCTTTAAAATGATCTATAGCAATAACATATTCATAAAGATTATAAATAATGTCAGGAATACGTTTTTGTTCTTTCTTTTCCGATTTAATTTCGATGTCTTCAAAGTATTTAACTGCATCATAAGCTATATAGCCGAACAATCCATTCATTGCCTTGTCAGGTTTTCCATGTATATCAAAATGTTCTCCGAATGTTTTCAATTCATCGGCTACAGATACAGCTTTTTCAATCTTTTTATTAGTGATTGAACCATCAGGAAAAGAACACAAAACGGTATCGTTCTCTACTTTTATTCCTGCAATGGGTTTGCAACAGATAAAAGAGTAGCTATTTTCATTTCCATGATAATCGGAGCTCTCCAACAAAATGCTGTTAGGGAATTTATCACGTAGCTTCAAATAGATACTCACTGGAGTAAATGTATCTGCTAGTATTTTTTTAGATGTTATGTTTATTTTAAATTTCATTTTTTGCTTGAGTTAAGACAATAAAAAAACGCCTGTTCATATTGAGAACAGGCGTTATTATATATCTTGTATATTAAATAATAGCTTATGCCGTTCTCAAAGAGTACGACCACCACCACATGTTATTTAATAATTGATTTTTCATTTACATGACAAATATAAGGCTGTTTAAAATTAAAAAGCAAATTTATTTTCAAAATAATTTATTTTCGAGAGATCAAACGCTCTAAAATAGCTGTAGTACTTTGCCAATTGAAGCCATTCACAACAAACTGGTAGCCATTCATAGCAATTTGCTTGGCTTTGTTTTCGTTTTGTAGTAGATCAATAATGTGACGTGCATATTGCTCAGGTGCATCAGCAACCAATATTTGTTCATTTGGCTTTGCTCCCAACGCATTGTTTGCCAAAGAAGATGTAATGCAGGGTAATTGCATGGCCATTGCTTCTAACAACTTATTCTGCAAACCAATACTAATTTGCATTGGCGCCACCAATATCTTTGATTTTGCAAAATTCATTCGAATATCATCCACCCAGCCTGTTACAATTACTTTGTCAGATGCTAAATCTAAAACGGCTTGATTGGGTGAAGCTCCTGAAATCAACAATCTTGTATTCGGGAATTTATGCCAAACATAAGGCATTACTTTTTCTACCAGATATTCCACACTTTCAATGTTGGGAGGGTAATTCATGTTCCCATTAAACAATAACTCGAATTCTTTTTTATGGACAATGGGTTTAAAATAAGATGTATCCACTCCATTTGGAACAACAACAATTTTTTGTTTTTGAGGATGATCAATAAAATTTTTATCCTGCTCCGAAATAATCGTTTTATTATTAAAATAAGCAAACATTTTGCTTTCGTACTTTTTTAGTCTGCGGTACTCCATAGCCAAAAAAGGCTTCATATAAAAAGGCTCCGTAGATTTTCTTCTCTCCATTCCTTTTGAAAACACATCCATATAATCCAATGTTTTAGGGATGTGTGGATATTTTTTAATGTACTCAGTTGTGCGAATAAGCTGACAATAAATATGATCTGGTTTGTGTTTGGCAATTAACTCGTCTACTTTTTTCTGCGCTTTTTCAAAATAGAAATAGCCAACTTGCAAAGGCTTGCCATTAAAAAAGGCTCTCACTAAATTAAAGAAGATGGTGAATTTTGAAAATCTGATAATTGAAATTGCTGAACAATATTTTTGTAACTCTACTTTTGCCTTCTCATCCAACTTTGTATCATTCAAGGCAAACAAAATAATCTGGTGCTTTTTCGAAAGTTCTTTTATTTGATTGAATGCACGGAGTTTGTCCCCTTTTTCAAGAGGATAGGGCACACGCGACAAAAGCACAAATAATTTCATTAGTTCAACAATGATTTATAAAAATCTGATAGTCTGTTACAAATTACTTGGTTATCGTATTTTGTTTCAGCCAATATTCGTGCATTTTTTCCAACGCTATCAGAAAACACTGAATCGTTTAAACATTTTTCAATTACATCTACAAATTCTTTTTCTGTATTGGCAATCAGCAAATTTTTTCCATTTTCATACTCTATTCCTTCTGCACCAACCGCTGTAGAAATAATTGTTTTTCCAAAAGCCATTCCTTCAATAATCTTCACTCTCATTCCGCCACCTGAAGTTAATGGAACAATCATAATTGATTTTGAATTAATGAACTTATGCGAATCGGGTACTTCTCCTTCTACTACTACATTTTTAATTTTTAATTGCATCAACCAATCTGGCATATTTCTACCTGCTAAATAGAGTTTTACAGATGAATGTTTGTCCACTACATTTAACCAAACAGATTTCAAAAACCAATTGATTCCATCTGCATTCGGACGCCAATCCATTGCTCCTATATGAAACACGGATGGTTTTTCTAAATCTGAAGTATTTATTTTATATTTTTCTAAATCAATCCCAAAGGGAACGTGATAAATAGGAATTGTACAACCCTTTTTTTTAAATACGACTGAATCCAACTCTGTGATTGTTGCAATGGCATCGTATTTATTCAACAAAGCCAACTCGTATTTTTTTAATCGCTTAGAGAGTAATTTCAAATACATTTTTTTCAATGGATTCCCTGCATCCTCTGCCAATCGCTCCCAAATCATAAACTCTACATTTTGTGAACGAAGTATAATTTTTGCTTTTGAATATTTTCGAATCACTTCTAAATATGGACTTACCCACAAGGTTTCCAAATGAATCAAATCATAATTTTCTTTCTTCAATTGCTCAATCAACACTTTTTCAAACTCTTTTGACTCAAAACGAATAATGTTATACGATTTACTTGAAAACAAATTTAAAATTGCATCAAAAGGCTTCACAGCTGTATCAATAAAAACGGATTTGTAATTTGTTTTTGTACGGTAATCAAGATCTATCTCCTTGTCAGCAATATAATGCTTGGGAGTATTTACTGCTAGAACATGAACAGTATTTCCCGCATTTATTAATCCGTGTGTAAGAATATTCATTGCAATGCTTCCTCCATCTTTCGGTGGAAAAGGAATTTTGCTGCAAATCTGTAATATCTTCATAAACCTGATTCAATTTCAACTGAATAGCCTCAATTGATTGTGTTTGTTACAAATATAGCAAATAGATTAACCCAAAAATTGGTGTTTTTTATTTAGCCCCAAATGCTTACTTTTGAGGCAGATAATAAAGAAATGGATCGCGTAGAAAAATATTTAATAACCGGTTTTTCAGGCTTTGTCAGCAAACATTTTATTGATTTTTTAGAAGCTAACAAAATCAATGCCGAAGTGCTTGGACTAGATTTAAACGACAACAAATTTGACTTTTCAAATTATTCCTTTGTAAAAGGTTGTTTTCGAAAAATCGACTTATTAAGTAAAGCTGATGTTGAAAATGTAATCTCTGAATTCAAACCCAATTATGTACTTCATCTTGCTTCATACAGTAGTGTTGCGTTAAGCTGGAAAAAGCCAGTAGAAAGTTTCACAAACAATACCAACATCTTTTTAAATTTAATTGAAACAATCCGTTTGTCAAAAATTGACTGCAGAATATTGTCCATTGGTTCCTCTGAAGAATATGGCAATGCAGAAGATGGCAGTTTACATCTTTCAGAAAAACATGTTTTAAATCCAATCAGTCCATATGCTGTTGCTCGCGTTTCACAAGAGATGTTGTCGAAAGTATATACGGATAGTTATGGGATGGACATTGTTATGACTCGTTCTTTCAATCATATCGGCACTCATCAAAAAGATATTTTTGTAATCCCCTCTTTTGCAAAAAAAATGATTGCCTTAAAAGAAAATAATGAAAAGGAGTTATTAACAGGAGATACGACAATCATTCGCGACTTTGTTGACGTGCGTGCTGTTGTTGAAGCCTACTACTTGCTATTTAAAAAAGGCAAAAAAGGAGAAATTTACAATATCTGTAATGGAAAAGGAACATCCTTGGATGAAGTCATTCAAAAAATGGCGACAATTTTAAACATTCAAGTCACACAAAAAATTGATGCGGATTTGGTTCGTCCCAACGATAATAAGATCATTATAGGTTCAAACGAAAAAATTACAACAGATACAGGCTGGATAAATAAATATTCGTTGGATGAAAGTTTGAAAGACATCTTAGAATATTACAAACACGCCAAGTAGGTTTCTTCCTAAACAGTACAAGAACTATTTTTTTCTAGAAAACAATTTCTTTATAGGATCGATGTAGGCATTCATATCAAACAAAGTACTATCGGATGTAGCTTTGATGGTAAGAAAAATACCAATGGGTAATAAAATTGCCGTTGCCATCCACATTCCTTGGTAAGGAAGCACTTCACCTTCTTTTGCTAATTTTTCGCCTGTAATTGATAAAATATGAAAGGTGATGAAGAACACAACTGAAACAACTACCGGCATTCCTAAGCCTCCTTTACGGATAATTGCACCTAATGGAGCCCCAATAAAAAACAAAACTAAACAAGCTATTGATAGCGTGAATTTTCGATGCCATTCTACATCACATCTGAAAATAGAATATTCTTCTGAAACAATATCCGCATTCATACCCTCTGCAGAGCCTTTAGCATTGCGAACCATATTCGTAGCTGCTTCAATAACATTTAACTTCTGAACTTTAGGAAGAGCAGCAAAATAATCTTTTGATTTAATTTCAATCTTATTTGAATCTACTTCTGAAATATATTTAGATGATTTACTGTAATAGGAATTGGTAAGGTGTTTACCAAATTCATTTCTGCGTTTTTCATTTTTCATTTTTAACGAGTCGGCAACAGTATTCAGCTGAGACAAAGTCATCATTTGATAATTACTTTTAAATAAATCTTCATTTGTTCTATTCATTTTAAATTCCGACAGATCGAAACGGATCACTCGTTCCTCAAACTTATCTCTTACCAAAGGGTGAGTTTGAGCATCTTTAGGATTGTCATTCATTTCTTTGTAACTCACGCCATCTTTTAAAGAAAGAACCAAAAACATTTTATCGGCAGTTTCTTCCATTTTCCCCCATTTTGCTGACAAAACTGTTGTATTGCCTTTCATATCACGGTGATCATAAATCATGATATCGCCTAAGGTTTTTCCATCTTTTTCTTTTTTATCTACACGAATACTAAAACCTTGAATGCTATTATTAAAAACACCTTCTTTAAACAACAATGCCGGTTTTGATTCACGCACATCGTACAATAATGAACCTGCTTTCAAATTCGTGTACGGTAAAATGTTGTTGGAGAAGTAGAATGCGCCAATTGATAAACAAAGTGTGGTGACTACTAATGGTGACATTACTTTTTGTAGCGATAGTCCTGAGCTTTTCATGGCTGTTAATTCGAAATGCTCTCCCAAGTTTCCAAATGTCATCAAGGAAGAAAGTAAAATGGCTAAAGGCAATGCCATCGGAATAGTAGTAAGAGAAAAATAAAAGAACAACTCAGCCAAAATACCGGCATCAATTCCTTTCCCAACAAAATCATCAATGTATTTAAAAATAAACATCATAAAAAACACAAACATCGCTATGAAAAAGGTCATTATAAACGGACCGATGTATGATTTCAAGATGAATTTATAGAGTGTTTTCATGGGCTTACAAATATAACAATAACTATGCTAGAAAAGGATAGAACCCCGAATCAAGTTCGGGGCAGGCGCAGATTCTCATGATTTTCACGATAAAAAGGATTTTTAAATTGTTCCATACTTAGAATCGTCATGTAGAGATGTCACCCTGAGCGGAGTCGAATGGGCGGCATCTCACGATGAGGAGTCTACACTCAATTGACAGATCCCGTGTCGTAGCACGGGATGACCTTGAGCGATTAGCAGTATCGGCAATTTATTGTTCCGCAGAATAACTCATTAATTTTACTATTTTTGTTGTTAGAATAATACAATAAAATGATAAACAATAAAAAAGTAGTTGTAGTGTTGCCAGCATACAATGCAGCATTAACACTTGAAAAAACATATAAAGAAATTCCTTTCGACATTGTTGATGAAGTAGTGCTGGTAGATGATGTGAGCAAAGACGACACGATTGAAGTGGCTAATCGCATTGGGATTAAGCACGTTATCAAGCATCAAAAAAACAGAGGATATGGTGGAAATCAAAAATCTTGTTACGATAAAGCCTTAGAATTAGGCGGTGATATCGTTATCATGCTCCATCCCGATTATCAATACACTCCACTATTGATTCAATCCATGGCGCATATCATTGCTAACGATTTATATCCTGTAGTATTTGGTTCACGTATTTTAGGAAAAGGAGCATTAAAAGGCGGTATGCCGATGTATAAATATATTTTCAATCGTTGTTTAACGCTTACTCAGAATATCCTTATCAATCAAAAATTATCTGAATATCACACAGGTTACCGTGCTTTCTCTCGTGAAGTATTGGAAACAGTAAATTACGAGGCCAACAACGATGATTTTGTATTCGATAACGAAATGATTTCTCAAATTTTTATGGCAGGATTCGATATTGCAGAAATTACTTGTCCGACTAAATACTTCCCAGAAGCCTCTTCTATCAACTTTAGCAGAAGTGCTAAATATGGAATGGGTGTGTTGCGAGTTTCGTTTACTCACTTCTTTTATAAGTTGGGATTGAATAAATGTAAACGTTACGAGACGAAGAAGTGAGAATTATTTTTTCTTAGGGATTTTGAATCCTACCTTTTTTCTTGATATTACTTTCTCTTTCTTATTTGACAACTCTTCAAAATATTGGAATACAAGTTCGATATTCTTGGTGTTGTTATCCGTTTTATTTTCCAACTTCTCCATTGCTAAGCGTAAATCGGTATTTTCGATTAGCATTAAACGAATACGAGTGAATATTCACATAATTTGAATGTTTACCTGTATTGCTTTTCCACTATTTAGAACACTTGAAAGCATTAGAACTCCATGCTCTGTAAAAACGTAGGGCAAATATTTACGATGTTCCCCTCTCTTTAAGGTGCCAATTTGGCTCCTTAAAGAATCATATTCTATTTTGGTTAATTCGAACATAAAATCAGAAGGAAATCTATCAATATTTCTTCTTACTTGACGTTTCATCATCTTGTTATCAACTGAATACAACTCTGACAAATCAATATCAATCATAACCTTCTGTCTGCGAATAAAATAAATTTTATTCATCACCAACTCATCAGGAACTATCAATCCTGTCTCTTTTATAGCCATATACTTCATTTGCTATCACAAATTGTGATAGCAAGTTTATATTCATTAATGGTGTCGCAAATTGCGATACCTCTACTGAACGTAAATATATATTTTCCCTTTTTTATAAGGTAAGTATAAATGCTTAAAATCGGATAAATTTGGTCGGGTTGATAAATGGCAACTATTTTAGGAAACAAAACTTGCGTTTGTTATTTCACAATCCGCACCCAAAACACAAATCCATTCTTTCGATAGATCTCTTTTAATTCAGGGTAATACTTTGCAACATCTTCCAACGCGGTTATCTTGCATACAAAATAGGCAGGCTTATCAATTACTCCATGGTGCAACCAATCGCTATTATAACTATTCTGATTTGTTTGTGGTTGTTTGTGTGAATAAAACAAATGGGCGTAACTTTTAAAACTGATTGTTTCTATATAACAATCTTTCCCTTGCAAGTATTCATAAAATTCGATGGCTGCTCCTTGTGAATACTTTTCAATTCTGGGAACAATCAATACAGAAGCCATGTTCACAGCAAATAAACTGAACATAAAAATTCCAATGATTCCTGTTTTTATCTTTCCTCGCTTAATTAATATCAGCATTGCTCCTACTCCAACAATTAAAATTATTCCAATCAACCATTCTACTCCAGTCCAGGAAACAGTTGCTTTCAAGTTTTCAACTGCAAATTTATCTTTGATCAAATCGGCATCAATAATTTTCTGTTTGTACTTATCAATGATAGGCAATGCTGAAATGGCAATACCAATAAGGCTGGCAATGGAAAGCAACAAAACACTAGTGCTTTTTTTCCATTTCATTTCTCCGCTTACTAATTTATAGATCACATACGCTCCTAAAAAACTTAAAGGAAAATAGCACAAAGAAGAATAATGAACAATTTTTGTTTTAACTAAACTAAATAAAATCAAGACCACCCAAAATAGAATAAGCATCCACAACTTAAAATGCTTTTGATAAGGCGTGTCATACGAACTTCTTCTGAACGCTCTTAAAGCAAAAATGGATAAAGGGAAACACCCAATCAACAAAACAATCCAATGATAAAAGAACGGACCACCATGTCCGGCATCCTGTGTATTTAAAAGGCGAATTTGATACACAAAAAACTCTTTAATAATCTCAGTATGACCGGTTAAAAACAACATCAAAAACCACAAACCACCCACCATTGCAACTGCCAATCCGTAAATGATGATATGCTTAATGCTCATGATGGATTGAAAACGTTTTAACATCCAGAATACTCCTACACACAATCCAAATACTAATCCAGCAACAGGACCTTTGGTTAAGATGCCTAATCCGATAAAGAGTGCAGAAAGAATTAAAAAACGATTGCTTTTATTATTTGTGAAAAGAATAAAATAATAAATACCACAAAAAATAAAAAGATTAAACCAGGGATCAATAATTCCGGATTTAAAATAGAAATGAGGGAGAAAAGAACCAGCATATGCTAATACCCAAAGAAGCCCGAAACGTTCATCAACTAATCGTCTTCCAATATTAAACAGAACTAATAATGTAACAACTCCGCAAATGGCATTAGGTAGGCGAGCAGCGAATTCGTTTATGCCAAATACACTCATTGATAGAGCTTGCATCCAAATAAAAATAGGCGGTTTTTCCCAAAAGGCTTGATAGTTTATTTTTACGGAGAAATAATCCTGTGTAACCAGCATTTCTCGGGCACACTCAGCAAAATTAATTTCATCCCAATCAAACAAATGCACAGCACCTAAAAAAGGCACAAACAAAAGAACGGCTCCAATAAAAATAATAATATTATATCGCAGAGTGCTAGCGTTCATTTCTGAAAAAATTTACAAGGGAGTTTTCCAATAAAGGGCGCTCTTTCCTTTGAACAAAATAGAACACAAAAAAGCTTGTGGTAACGCCAATGATAGAACCGGCATACACGTCTTCGAAAAAGTGCTGAGAAAGATATATTCTAGAATAGGCTGTAAAAAAACCCAATAACAAAAACAAAAATTTATACATTTTTTTTTCTACTAACAAGGCAAAAGAAAAATACAATGAGAAAGCACAAGTAGTATGTCCGGAAGGAAAACTGTTAAACATGTGATTTTCTATACCGGGTACAAAATATAAATCTTGAATCCCTTCAAAGAATTTTTTAGGACGAACAATATCATTAAAAACAAAATGCTTTAATACTTGAGCAATGAGCGCAGAAACAACATTTGAAACCCCTAGGATCACGAAATAGCGATATTTCACACCCAACATCATTAGAATCAACAAAGCAGCAGTAACACCATCACCAAGATATGTGGTGTATGTATTTATTACATCTAAAAATGAATTGTGAAAGGAATTAAATGCAAGATGAGTTTCTGCTTTCGAGTTGACAAAAATAATTACTGCTCCAATAAGGAGAAATAAAAAGTATGGCAATAAAAATGAAAGATTTTTTTTAAAGAGTACTTTCACATCAAAAGAATGAGATGATTAATTTGAGCCTAAAACGCCCAACAATTTATTCACTTGACTATCCCACAACAACTTTGAAGTCTGCATATCAGCGGCCTCATCAGCAAAGTCGATAATAATTAATGAAATATCACCAGTCAACTCATCTTTATCAATGCGAAATTCAAAATACATGCCTTCAGGTTTGTCTACCCAACTTAGTCGGATAAATTTGTCATCTTTAAAACCCAGCAATTTTGCTTTTTGTTCACTGCCATCCCAGAAAAAAGTAAAAATCCCATCACGAATGTTTACATCGTCAGCAAACCATTCAGACAATCCACTAGGTGTAGTGATAAACTCATAAAGAATTCCTGCAGAGGTACGAATCACATATTCTAATTCAAATTTCCCTTTCGGTTCTTTTTTAGGTATCGCCCCTCCTTTTTTAACACTGTTCTCTGGAGCAACGGTAAGTGAAGTCATTGGGTTAACAAAAGTTTTCAAAATTTTTGGAACTTTTGGTCCACCTTTCTTTCTTTTTGTGCTTTGAATCATTTGTTCAATCAATTCATCATGCACAATTTCTGGTTCACCATCATCCTCACCATCTTTTTTCTTAGGTTTTCTACCACCTTTTCCTCTTGGTTTCTTATCTTTTACTGGGACGATATTTACTTTTTCTTCTTTCTTTACTGCCAATTTCACAATTTTCTCTTCTTTTAAAGGTTTACTAACACCTTTAGATTTAACAATCTCAACTTTTGCGACTGGCACTTTCACTATTTTTACAAGCTTAATGGCTTTCCCGACTGCCGGACGGGCAGGTTTAGGAGCTACTTTCGTTATCTTTTTAGCAACAGGCTTGGTAGCCTTATTCTTAAGAGGCTTAACTATCTTTTTTGCTTT
>Ga0163149_10006463_pt1 | contig 12023 bp, 7 predicted proteins | sample OliLakLV19MP5G1_FD_148604 | JGI IMG/M metagenome (GOLD analysis project Ga0163149, IMG submission 148604) | Freshwater microbial mat bacterial communities from Lake Vanda, McMurdo Dry Valleys, Antarctica - Oligotrophic Lake LV.19.MP5.G1 | ecosystem: Environmental > Aquatic > Freshwater > Lake >...
GTGTCAATTGTAGCACTTATTCAAACAATGCATTTTCAAACAGATTTTGGTAACCTTGTAGATGATGAGCACAAGTTTCTACTTTCCTTTTCAACTAACAAGATCTATTTTCCTTTCACATCCATCAGAAGCAAGTTTTCTTGTCTGTGGTTAGTTAACAGGGGGGCATGGAAATGTCTTAGGATAGTGGAGGATGCCAATCTACACCGCCCATGCAACCATGCTCTCTATTTTGTAGCCCAGTCATGTTTTGTTTTGGACAAAATGTGACGATTAGTTACTCTTGCTGTTTTGGTTGATATTGCAATTCCCTCCAAGGGTTCCTATGAGAGATATTATGACTTCTTTTGTGACCTATGAGAGATATGTAAGACTTCTTTTGTCATAACGATCTGATTTGGCTTGGCGAGTAGTATGTCAATCTTCATTCTTAATAGAATAAGTGTATTATTTTTGATGGGTGCCTTGCTATGACATGCAGGTAGTTCGCAGTAGAATTCTGACCGTCGTTGTTGAGTCCACAGTGAAAATAAAAGTACCACTAAGAAGAAATGGAAGGACCGGCAAGCCAAGTGTTTTGGATGGGTAGAACATCATGCGGCTTTTCTGTAGATCACGTCGTAGAATCGAGTGTCAATGGGTCGTCCTCTCGCAGCTTCCCACATTTTGTAGGCGATCGGCGAGGATTGTGAAGGTAACAGAAACGTTGCCGATCGTTGCTGGCAACGTATCTCGTTCGTACTCGGATTGTACGTGTACAAAGAAGTAGTCTCTACCTCTTTGAGTATCTGAGCCATCCGGGAAGCAGGTGCTGTGTTGCTGTTGCTTTTGTCATTGACAGGGGTCACGATTTCTCGCGACACCTCACTGCAGTCGAATCGATTTTCAGATATCGTCTCCTGACGCCGATTCAATGTGAGCAAATCTACTCGAAGGATTCCATTGAAGCCTTTGGGTGCCAGCATACAAGTCAATTTGTTTGGTGTAGCCACGGGCATATCTAGTACTGAATATTGTCCCATGGCTGCTTTGGCGATGGAAATGACATTGAATTCTCGATCTGCTATGGTATTCCCTGAACCGTCCGAGATGAAGCGAGAATCATAGTTCAATGTAGTACCAATTTCACTTCGGGCTTTTTGGTAAGTTGTATTGCCTCCAAAGAGGGCAACCCCACAAGGAGCCAGCACGTCTAATGTCTTGGACGATACTTGCCAAGTCCCTTTGATCCACGATGGATAGTAGACATCGTTTTCTTCCATTCCATATGAGGGAGGGCTAAGTAAGTTTTCCGTGACCCGACTCTCAAGAAGACCAGTACCGAGTTCCTTTGACTCGGCCTGCAATTGGGACATGAATGGAGATGACGAGCCAGTGCTTGTATCTGGAGCGGCCCAGCAAACGCCCCTGTTGCCGAGGATAGTGAATGACGGCACCAAGATCGTCGTGAATGTTGTGGAAAGGACACGCCGGCGGCCTGAACTTGAATAGCATCCTTCGTTCGAGTAGTTTTCGTCCAACAGATCACGATGTGAGCTTGCTGCCAAAGCTCGAGAAAATGGTCGTATTCGTCGCCCGACGATGGCTGTGAGTGGATCTAATCCAAACGAAGACGTGAAGCCAGGCACCCGCAGAAGTAGCAGCAGAAGAAGTATTTGATGTTGGGGCATGGCAAGTGGTGTTTGTTTTAATTGTCTTCGATTTTCCCTTATAGCTAGCATATGGTACATGGAAACATCAGCAGCATCGTCGGCTCGTCGCCACTTTGGGGTTGCAGATCAGCGGGAAGTCGGCCGTTTTTCGGATTTGAGCTTGTTGGATGATTTCTTGTGACGTCATTGTTTTCAAATAGTCTTAGCCCTAATGAATTGAAATAATGAACCTTTCAATCAAATGCGAGGAAGAGGACCTGGCAAAGAACAAAACCACAACGCCTTCACTATTTCTTAGTTCGACATTCATGAGGGCAGCATCTGGCGGCAAATACAGCTGAGCAGATTTAACAGATCGACAATACGGGATGGAACCTAAATGCAGCGCTAAAATGCCCACCCATCTTGCAAACTTAAATCAGGCTCACCACAACTTTTCAATGGCAACATTATCAAAAATCCAAGAACTGGTGTAAATAAAAGAGGCATTTTCTAATAAAATGGCGTTAGCAACTATTCTAAACCATCTTCCACCTGTGGTGCTCAGGGAAGCAAAAATTTTGATTGCAAGTACTCGTCGGCAGAGCCTACTTATGGTTCTTATGGGGGCTCTGATGGTAATAACTACCACCCTCACTTATTTGCCGTTGATCGGCCTGAATGTTTTCGAAACCCAAAGCCCGCCACCCTTGTCGATGCGAAAACTTGCCGAGGTCCCGAAAGAGGAGAAGCAGAAAGCAGAAATAGAAGAAGAAACACCATTGGACGACGAGGGCATCACGCGAGGGACACTTTCTCATAAGCCAGAGAGTTTTTTTCAGGACATTCAACAAAAGATTGATCGTGAAGATCTTAGAGAACGATGTCAACGATACGGTTTTCGCATGGACCATCCCCAGAACAACTCGTTGCTGCCTCAACTTCCTCGCCGAATCTTCTATGGTAGTCTTATTGCCGATGAACCTTTCGAATTGTTGGACATTGTTGCCAAAGAGACCTATGGAATTTTTAGTGGAATGGTACTCGTTGAAAGTAACCGAACCCAAACGTTCGCGCCGCGTTCTCTTTTGTGGGCCAACCAAAACAATGATTCGAAACAGTTGAAGAAGCTACAGTCCATGTTTGGTGTCTCAGAGATACAAGTTCGGCGTTTCGACAACGAAGACTCAACTCTCCGAGATTTAGACCGAGAGAACGAACAGCGGAAAGAGATTTTACTTGGGTGGAAGCAGATGGGTATGCGAGCCGGTGACGTGGCCTACCTTTCCGATTTAGACGAGACTTTCACACGAGACCTGCTCCGCGCCGTGCAGCAGTGCCCGTACATTGGAGCCTTGGACTATCACAAACATCATTGCAACATCAGCGATGCCAAGATTGTCGGGTCTACCCAAGTTTTTGAGGGATCGCCAGAGTGTGTAACAAAAGACAGGGCGTGGTATCACCCCGACATTATTACAGCCGAATGCGTCGAAGGCATTGGGAACGAAGCCCTCAATCCAATTGCACCTAGAAACGGGTATTTGAGAGCTCAAGGGTATGGCAACGATTGCCGCACAGAAAGATACAACCAAAGCTTTGAAAAGATTGAAGGAAATCATTTTGCTCTTTGGAATGCAGCAGACTTTCGTACGCAGTGTGGTGGTCGCTGCTATGAAGCCCGTGCGCCCAACCGAAGCAAATATTCCGCATTCCACTTTCACAACTTTTTCTCCGACTTCAATGCTACCCGAAGAAAATACAAAACGTATGGACATCCGATGCACAACACGATAACGGGTCGACTGGAAGATATTGAAGATGATTTGAAGCTGACCTATCGTTGTGCATTGAATTTGACGGATGCTCCGAACACTGATTCGTTCCCACAGAAACAACGATACAAACGTGAAGTTGGTGGATTGCAAGCCGGTTTACCTCCATGGCCCATCTACTTCATGGATGAGGAGTATCGAGAGCGAAAGCACAAACTTATACAGCAGAGAGTAGTGGAAGATGAACAGATACGGCTACAGCGGCTATCAAAGCATGAACGTGCTATTGAACTGCTGTGGCAGGAGGCGCAGGAGGCACATCGGCTAGCATATGACCGGGAAGAGAAAATCAAATACCTGAGGGAAAAACTCCCATTGGAGTAATTGGTGCAGTTAAAATATTGATGTTGACTCACTGATTAGTAAATATAAAGTAAGAAATACAATGCATGTATCGTTTTATCTCAGAGATGAAGGTTTGTTGCAGAAGAAGGGCCTTTGCCCTGCATAATATCCTAGTGACGTACAGTGTAGTTTTCGAATGTCCTTACTAGTATGGCGTGGTAGGTCTGCTCTAGCTTCTGCTCTATGCTTTTTTCGGTGGTTCAACCTAAACGTGACCTTGCGAGTACTTGTACAACGGTACTACTAGCAGTAGGATTCTCCGTGTGTGTGATTTAGTACGGTGCATGTGGAGAAGCTACGCATACTATTATTTTCTGCCTGTCTTACCACAGTCTAACCACCTACTAGCTAGTTAGTAGTATGTATCAGTAACTACAACTTCCCGCGCTATCATACAATTCAACAATGAGCAGAGCATTTGATCCATTGCTCTAGATACTAGCTAGGGTTCGCGATTTTTGGACTGGCATCATTGAGTCATGAATGACAATCGAACCTCAAACCCGTGGTGTGATGAGAAGGCAAAGAAGTGAAGGCTACTACAAGCTAGCTAGTAGCTTGTAGAGAGAAAGGCGACAAAATTATTGGGCATTCAATGAATCGAAGAAGAGGATCGATCGAAGGATGAAGCCTCAATTGAATGAATGGAAGGGGTGGTCAACAACAAGAAACGAAATACCAGCAACCAAACACGAAGTACAAACGAGTTAGTAGAGGAGAAGATGGCTTCGCAGGGACAGAGCAAGGAAGAGGAAAACCAAAGCTTAGTAAAAGCCAAAGATGAGGCTCCATCGCAGTCAGCATCTCAATCCCAGTCGCAACGTTCCGAAAATTCCCTGAAAGGCGGTGGTATTGTTGGCGAGTTTCATATCTTACACGAGTTGGTGCTACTGCTGCACATCGCCCTGCCGTCAGTTTGTGTCCAATTCAATATGTATTTTCTATATCCCCAAGGAGCTTCTGCTGTCGGATTGAATCTAGGCACGGATGCCTTGGCTGGCTTTTCTTTGGGGAGCTTAGTTGGCAACTTAACGTGTCAGAGCATCATGATCGGAGCTCTTTCCGCTGCCGATACACTCATGCCACGTGCCTTTGCCTCTCAACGGTACGCTGAATTGGGACGCTTAGCTCTGCGAGCTGTGGCAGTGTCGAGTGTTTTACTGCTACCACCTGTGGTGATTCTTTATACGTCTACCGATTGGATCTTGGTGAAATTAGGGCAAGATGAAGTGGCAGCTGCTTTTGCTGCCTCGTGGATTCGGGTCTATTTGCTGGGTCTTCCGGCCAATTTAGTCTTTCGCATTTCCCAGCGATTTCTAATTAGTCAACATCGGCCGTGGCCTCCTGTCTATGCAAGTATCGTCCCCAGTTTTGTCCTCCAGCCCATTCTCCTGAGAGTATTACTTCCAATAATGGGCTTTGAAGGATCTGCTTTGGCCATTGTGATCTCGCAGTGGGCCATGTTATTGTGTCTCTTTTTCTACTTACACTGCCGACCTGAACATCATCCACAAAGTTGGCCTGGTATGTCTTGGTCGTTTGTGAAGGCGGCTTTTCTTCCACAACAATTTTGTCGCTTTTTTAGCCTAAGTCTTGGAGGCGTGGTGTCATTGGTAAGTCCAGGGGACCTTGGATTTGAATACTGGTATGGATGGCTTGTGGTGTTCTCACTTTTCTGCACGAAAATTTCCTGGATCTTCCAGTCGGAATGGTGGTTTTGGTACGTTACGGAGCTATCGTCGAATGTCCAAGAAGCAACTTCTGTGTTCACACAACGCAATAATTTACAAATGTTAAGCTAACGTCGCAACTCAATTATTGTCAAAAAGGGAAACCATGTGCTTTGTGGCCGGGACATTTGGTGTCGTTCCGCTTTGCGTTCACACGATTGCCTACAACTTGATTCCGCTACTCTTTATGATTCCATTGGGCACAGGTTTGGGTTTGGCTGTCCGCATGGGCAATGTACTGGCGACTGATCCTGGTCGAGCAAAATTGCTAGCCACGTGGTGTGTCGTGTTTATTTCCCTTATCGCTCTGGTTGTGGCTCTCTTGCTGTTTGCATTGCGCAATGCCATAATTTCTCTCTTTTCCAAAGACGTTGATGTTATTCAAGGATGTCTGGATATTTGGATGAAAGTCAGCTTTTACATTTTCGTCATCTTCATCTTTGGTATCAACAGCGCCATTATGAGGGCTCTGGGAATGCAATGGACCATGGCAGTGATCATGTTTTTGTGTCTTTGGTGTGGGACATTGCCCTCCGTGGTATATTTTGCCATGAAGAGAGGTGGGGGGTTGAGTGCAGAGTGGCTCATCCTGCCTTTCGGATACACCATTATGCAGGTTATTTTGATGACAAGCTATGCCACTGTGAATTGGGATGCAATTAGTCACGATGCCAGACAAAGTCTGAACCGCGCAATGGGGGATAGCATACGGCACTATGTACAACAGCTTGATGCCTCTGCACCAACAGAAGCAACGCCACTATTAACGTGAGACCTCAGCTTCTTTTGGCAGGCAGACACGTCTCATATCTTGCTGTCTTGAAATTATCACTGCAAAGTATCTTCTTTTCGGCTTGCAATTTTTTTTAAACCAGAAGAAGGATGATTGAACAACTTAACATAACAAGTGGATGCTGATTTGGATTTGGATTTATTGTTCTGTTTGCTTTGGCACTTCAGTGTGTATCGCTTCAGGAGTCCCACAAGCAGGTCATCTAATAGTTCTATTTGGATGGCATCAGAGCACGGCTAATGTCAATGACAAGACTACAAAGTGATAGGAAGGAAGAATCGAAGTATAGCCAAACCAAACAACCCACACCTGTGACCCACCCCTTTGCGGTTTCACACACACAGAGGGGTGTTCTTGTTGAAAGTAGAAAGTGGGAACATGCTTTGATTTCCAGTTAGAGAACTACGGCATATAAATAAATAAAGTAAACTCACAGGCGAAGCAAGGCAAATCTGCATGGCTTAGCAAATGTTGCCCGTTGCTGGGAGAGGTGATTACCTTTCAAACTGGCTCTCAAGTGTTACCTCCTTATTAAGACATCTACGACTAGCACTACTGGTAGCTAGCTATAACTGGAATTATGTTAGGAGCCGCCCTCCACTGCAGGTGAGTTTGTGCAAGTTTTATTTGTAAGTCTTCCGGCATCATGCCACTTCAGACTCTCATTTATTTCTAAACCACTGTCAAATGGTGAATGGGCAGAAAAACCAGAACTGTGACAAATGGGTTAAGTGTGCATCTAAAAGGCATAGCTCGTATTATCTTTCATTTAGATAGAATGACGATCTTTCTTTTATTTCCTTCAAGAAGGAAACGGAAGACTGCTAACATCATGAGTGGAGGACTGGAGGTCACATTCGTTTGGAAACCTGTACACAAATTCTTTCGTAAAATAATGTACTGGTTGCCGGCGCGCATTTACTTAGGCATTATTTTAACGGTCCGACATAACACACGTCACACATGAACCGTTTCGAAACTCCGACAACATGTTGTATGGATTTACGGAAAACGCGAAACTTTCTAAGGCTACTACCTTGGGCCGACTTTTCGGTGTACCATTTACCAGGGTTGTCAACTAAAGCTAACAACAGGCCACTTCACGGGGGTGGGTTTAACATCACTTTGTACGACCAAAATACCAATTTTGGAATTAGGAAAAGTGAGTAGTCGCATCAGTTGAGTGTCTGCATGCAGTGTATTAAGCAGTATCTAGCTAGTATCTTCGCTAGATACTGAACGTTCGATCGTATCTATGGATAGATTCGAGTGGTGTTAGCGTGTAAGATGCCTAGTGCTACTACTAATTGATAAACGAATATTGATTTGACAATGTTGTTACACGGACTATTCATCTGCGACCATGACGGCCATGACCCTACGTTTCTTGTTGTTCATCGGCATCGGAATCATTGTTAACGATACCGTTGTCGTCGGTCAAGCCCAGCTCCTTCTTTCTGTCATTAATCATCAAGTCTTCGAGGCTTGGAAACTCATCAGAAATCTCCTCCATTGAGAGCAACAACAACAACTGGTCATGACGATTGTTATCGTCTTCCTCCAACGCGGCAGCCGTCCTCTTCTTTGATCGGCTCTCCTTCACTGTCCTTTGTACCACTTGCATGGATGGTTTGGCAGCGGTGTATTGGTGCCGAAGGGACGATTCAATCTTCTTATCAATGTCATTGACTGCCCTAAACAACAAGTCAATCTTTCTACCTGTCTGGTGTGCCTTTTCGATTTTACTTTCCGAGTGATGCTTCAGTCCACGGAAGCGTTCAAGGTCTTGTAGGAGATGCCACCACGCATGTGCTTTTGGTGGTACGGTTTGGAACAGCTTGCGCCATAGCCGATCCAATATACCAACAAGCTTGTTAACATCGATCATGTCTTGGTCCGATAGAGTTCCAAATGGTTGGTTGCAATAATGGACCAAGGCATCAAAGTATTAAAAGAGTCGCTTGTATGCTCGGCAGTACTTTCGAATCTCCTCGTCGTCCGCAGCTCGATTGTCCGCCGGAACTTCCAACAAGATTGCTTCTATTGAATCCATCACATTGTTTGCCTTGCGAATAAACTTCCTACAATGGTTGCCCTCAAAATCACCGCCATGGTACGCCGATCTCAATATGTTGTAAACAAGTTGTAGCATCTCCTTGATTTTTTGTCGGATCTGTTGAGCGAGTGCGCCATGCTCTTTCTGGCTTGATATTGCCTTTACATCTGCCTTGGCTTGTTTCAAATCTCGCGCAACAGAGGCTAACACAGTCTTACACTCGTTTACTCTCTCTTTTGCATCTTCCCAGACGACTAGGCTGTTGTTAAAGTCGACTTCGTGTTGTGGATCGCTGAATCGAAACGTACCATTTCGTTTGGGAGGCTTGAGAGATTGGTTCTCAGCTTTCAGAAACGCCGCGTCGCTCTTGGCATCTGCTAGAGCTTCTATGGCCCTCTCTTTTTCTATTTCCAAGTCGACATATTCAAGCCTTGCATCAATTATTTCAAGTGGCAACTGCTCAATCCGCCGATGAATCCACCGCATTAAGCCTTTGTTGATAGGGTGGTTAACGAACAGTTCGTTGTTGTGTAAAGAAGGTACGATTATGTTGGTTGGAGGAATACACCAAAACGCTGCGTCCTTCGCACCTCTCACTTGATCCGATTTGCCTTTATCCAACTCTCCACTGTTCAACTTAGCAAGATGAGTCGTCATGCTTTCTAAAGTCCAATCCTCGGCAACACGAGAAGCTCCGGTCTCATAGTCTGTCCATTCAGACTTTGACATAGGGCAACGCAAACACCAATGGCCTGCCATACTTTCTTTGCCAAGCACTAGCGAGTAAAATGCGAGATCGCCAACCATGAACAGCTCGACAGGAGCCGAAGCAAGTTCAACTCCTTGTGTTGTGTGGATGTTTCCAAAACACAAGTTGACAGATTCGTCTGGTGCTTTATAGATGGTGACACGTCCTCTGTTCCTGATACTCAACAAATCAGCAGCGATGGGTGCCGCGATTGTGTTTTTGATTACTTCGTAAGTGTCTTTTTGGCATTGTACATAAGCGCAATGTCCATCTGTCTCCAATGCTAACTCCGCACCAATGTATTTGTTGACAGTCGATCTCCTTGTGCGCCGTTGTTGCCGCGTGATCAAAAGGAGTGTTGCCATCATTCTGAATGCCCCCTGACCATGGTTGCCGACAAGAATTACATGCGCAAACTTCAGGTTTCGATAGTCAAAAGACTTGGCCTTAAGAGCAGTGCCTGCATTGTAAGACAGTAAGTCAATGATTGGTACTGTCCATGCCACACGTCTTCTATTTCCTTTACCCTCACGGAATTCGATTGGTATTGGCTTAACAAAGTCTTTGACTTGAAGCTCTTTCATCACAGATTCTGGTTGTAATACATCAAGGTTCGAATAGCACAAATACTTCTTGATGACTCGCACCTGCAAGAGTGTAAGACTGGCTTCGTAGAACATACTTTGCTGCAACTGCGGATCAAGTTTCAGTTTCCATCGAGGCGAGCCTGTGGTGGATAAGTCATCGGCCGCGTCTTCTACAGCAATCGCATCAATGGTATGTAGCACACGAACGAATGTTTTGATGATCGTGTGTGTATCCAACGATGATGTTTCATCATCAGCCGACTCCACAACTGACGCAGATATGATCTTCTCCATCCATTGTTTGGTATTGTAATAAAGTCTTTTCTTATCCGTGGACGGTACGACAGCAACAAGTCTCTTGCTACAACCTTTCGAACCACTTTGCTTTGGCAAATGCAACACTTCCGGAACAAATTCGGAAAGGTTATATATTGCTGTGGCTACTTCCGTGATCGCAGGTACGGACATTGGGATGTTGTATTTTCTCAAGCATGGACAATGCTCTAACTTTGTTATATCCTCCACCGCATACGTCTCAGGAACGGAACTATCATAAAAGAAATCATAATGCTTGACAAGGCATTCCGCGTCTAGGGTCTTGCCAAAAGATTTGAGCCTATCTTTCAGAGCCGCGGCATTGACCCCCGGACGGAATAGGTCGTCTTTCGACAAGTACTTGTCGGCCAACATACCTCGGAACAATTCGTGTAAGTCGGAATCGTCTTTGAATACTTGCGGACTATCATGAGTTGGTGACACGGTTGTTCGTATTGGAGTGTCTTGTGGTGGCCTTGGCTCTTGGCTGCGGTGGGCTCACTGTCGGCTGTACCGCAGCTTGAGATTGTTCTTCGTGTTCCGTCTCTGTAGCTAACAAACCTTCTTCGTTGTCGTCTAGTACTGCGGACGTGTATCGATTCCAAGACGCAAGCAACACTTTGCCAAATAAGTCTGGTGAAAGCTTAGTTGAGTACACGTCAGGCTTCTGCTCAGACGATGCACAAACGAACCACCGCTTGCCGACCTTATCAATGTTTCGTTTGTTGATATCAATGTACAAGAATCCGTGAGTTTTATCTATGATCTTGACCTTGTAAATTCCGCACATCTCCAGAGCCTTATTCAGCCTTTTGTTATCTAACTTCTCTATGTTCATCTTTTCGATCCAGCATTGTGTTGGTATCCACGTCCCAAGTATGCCTGGTCTCCGCTTGATCCATCCGAGAAATGCGTCGCATATTTCTTGGTGGGACGTCATGTTGGGCTATTCACCTTGTTTGCTGGCCAAATTCCGGCTTAATGTTTGTTGACAATATGCCAACAACTACGACGAATTTGGCAAGCAAAACTTGTGATTTGAATGAGCAATGCAGTTTATGCCAGGTGTGTTCCGGCCCGTCGACGATGATATAGGCGTGTTTCTGTGGTTGATTTTGCTATGGCTAACTATCTTTCTTGCTTGCCAAATTCTGGTGTATTGTTCTTTGACTATAGACCCACGGAGGCGTCGAATATGGCAGGCAAAGGCAGTGTGTAAAGCTATCAACAACTACGAATGACCATCTATCTATCGGTAAGCTACTTGTTGTCGCTTGTTATCTGCTTCGTTGATCGCGCTTTGTACATGGTTATTCAATGCTAACTCCATCCTTATTTTTCGCTTTCCAAATGAAAATGTCAATAGTCACAATGATGACATCATGTATAGCTCCACACTGTACGGCACTACCACACACGTGGCATTGAACGAGAACCACACGTCAAACGAATGTGGGTGTTACGGTACTCCAGCTACTACCAAGCATCTAACAACTCTTCGCTCGCGTCTTCCACCATTACATTAAATTCTTTTATAGAAATAAATAATGGCAAGCATCATCAAGACACTGGGTTTGCGATCTACCCGGACTACTGCCCTTGCGGCAATCCTCGTGACGGTCCTTTCACTCGCTCGTCATGCTTCAGCATGGTTAACCGTTCCTCCAAATAGCAGAGTCGTCACTGGAAACAGGAGACTGTCACCGACTACTACGATGGACCATGTCTCAGTCCTCCATATGAATTTGTTGTCTGGCATTGGTGATATGTTGAGTGGTGGAAAATTGACGCCCCAAACAGAATTGCCCTACGGAGAACCGCTGGGGCCAATCAACCGAGATGACGTTCAAACATTGGCCATCCAGGAGCGAGCCATCAGCTTTACGGGCGAAGACTTTTCCGTGGCAGATGCCTCGACAGGCCGGCCATTTTGTCGGGTAACGGGGGCCATGCTCCACCTACCTGGAAAAGATAAAATGACAC
>Ga0163149_10006467_pt1 | contig 12020 bp, 10 predicted proteins | sample OliLakLV19MP5G1_FD_148604 | JGI IMG/M metagenome (GOLD analysis project Ga0163149, IMG submission 148604) | Freshwater microbial mat bacterial communities from Lake Vanda, McMurdo Dry Valleys, Antarctica - Oligotrophic Lake LV.19.MP5.G1 | ecosystem: Environmental > Aquatic > Freshwater > Lake >...
GTTAATCACAGATCACAAGAATCCCAACCCGAAGGAAAGTTCTCAACTGGACTACTAGTAGCACTCCCAGCCACAAACTTCACTTTGGCATTCCCAAAGATGGGCTGCCTAGGGATGAAAAGAATTCCAGATGACAACAAAGCATCTACATGTCAAAAGCAATGATCCAAGCTTCTGATCTCAAAGAAAACCTTGAGAACCAAGGAATCACTGTCCACAACTCAACGATGGCATCAACAGATGCTGAAGCTTTCTGCCAATCAGCTGGACTGAAACTGGTGAGAAAAGCAGTCTGTCACTTCTCCAAAACCTGTCAGAAGAAGATCAAATTGAACACTGCCCAGACCCGATCAAGTTTGGAATGCAGTCAACACAGCTTGCTTTCATGGAAAAATGTGGTGCATGTGATGGTGATGAAGACCCAGAAGAGAAAAGGCTCACCATTGGTGGCCACTCATGCTGATCAGCCTGTTTGGAAGATCCAGCAGGATCCTGGACATCACCAAACTGCATTTTGAGAAAACAAAACACTGCAGCCCACATGGAGATGATGGAACCGCAGCATTCAACAACAATCTTAAGTTTCCTGCCATGACGCACTCAAGCAGAGAACCAAATCCCAAAAACTCAGTGAACAGACTAGCAGGAGGAAACTGCCCACAAGTCACCTGCAGCATGTGGCCAGACAAATCAAGAAGAGAGAAGCCAACAGAACAGAATGACCCCAAGACACAAATTGAAACAGCGAACTTCCTTTCACACCCAGACACTGAACTTGTCTGGGAATCCAACAGAAACCTCAGTTCCGAGTGCATCTCAAACCAAACCAACAACTGAAGCACCTAAATGCAGACCACATCCATGCCAAAGCATGCTTCAAATTCATCACTTCAGGAGTCTGAAAAAGATTGCATGGACTGACAACAATCACGGAAACAAACAAGAACCCATCACCAGACAAAACATGTTGGTGGCACACACAACACTTCCAACTGAAGCTCCACAACATGCTGGTCTGATCACTAAAAAGATCCCAACACAGACTGAACAACTTGACCACAATGAAGAAGCCAAAGCTCTCAAACGAGCTAAGCAGAATTCCAACGACAAACAAAACAGAAGGAGAACAATCTACTTTTGCATTGGATGTGGCATCATCTGGTCTGAACCTGTCCAATCAATCATCAAATGGAGTGTCTGTGTCTCACCACAGATGATTCTCCAACCCCAGAGAGATCTGTCAAGGAGGTCTGTCAAGGAAACTGACAGTCAGCTTAACCTCCCAAGATTGTGAACCTCTGCCCTGCAACTGCAGAACAGGAGGATCACTATTTCAAATGCAACAACACTGGAAAAGTGCACATGGGAAACACCCAACAAAAGTTCAAACAAAGAATGATTCAGCACTTCAATGAAGTCCAAAGGCTAGTCAAACATTGCGAAAAATCAGACTCATGCACCAAACACTTTGCAACACAATTCCATGATGCAAATCCTTCCCCAGCCAACCAACATGAAGGAATCACCTCCAGCATCATCTGGCAAGGCAAACCAATCAGTGTGGTCAAAACATTTGCAATCAAAAACTGTGCCCTGTGGGCTGAAGAAAGAATTGCAATTCTCAAACGACAATCCAGATCCAACCCACAACTTCTCATCAAGACACAGACTGCGTTTCCAGAGGCATGCAAAGCATGCCACCCCTAGCACTGATGAGTCAGCAAAAGAGTCATCCCAAGACCAGAAGTTCGCTAGTTGCAATGTTTGTCTGTCTGATGTCTGACTGGAAGCATTGTGAGGACCAGCAAAAACAAATTGTTTTCCATTTGTGTCCAAAGCACTAGCTTGATCCTTCTTGTTTGCGGCCACATTGCAAATGCGCATGGGTCAAACGTGTGCCCTGTTGTTGTGTGCATGGGACATTTCAAACGGTGTTGTCAGGCCATGCAAAAGGTTCTTTTTGGACATTTTGACGGAGTTTGCTCCTCATTGGGGGCTTTTGGGTTCTGGACCACCGTGACGTGGGGCCATTGCCTATCAGCATGCATCAGTGGCCGTCCTGCAAGTTGCAGACGTTTGGAAACAATTCCAACAATTTGCTGTGAATCAGTCACTCTTTGCTGTTTGGTGTGATTTCTTCAAATGTCAAAAAAAAAGGATTCCATGACATTGCTTGTTTCTGGAATGATCACATTGGAAAAGAGGAAGCTTTCCTCAACTGTCTGGAGTTGTGCAACATTGTCACTGTTGACGTTTGGTTCTGGCCACTCATGGAGGATTTCAGGAAAAGGGTCCAGTCAGTTCAAAATCATCTGCTGATGCCACAGTGTGGCACAACTGGTTGCAATTGCAACTGCTTGTGTTGTGGTTGCAAATCAAGTCAGTCATTCTTTGCTGTTCGGCATGTGTCAAATGTGGATGTTTTCGGTTCCTGCTTGAGTTGTTGGTGATTGCAACTTGAACTCTTTCATTTCTTGTGGCACATCTGACCATGACAGGTTGAATTTGTCTCCGATCTCATCAGTGTTGGCAGTGATGGAGAAGCGACAACCCGTCAATCAGGATGAGCGTGATCTCATTCTCATTTTTGGGACAAACTTGGCTGCTGCAGATGCAACAGCAAAAAAATCAAATTCATGGACACTTGTTTTTGTTGACATTGCAGAGGCTAACAAAACGCTGATTGTTTCAATTTGAGGGTTGTTTCCCATTCTTTCATTTGCGAGTGAGAGGTGACATGCTTGGATCTCCAATGCAACAATCCTTTGTTCTTTTCTTCCATCTTGTGATCCTGGTGGAAACACCAGCGAACATTCACATGGATCCCGTTTCATGGTTGTGCGTGTGCTTCAATTTTGGTTCAACGAAGCAAAAAAGACGTGCAATGAGATGTGTCAGTGGTTTTGTTTTTGGAGGGAAAAAAATGTTCAACAATTCCTTGCTCCGTCCACTGCTTGAAAGGTTGCGTCCCAAGTCTCCCCACTCCTGCAAACAAACGTTGCTGTCTCACCCCCTCTCTTTTGATTGTTCAACTCCTTCTTGTTGTTGCAGGAGACACATTCAATGAGCCTTTCTTCACTCTGTCCTGTGTGCACTCGCCTTTCTTTGTGCACTCTGCCTGGGGCACACTCGACAGGTCTCACGCCATTGTTTGTTAACGGTGAGTTGCAAGCTCAAGCCATTCACCTTCTTGTTGTTGTTTGTCGTTTGTTCACCAGTTGGCTGCTGGACTGTTGCCTTGTTCTTGTTCCAAAATGTGTTCACCGGCCATTTGCCGCACTGTTGTCTTTCTCTTGTCAGTGTTGTTGTGGCTCATTTGTTGATGAGGTCTTCATCCATCAATGACAGTCTGTGTCAATGAACGAGAACAGAACATGTGTGTTGTTGTTGAACTGTTTTGTCTCGCACAGCGGGTCATGAGCGGTTGACTCAAGGCTGATCGCAGACTTTCTGCCTGTTGTGTCGCCACATCCTTCTCAGCTCTTCTTCCGGGAGCTTTTCTGTTCTGGCAAAGAAAAGTTTGGGAATGAATGGCACCAGGAATGCCAGTGATGGTGTTCCCGCAGCTGGTGGTGACGCAAACACAATTGAAGGATTTGTCCAGCAACGAAGTTCTCTCTGACATGACAATTTTGTCAGCAACTGTCAGAAACAAGGTCACTGAAAAAAATTGTTAGCAAGTGGTCAGAACGTCCTCAGAGAGTCGCAGCGACATGTCAGAGAGTTGCCCCGGTGCGCACAAATTGTTTGCATGCTTGCTGAATTCACACTGGAAATGTTGATCCGACATTCAAGTTCTCATTGACAGAACAATTCTGTCAGCGACTGCCAGAGGGAGCTTGCAACAATTCTCAGCAAGTTGTCAGAAAGTCCTCAGAGAGTCACAGCAGCCAAATGTCAGTGAGTGGCCCGGTGCACTGTCAAAGCACAACTGAATGAATTTGCGCTGCCACCCATTGGTGCTTGAGTCACGAATCCTGAGTTTGGATTGATTAGCCCTGACCGCAACTGATGGTGTTGCATTTGAAAGGAAGTTGTTTTTCTTGTGAGTGTTTTGGAGTGCGGCCTTGCACACGCGACATCTGGCAGACTGGTCTGCTGGCAGTTGCTCTGAGCAGACACAGAGCAGTTTGCTGTGACCGACTGTCATCTTTCGTCCCGTTCTCATCCAGCTCGCACGTTCTTGCGTGATGTTGATGTGTTCTGATTCTTGCTGCAGCCATTGCAAAGAGCAACACACATTGGACCAAAGGCATGCCCAATTGATTGTCATGGTTGAGCATCGCACCGCAACATCCCATGTGTTTCACCGACAGACCGTGCCGACCTCTCATGTCAGTTCTCTTTGCGTGTTTGAATTGGGTGCATTCACAAGCTCCAGCCCCGAGAGTGCAGTTTTGAAAGAAGGGCCCCCCCAAAAAGGCTTTGGAACAAGGCATGTTCGAAGCCTGTCACAGTCACAAAGTCTGATTTGCAGTGACATCACACAGTCAACAAGAGCAACCCTGGGAATGCGCCTGCCATGACACCAAACTCACTCTGAAGTGGGGAAAGGTTTCCACTTCCTTTTGCAGCTGTCAAGCTCAGACACAACAAAAATTTGAGGTTCATCTCCTTCATTTCTTCTTCACTTTCTTCGCGACTTCTGCAGCCCCTTTCCAGTGCGCTTTTTCTTTCTGCCTGCTCTCTCCAGGTTTGGATGGTCACCAAGTTGAGTGACAACTTCATGTTGACATGGATGGCTGAATCATCACCACCAATGGAATGCACGCCACGCGATGCTCGCAAAACGTTGATGTTGCTTCCATCCTTGTTGTTGTTGACTGTCGGTTCAGACATCACGAGTCATCGCTGTTCAGCGGCGGACTGCTCTGACCACCAATGTGGTTCTTCATGCATCAGCTGCAACAAATTCTTTTCTGGGACTCATTCACAGCTGTCCCAGCAGCACCTGCATTTGCTGCACTCAAGGGACCGAAACCTGGTGGAGGTACAGACCTGCCAGCTGCAATTTTTTTCTGGAAGTTCCCATTCTTGCCGCTTTCCTTTCCAAGAACAACGCACATTGGACTTTCCTTTCCAAGATCAAGGCACATCGGACCAAACGATCACCAGTGAACATCACCCAGTGAACCCGCGACATCGCTGACTCGCGTGCTTCTTTTCTTTTCGAAACAACAGACATTAACTCCCTTTACCTTCATCGACGGTTGCCGCTGGTGAATGATCATGTTCTCAAAAGAAAAGAATTCGATCAATAACGCCTAGTAGTAGAGGGTTTCCCTGGCTTCACGTTACGAGCAGCAGGTCTAAGAGTTTCTTGTAGCGGATGGTGAGTGGATTTTAATTTGTAAAGAACCTGCTTCTCGTTCTCGGCGGCAGTGGCTTCACAACAGTCAGTAGCCGTTTTATTACATGTACTTTTGACGTCTATTCTAAAAATAAATCGGAGGACGAGTAATGTAGGCTATAATCCAATTATTGGTTTATAAGAAATACGAACCAGTTCTTTTTTGATGACGAGTGGACCGCCAGGACCGGATACTGCATAGGCGCCTCGATGGCAAATGGTCCTGAACATGTCTTTTCTCTTTCACCTTTTCTACTTCTTTGGTAATTGCAACGTAGCTATTACGTAGCTTTTGTTGGAATTGCCGCGACAGAAACACGGTGTTAATGCTAGTACTTCAAGTACGTACTACTAGCTACTAGCTAGTACTATTACCAGGTACTTCGAAGTACACCAAAAAGCCACTATCCCATCCCGACCCGCTTCATCACATATGCGACATTCTTTATGCATGTGGGACTCTCAATCGACACTTTGTCTTTTTTCTCTTCTTCCTAGACATTCTTTAGACTACTAGTAAATTACACTCAATCGACACTTCGTCACATTCCTCGACAGAATCATAACGTAACATAAAAACTCACGCTGGCTTTTTTACGAAAAAAGAGTCAATTACAAACGATTGCACATAAAAAATTAATAGTTCAAGTTCTCCTGCTCATGACAATGGCCGCTCTAGTAGCAGTACCGTTCCCAGTGCATCTTCATTACATGGTCTCGAGTATCGAGGTTGGTACGTTTGTAGCGCTATTAGCGTGTACTGTAGTGGTGCCCATGGTCCTCTTGTGCGGTACCCGTCTTGGTGAACTGCCTGTTACGAACGCAAGGTGCTCCTTTCCCCATGCTAGGAAGCACATAACACTGATTTCTTTACTGATTAAACTTGACGACTCACCTTTAGTATCACTGTACGTTATTCTCCTATACTGTAATGAATGAATATGCAGATGAGATCGTTCGGTTTGTCAATCCAAGAGCCTTCAAAATCATGAAGGAACAAGTGCTCCGAGACAGCATACTCCCAGTGTAAGTTACTGTCGGTACAGGTGTTTGTGACAGGCCTTTTCTCTGCTCCACACTCAATTTGTCTCCTCCCCTCCTGCGTCTCCCGCCTGTCGTTTTGCTGTTGGTGGACTGTAGATGGTTTGGCCACAGTGACTTGGACCACTTTTATCAAGAGCTACAAAGTCATGGCTTTCAGTTTGTACATCAAGGTCAGTTATAGCGCACTGTAGTAGAGTGGTACTGTTTCTATCAAAGGAGTTCTCTGTTTCTCACATTCCACAATCCTCTTGTGTGATCTGGTCACTGCTATTTTGTTGCACTTGTAACCAGGACCGGAAAAAGGAGGTAAGACCGCTCAGTCGTCTTCACATTGCTGTGAGCTAGCTAGCTATCGAGCTGCATGGATCGGTTCACTCAAGTCGCCCACTCACTCTTTGTACATCCACTGATACATGCTGTATGTATAGCCTTCATTCATGGACTCTTTCTGAAGGGAAGACCCGATCTGGCTGCCAGGATTCACAAGCGAGCCGGGGAATCCACTGCTGCTCGAGGCCCACACACCGACGACCACCACAAGGAAAAAGAAGACTACAGTGACATCTTGCAAAGGCTTCCTCACCTTGGAAGTGCTGGCAGAGTCGTACGAGAAGATGCCGACTTGCTTGCTGCAGCGGTTGCCATGGTGGAGGCTTTAGATGAAACGAACGACGACGACTGGGATGACGACGGTGAAGACGAAGATCCCAGGATGGAACACAACGGGACGAATTCGGCAAGTGTCGCAACCATGCTCATTGCTACAAACAACGTAGCTTCAGGAGCACCTCCTCATTTCCAAGCGGCCGTAGTGGATCCAAGTCGACGCCTCCCGGAACCAGGAATGGAATCCCTTCCCATGGGGACCAACCTCTGTGGAATGCTGGTACATATTGCCGCCAATAGATTTGTGGCGGGTGGCGATAATGAACAGCAGCAACAGCAGCAACAGCAGCACGACCAGGATCGACGGTTTGGACCAAATGCAGCTGTCTTAAATGTCCTTCATCAAGCCATGATCGAGGGGCTCTTCCCGTTCGATCTTGACGGCGAGGATGACGACCACCATCACCACCACAATGATTGGATGGCCTATGGCTGAGGCAGATGAAGTGTTTGTGTGGAGTGAGCACCGGCTGGGTGATGACAGCAGCAGTGACCATCACGCCGACGACAGACCACTATATCCACCCACCCACACCTTCACCACAACGTGACGGAAGCGCATTCCTCTACTGCTACCAGCTAGCTATCCTCCACAGGTAGCTACTGCTAGGAGACTATACCCCACACCCACACCCGTTCCTTCATGATCAAACAAGCAGCAACGAAACCAACGAAAGCAAAACTAATCAAGACAAGAAAACAACAAGTGGCAAATCATGCCACCCCATCATTGAAGGATTTCCCGTACTAGTTTACATTAGTGTGCTGTAGGACATACTCTTTCCATGTTCTGCAACACATGCCACAACGTGCGTGATGGCGCACAATCCACTGACTCCTACTTTGAAGTAGTAATTTATAAATCACAAGTCACCTTACTACTACTAGGTACTACTACTACTACTTTTAATACTTCGGAGTACTGCATCTTAGGGTAATAGTAAGTACCTGACTTACTACAAACCGTAGGGACTGTTGCCGATCTTAATCGTGTACATCACAACTACACACAGTGTGGATGAAGCCACCAAGATCATCATGGTTTGATCCCGAACACATGCAGTATCCAATCCATTTGATTGAAGTTCCGTCGTGAATGCCTTCTGTTACAGCATTTCTAGTTTGCCGATGGGGAGTTTCCGCAACTGCTACTCCGGTAGGTCAAATTCACGGCACCAAACAAATAGACTTCTTAGATCACTTCCACCGCTCCGTCTTGTGCTTGCTAGCTAGCTAACTAGACTAGTAGTACGGCCTCCCTAACACACGCTCATTTTTTACCTATTATGTCTGCGCAAAAGATATTTGCGTCATAACGTGGAAAAGAACCTGCCGGCGTCATCCGTCATCCGTGCGTAATACTACCATCTGTTCTAAGAATGAAACCCTAGCGCTAACAAAGCATTTTCCACACAACTCAACAAAGATGAATCTTTTTTTCTTGACGTGGATGCTGCCGTCATGCTTACATCATTTTTTGTCGTCAAGCTGATGCGACCTCTCTTGAGCTGGCGATGCTTGCCGGGATCCTTTTCTCTAAGTAAAACGATGAAGCGGCATTCAAACGGTTGCCACGACCGTCCACGCTTGCATTCAACTTCCAAGCCGTTTGAAAAACCAAATAGGTGCAAAATACAATCTTTCGATCTGCTCACAATTTCGATCTCGAACTAATTTTCCTTCGATTGATTCTTCTTTTGCGCCCAACAACAACAACAATAATAATAGTAATATTCAAGATGGGAGCCGAACAAAGCAAAGTAACTCTTTCCCCCGAAGAAGCCACCATGGTCCAACAGGCGGCAGCCGTTACCAAGTTGAACGATTCCATGGCCGATGTCATGGCCTGTTCCGATTCCGGTGAGTTGAAGGTGAACAATGACCAAAGCAGCAGCGGCAACGAATCGGGCAATGAGAGTGGGAGCGACAGTGTCAGTGAAGGCAGCCAATTGTTGTGGGAAGACGAATCCGATGCCTTTGCTCATCCGGAATTCTCCACCCAGGTGCAGTGCTAAAGCACCCCAGTCGACTACCTATTTGGAGTCGAAACAAGTGGAAGAACAGCGCAGCACCACCGAGCATTTGTGACGGGAATGGAATGGAGCATTCTTTCGTGGCAGGCGGATGGATAATTTGAAAGTGCAAGAAAATAAAGATGGAATCTTGATCGTTTGCGATTTTGATAAAACCGTACAGCAAGAACTATCAACGAACATTGCAGCTAGGACGGCCAACAACGACGAACAAACTTTAAACAGTACATAGATACACCATTTTTGAAAGAGTGCGAGTTTTAGCATGTCTACTAGAAAAAAGGGATTTTTATTTCTGTTACGTTACTGTGTCATCCGTTTACGTGTCTCCTTATACTTCCAGTATTTAGCTTGAGTTTCCCGTTTTTGCGCCACAAAAAAAAACGGAAGCAATGTAGTTCTAATCCGAACGAGCCATCCGTTGAAAGAGTGAGTTACTACAAGTCCACTCGCTCGCAGTGTTGTGACAGCTATGTGACAGTAGTAGCCATCTGGAAGGTGCACCACAGTGGAACGTGAGCCGTTCCTGTGAGTAAAAAACTTTCTGGACTTGCTCATTCTTGACTTGTTCATTATTTCATGACAGCAAGGATGTACCTTTACAGTTCCTTCGTCTCGCCACGACTGTTTTCATAGAGCTATAATGTTTTCGTGAGACTGAATTTAGATTTGGGGGGACGGATTACTTTTTGAGGGAGAATTTACGGTTGGATGTCAAGGCAGACTGAACAACCTGGCGGATCACTTCAGCTGAGCCCGCGAACGTCCCTCAACTCCATATCACGAGTTCTATTAAACCTTGATCGTGTACATGAGAGCAGCTGAAGCGACTCGTCTTCATAGCGTATGCTTGTCTACATGTCTGGCTACTAGCTAGCCCGTAGTTGCACTGTGGTGGCGGTAGAAACATTGGTATTGTTGCGTGGAAAAGTGGGACCCGTTACCACTTCGACCACCTTTTTCCCATATAATTGCACATAATTCTTCCATTGAGCTCCATCCGGAAAATACTTCCATACCCAGGAATCCATGGGTGGCAATGCATCATATATCAGCAAATATCGATACATGATGCCGGCCAATAAAAAGTAATCTCGCAGTCGTTCATCACGATTGGCATTGAGTTGGGAGATGTTGACATGATATCGCGGTGCCATGCTCCACTCCAACCGTTCGTGGGGTCGTTCGGTATGCCAATGCCACCAATCGGAGGATTGGGACATGTCGCATGGCGATAAATCGGGATGACTTGCAATCCAATGTTCTCCCGCATAGCGACCAATGCCAAAGGAAAAATGACCAACATTGGCGGCTTGATAGACAAATCTGCCCTTGATGGCCAGATCGTCGGCGCGCCATCGAACCCATTGCATCTTCATGGCAAAGTCTGTGGGCGTGTGCAATTTGGCGACATAGTCACAATCCGCCGTAAAAAAGTTGCCGGTATAGACATTGGCAAATTGAATGGGGGGTGCATGAAACCCCAAACCACACATGTTGCATCTCGTGCCGTTGTTCACATCGTGAGGTGGTTGGACACACTCCTTGGACGTTACAGCTTTCATGAGAGCACGTCGCCAATTGGTTTGTTGCTGGTGGGCATGAAAAGATCCCTTGTTGTGAATGTAAATGACGCGATGATGCTTGGAAGTGTGTGTATCATTGGTGGTTTTGGGTTGTGCCTCTTTTTGCAAACAGTAATCATGAAGAGATTGAAGTGCCCCATCCAGTTCCCAACCCTCTTCTAAATGTCGTTGATGAATGCACGACAACCGCGGACCCGCATGTCGGTTGCAAAATGGGTGCAGTGTGGTGCGATTCCATGCTGGATATCCCACTGTGGTAATATAAATGGCCGTATTGGGCCGACTGCCCACAAAAGAATCTCGAATTTGATGGAGTTGTTCTTCCACAATATGCTTGGCGTGATTTACAGTTGCTTCATCGGGGATGTAAATGTTGAAGAAAATGGCCAATGACTGAGATTGAGATTGAGACTGTGACTGTGACGTGCTACTAGTACTTGTTGTAGTAGTCGAAAAGGGTCCCGTTCTTCTCTCGCCATCGTCATGGCTGCTTCCGCTGCTATTTGTCGTGCTGTTCATATTTCCCTCCCACTGGACCTGCTCCACCCCCTCATTCAAATCTTGGAAGAGTGCATGATATCGTTGCTTATAAATCGCGACTCCGTTGAAACTGCTGAGAATTGACACGCCAAACAGAAAGACGAGACCGGAAAGGAGAACAATCTGTGTCCTCGTCCGTCGTGTGCTGTTGGCATTTATCTTCTTGGCATTGGAGCTTGCGTTATTGCTATTGTGGATCTCTGCTTTGAGATAGACTTTTCGTGGCATCCTTTCGTGCTCCTTGTACCGATCGATCAGGGCCTTAAAGCTACAGTGTACAAAAAGCACTAGCGTCACGGTCGATATCGTATCAAGGATGTACACACCATGCATGCAGTCAAGTGTGATGTTCCTATCTAGCTAGCTTAGTGTAATGCTGTACTACAGGTCATACATGCTCAGATCGTTCCATTGGCTCTTTCATGCGACAATTCTCTCGCGCTCTCTGTATCCAACGTTCCAGATGGAATTTTTGACCAGTTTCACAGAACACGGGACGGTACATGTGTTCCATCCTTTTTCAAGGGGTTAGGGTTAGGGATCTCTTAGAACAAGGATCCACAACACACATGTTGGAAGCTTAGGGTCCTACTGGTGCTACTAGCTAGCTAGCTAGCAGTAGCAGTTGCCATCTGTCTAATTTTAAAAAGAAGTCCACAATGCATACATTTCATCAAGAGCAGGTTGGACATTTCGTGCACATCCAAACAAAAGATTTCAAAGAGAAGCAAGGAAGTTGCATTGTCAAAGCGTCAAACATGAGGATGAAAACGAGAGAGAGAGAGAGAGAGAGAGAGAGAG
>Ga0163149_10006472_pt1 | contig 12016 bp, 16 predicted proteins | sample OliLakLV19MP5G1_FD_148604 | JGI IMG/M metagenome (GOLD analysis project Ga0163149, IMG submission 148604) | Freshwater microbial mat bacterial communities from Lake Vanda, McMurdo Dry Valleys, Antarctica - Oligotrophic Lake LV.19.MP5.G1 | ecosystem: Environmental > Aquatic > Freshwater > Lake >...
CCGCTTGCTGCGCCGCCATAAACGCCAATACAGCGGAGTCTTGCTGTACCGGCACCGGCGGGTGGGGTGTTAACGTTGTTGCCGCTGATGGGACTACCGCCGCTTGTGGTAATGTCGCCGCGTCCGTGGTTGCGTCCCGTTTGCGTCCTTTACGCGTTTTTGGCGGCGGAATTGCCGCACTATTTAGTGCGGGCAACGCACCCGCCGCAGCGGCCAACGTGGCGGCGTGCAGCTCGGCGGCGTCGATTTCCGGCACGCCGTCTACGCTTGCCGCCAACTGTCCGACGTAATTAACGGCGTCCGCCACTACGCCCATTTCTTGCAAAAACTCAACATAACTATCGTAATCGTACCAACCCGCGCCATCAGCGTTGGTTGTGAATGCGCCAGTTGTAGACAGGCGGGCGACCGCCACCCCAGCGCGTGCAAAAACGTACGGGTATGCTTGCATTATTAATGCCCCTTTACAAACTAAATTGTGTGGATTGAGGCGGGTTGCGCCGCCGTGTCCGATGTTAACGCACAATGACCATATACCGTCAATGTTTATTTTTGCGTCGTCATTTTTATTTATCGCGTAGGGACTAGTACGCTCAGTACGCAGGTACTAGCGCAGCATACACAAGTAAGAACGCCCTTGGAAAAACCAAGGGCGTTTGGGTGGCGGGGTGAATGGGGGAAAAAGGCTGGGTATGGGGTAGGCTGTCAGCGGCGCGTCACCCCAACAGTGTGCTGGTACTTTAGTACTATGTCAACAGAATAGGACCGGGCGAGTGCGCCGTCGTTATGGCGTCCCCGCCGCCCGCATCCTGCGCGTCCAGCTCTAACGCGGTCTCAAGCAACGCCCTTGATTCACTCAAGATTGCGGCCACGGCGTCCGGGTGGGGTGGGTTAGGCATTGCTTCCCACATCGCCCGTAGCTGGTTATCGTCGGCAGCGCACATTGCGCGGAATTGCCTATGGTTTCGTCCCAAGGGGTCCACGATAGACAACGTGCAATGCCCAATGAAGCTACCCGCTAATTGCTGTACAGTTAACAAAAATTCCGGGTGGTACTTGCGCACATGCTCCGTGACCCCGGCCGAAAACCGCATGATTTCCAACTGCTCCGGCGGCAGTTTGGCTAACTGCGCGGGCCGGATTGGCAACACGGCGACGGGCGTCACAATCAAATGGCAAAATTTGCATTTAGCGATCATGGTGTTTACTGCTTCCCTTTCTTGGTCGGCGCTACGGGTGGGGGTTCGGGTGGGGGTTCGGCACTCATGGGTTTCGCATCCTGCTCCGGATTCTGAAAATCGAGGAATTCAGCTACGAAACGTTCTACCGTGTGTTCCACTCCTGCAAATTGTTGTTGTAACTGCGGGAATGAAAATATCGCGGTCATCCATTCTTGCAGCGTGAACGCCGCCGCCTTCTGATACGTCAAATCGTCCGTCATATTGATCATACTCTCCGCAAACGTGTATCCGTCCTGCCCTTTGGCAAGCGCGTTTACCAGGAACCGGCCGTGTTGCTGTAACTGCCCTTGGAGATTTGTTATGCGCTCGATTTGAACTTGCTGTTCGGGTGTGACGTTGGGGTTGGGCGGTTGAGCGTTCGGCGCTTGTTGTGTGGGTGACGGTTGCGCGGGCGCGGGCAGCGCTTGTGCAACTTGCTCGCCGTTGGGCGTCAACTGCGTTGCAGTTATCGGCGTTGGTTGGCCGACGCTGCGCACCAACGCCCCGCCGATTTCTAAGATGTGCGGCAGGTGTTCGCTTACCATCCCGATGGCCTGTTCCTTCCAGTTTCGCGGAGTTGTGTCCCCGCCGCCAAATAAATTCCTAATGCGCATTACCTGTTCCACTTGTGCGAATGGGTCCGCCGCTGTTTGTTTTTGTGCCAATGCCGCCATTTGTAATTCGTGGTTGCGTTGACGTTCCTTCTCCGCCGCCTCACGTTGGGCGCGGCTCTCTTCACGTGCCGTCTTGATTTCTTCCATCAACATTTGTATAGGCGTGTTGTCCACGGGTTGCCGTTGCACCAACCCCGCAATGGCCGTTACCAATTGCAGCGTGTCGGCCACGCTGCCGCTTTTGTTGCTTGCGGTGGCGGCTTCAATCGCCGCCTTGTTTGCGGCCACCATCATTTCCAGCGACTTTTGATGTATTTGCGCCATGGCCCCCGCGTTTGGGTCCGGCGCGACCGGAGCGGGAACCGCGCCCCGTGCGCGGTCCTTGCTCAATTCAATTACCGTGTTCGTTAGCTTGTCTACGGTAGCCGCTAACCCGCTTGTGTCTTGCATTTGTTCCCCTTGTTTGTTTAATATTCCGTCACGTACCAGTTTTGCAACTAGCGTTCTGTTGTCCTTGTGGTCTACCCACAAGCGGTCCAAGTCATACCGCTCTGGGTGATCGTCCCGCGTTAGCTCAACTTTGGCGTACATTACGGTACGCCGGTTCCCTTGAACATTGGCGTCGTTTAGCGTAAACCCGTATACGCCAGACCCGTGAGACGCGATCACCTCCTCCAGCTTTACCGGCCCCTCGCATATCTTATCAATGTATGCGGGTTGCCCCTCTATGCTCCGGTGCCGGGGGTAATACTGATACACGTACATCTCACAATGCCCCCAATCCTCCGGGCGCATAGCGGCCAAAAAATTGTGTAAATCGTCCTCGGTCCGCGTTACCCGGTAAAGCGGCACGGGCAACCCGTTGGCGTGCCGTGGGTAGGTTTCGGGATGCCGCCGCAGTTGATACGCCGCCGGGGGCGCGGTTGGCAACGGCCCCGTATCCTCCTCCCTTTCTTCGGACTCACCCATATCGTTTGTATTACCGGGTAATTCCTGCGCTGTTTTGGTGTTTTTAGGGGGCCGACCGCGCCCCCCCGGTTTCCACTTTCCCGTTTGTATGTTGGCCGGTGCCCCTAGGTGGCGCGCAGCTTGCTCCGCATCCGTAAATGTTGCCATTGTTGCCCCCGTGACGTATTTTTGTTTGAATTAACCGCTCAACCCGCGAATTACGCCGTTATTTATGCGGCATTACGCGTTAATACAATGAATTCAACAGAATCATCGCTACTTTAGCACACGTTCGGCGCGCGTTCGCTACGCCCTTGGAATTATGCGGGGCAACGTTACATTACAGCAGTGTACAAAGGCCCTATTTAAGCGCCGCGTAAACGGCTAGGGTGGATCGTGTCGGCGGGTGGTTGATGGCTCTCTTCGTGTGCTGCGCCTTTCCCCTGAGTGTTTGCAGCACACACACGCTGTCCCACCCGCCACTACACACGCCCCCAGCATGCAATCACCAACCCCCAGCACGCACACCACCAACAACACTCCGGTGCGATTCGCGGGGGTTGCAGCATTCGTGGGGCGTACACACATAGGGATGACGCCCGACACCACACAACTGACCGCCGCCACTACAACAAAGATGCGGGCGGCAATTGTTGCCGGAGCGCAGCACCCGGTGGTAGTTGCAGCTACCCAGCGGGCGCTATACGCGGGTGCTGTAACCGATTGGACCGACCATAGGGCCGTGTGCCTTGCAATCTGGGAGTACGTCCGGACGCGCGTCCGGTTCGTTTCCGACGATGACGTACTGCGCGCGGAGTTGGGTTTAGCGAATGAGTTGGAGTTGCTGATAGAACCAGCGCTGTTGCTGTCAATGGCACAACCCGCCGGTGACTGCGATGACTTCACGATGCTCACCGGCGCGATGTTGCTGTCCGCTGGCTTGCCGGGGGTGGAAGTTTATACCATCGCGGCGGATTCCGCAGATTCTACCCGTTGGTCCCACGTGTACCTGCGCGCTACCGTGCGCGGTGGGGCGCTTGTTATGGATTGCTCCCACGGCGCATATTTGGGGTGGGAAGCGCCGCAATACTACAAACAACGCGGGTGGGGCGTGATCACCGCGCCCCCAACGGCTTTAGAGACACACAACCGGGCGATAATCGCCCAGGGGGCACAAATGCACGGATTGAGATCGAACCAAACGCGGCCCGGCACACCCGGCAGCATAAGAGGCGTGAGTGGGTTAGGTGCAATGGATTGGGGGGCGTTTGCCACCCAGGTGACGACCGGCACCATTGATGTGATCAAACAGGTAACCCAAAAACCCGGACAGTACATACAGGGCGGTAGCGGCGTAATCGCGTCGAACGTGCCGGGCGCACAACCGTACCCAGGTGGTGGCATATCATTGCAGACGCCGTTCGGGGGTGGCGTATTGGGCGGCGGCGACAACACGTCTACGTTGTTGCTGTTGGGCGGGGCAGCGTTGTTAGCCGTAATGCTGTTGAAGCGTTAAAACAATCACCTCGAACATGCCACACAACCTACAACACGCTCGCACACGCGTACCGGTGCTACCGCCGGTATACGGTTACCGCCGTGTGCAGGGGGTGGGCGCAACCGGCACGCAGATTGCCGGCTCTGTAACAAGCACCGCCGCTTCAATCGCGGGTTCCAACGCAACTTCCATCGCGGCGGCGGTGGGGGTGGCGGTGCCCGTTGTGGGCATTGTGATCGCCGGAGTAGCATTGGCTGTCAGCGTCTGGCTAAACCGCATGGGTCCGAAGCAAAAACGGTGGACTACTCAAATTGCGGACGAAGCGACGGCGCAATTGCAGGAGGTACAGGCCGCGTATGCGGCGGAACCGTACAACCCGGCTAATCAAGCGGCCGCATTGGCGGCTACGGACAGTTTACTAGAGGCTATAGCAGACGGGTGCGGCCAAACTCAAATGGGCGCACCCGGACGACGCTGCGTGGCGGAACGGTTGGTGCGGGACGGCAATGCGCCGTGGTGCCCGACCGGCACCGGTTGCGACTATTACACCGTGTATCGCGACCCCATCGCGTTTGACCCACGGGCGGCGGCGTGGGTGGAAACACGCCACAGCGTTGATTTCCTCAGCGCCGCCAACGGGGCGGGGGCGGTTGGGGCGAGTTGGATGCCGCTGGCGTTTATCGGTGTAGCGTTCGCTTTGCTTGTAGGAGTAGGGGATTAATCACATGCTATTGTCAATTTCCAGCGGAGTACAAAACGGCCGCGCCATCGCACAGCGGCGGATTGTGCCCAACGTCGGCGTCGGCGCACTCACGGCGCTAGTTAACGGTGACGTGCAAACATTCAGCGATGCTCCGTGCGCACCCGGACTAACGCTTATTAACGGTGCGTGTTTCCGCGCTCCAGGAACACAGAATACGCCGTACGGGGCAGTTGCTATCCCCGTCCCCGGCAGCGAGAGAAACAACAGGGAAGCGGCCCAACTGTTGGGCGGCGGCGTGACGTGTGCTACCGAAAATGTAAACGTAGGGCCGTACGCATACAAAGAGAACGTTTGCCGCAATCCGGCCGGAAACATAATCGCCAACGCCGACCTAACAGCAGAAACCGCGTACGTACGGCAGCAACTGGCAACAGGCAACCGTGTACCCGCGCCAATGCCGGTCACGCGTACGCCCAACACGCCCGGAAACACGGTGCGGATGGTCCCGCCAAGCCTAATCCGCGGCATAACAAACCCGCTCGCCGCACTTGTCGCCGCCGTGCAAAACGCGGCCGCTGCGCCACCCCGCAGCGAAACGCCGGACGCGGCGGTTGCTGCCAGCTCCGGACCGCGCTATTGTAGTCCCCGGTTTGGCTGGGGGCGCATTTGTGTAGCTGATGTGCCCCGATGGGGGTGGTGGGCGTTGGCGGTTGGGGCGGGTGTATTAATGTTGACCAAAACGCATAAATAAGGATCACGACAACTCAATGAAACCTATTACGTTCATCATGGGCGCAGGAGCGGCGGGTATGGCGTACTGGCTGTACGGGCTGTACGTCGCAAACGCCGCAGACGCCGAAACGGCGGATAACAAAGAAAACGAAAAAGAGCCAGCTCCGCCCGTAGTGACCAACGGGACAAACAACCCACCCGACGCGCCCGCCGCACCGCCCATACTGCCCATACCGCCCATACTGCCCATACCGCTCATACCGACCATACCGATCATGCCGCCCACACTGCCATACTATCCAGTTGACGTGCTAAACGGCATAGAGCCAATTGCCACAACGGGGCAACAAATCAGCGACGTGCTAAACGGCTTCCACGGTGGCATGACCGGGTTATCTGCCATCGCCCACCACCGTAACCGCGCCGCCGGTACGTACGTGGCGCGAAGGCGGCAGTAACATGCTTGCCCCGCGCCCCTATTCTGTACCCCGCGTACTGACCACGCCCCAACACCGGGGCGTCGGGGCGTGGGATTATGACCCAATGACGGGGGAGTGGGTGGATATCCCCGACACCAGCAGCGGGACGCCCGCGTTCACAGTTACGGGTACTGGTACCCCCCCGCGTATAGCTCCGCCACTCACGGCGACCCCAGACCCGAACGCTAATGACGGTTTACCGGGTAATCGTCCGTGTAACAGCAACGGCTGGTACATCCCAACCCACCGGTGCGCCGTATTGCAGTCTTACCAGGACGCGCAGCACGTAGTGCGTATCGTTAACAACTCGGGCAATAGGCCCCAGCCACGCACTAACAGTCTCACCCAATACGGCGCAGATGCTGCCGAGTGGGTAAGCCAAAATAGCGCAGTGTTTGCTGCCGGATTACTGTTGTTGTTTGTAGTCGGATCAACAGGCACGAAGGGACGGCGTTAACATGCCCACGGATACACCGCTATTGAAGTACGTTGCGTGGGGCGTGGCGGTTTTATTTGCCTACTCTGCCTATCAGTCCATTACCGCCAACAGCGGCCCCCGGTCACGCCGACGCCGTCGCCGCGACGATGACACGGACGAAACGGATTAACAGCCATGTTATTACCAACACTTCACCGTCACCAGCAACCCGGACTAGGGGCAGCGCCTTCAGCGTCCTCAGCTCCGGCTATAGGTGGCCCCACGGGTCAAGCGCTATACAACTGGACGCCCAACTGGGTGCTAGGTATGGCGTGTCCCACGGACCCCAGAACGGTGATAGAAGGGTCAGCGTGTTGGGTTTACAACGAACGCGAGAATCAACTGTACACGCGTCCTCCAATGCCGGTAACCCCCGCGTTACCGGTTGGACTACCCGCTAACCCGCTCGACGGCCCCAGCGCCCAAGCAACAGTAGACGCCGTGATACGCGAACGGGCCGAACGGCAGCAACGGCAGACCGCAGATTTCTTTGCAAATTTGGACAACGCCATTGAAGCGGACCGCGCAGCGAACCAATACGGCGGAACCAACGATAAGACCGGTTCTGTTTTAATGATCGGGTTGGCAGTTGCCGTGTTTCTGGTAGTCATGCGGCGCGGATAAAGGACTATTCACTCATGTACGTATCGCCTCTTACAGCACCTACAATCCAACCCGTTACGCAGCAGGTGCTGTCCACTTGGGACGCGCAGTTGGGAAACCCAACGCCGTTTGGTGTGGGTAATCTGGGTATGGGTTGCATTGATTGTGGCGGCACATGCACCAAACCAAAAAACGGCGTGTCCGGTTTGTTAGAAGATTTAAGCCCGTTCACCTCGCTGTTGGTGCATTTGGTTATGGCGGGCTTGGCAATTAGCCTGTTTCGTTACGTATTTTTGTCGCCGGAATCTGGTTACGGTAAACGCCGGGCAGACATGGCGCGTACCGGAAAACGCTTGGCACAGGCACAAGCACAACACACAACAGCGCGGGCACGGCCACGCCTACGGCCGGGTCCGTTTGCCGGTAACTAACTAGGCACAACACACAACAACCACAACCATTAGAAAGAAAAACACAATGCCAACTCACTGGAAAACAACCGCCGCCGCCGTCGCTGCCGCATTCTTTGGTTTCGTTCTGTCCTCGCCGTCCACGTTTGTCGCTGTCCCTGTGTTGCATGACATCGCCGCGTACGCGGCCGCAGGGGGGCTTGTAGCATTCGGTATCGTGGCAAGCGATAAGCCGGGCAAGGACAATTAAGGCACGTATGGCACGCCGCACTAAACCATACACCGCCGCAGAAGCCCGGCTATTTAGCCAGCGGGGCATGTTTGCGCCGCTTGCGGTGGAATGGCGCGTGCGGGTTACCGGCAATACAAAAGGCGGCGGGTGGATAGACGACACGCAGGTGTTCACCACCAGGGCGCAAGCCGACGCGTGGGCGCGGGGGTACGCGCATATAGGTGGATTGGATATTGACGTGACTAGCGCACAGCGCCATAACCCCGCCCCCGCCGCTGCCGCGCTCTACCAGTCTTGGACAGGTGAACCGTCCACACACGAAACTGTAATCACGGATACCGTGCACGATCACACGCACCTTGCCGACTTGGCCCGGTTGGTGGCGGTTAAGCTACGCGGCGTGCGGGGCCAACTCAAATTCACGGATCACACGACGCGCCTCTGCTCAAATGAGGCCGGAACCCAACTGTACATACGGGGCGGCGACCAAGCCGTGAATCTGACAGACTTCAACAGCGTGACTAACCGGCCCGTCGATACGACCAAGGACTCGTTGGTTTTGGGCGTGATAGACTGCCTGTTTTACGCGGCCCGCAAGCCGTTTCTGGGTGCACAACACAGCAAAATGGGCGTGTACAAGCACACACTGGGGGAGGAATCAGGCAACCGCCCCGTTCTACTGTACGATACGCGTTCGCGGCTGTTGAGTATTTCCGGCGGGGCGTACTACATTAAACCCGGTGATTACGACGGGACACACAGCCGGGGAATCGTGGACTAACACTCCATGCGTTACCTACGCTGCGCATTTTACCGGGTAATTGCAGCACTCACGTTACGCAATTGCACCGCAACCAACACATCACAAGGACAAGGACAAGGAACATACACAATGCAAGGTTTACAATCACAACCGCACGACGCCACAACAGCGCGTGAGCGCGCAACTGCCGCCGCAGAAGCGGCACAAATTGCCAGCATCAATTCGGGCGCGGGTCCGCGTGATCCGTTCGACGCGCCGGACGCCGATTTTGGTGCCATCGCTGCGCAGAACGCGTTGACGCAACTGTTAGACTGGCAGGGCAACATCCTCGCCCGGCTGGGGCTCACTGTGATTATCGACCAGAACATCCCCAACGACAATCGTACATTGGTGTACGCGTTGGGGTTGGTTGCCGCTGCCGGTGCCCCGCCGCCGACCGTGACACAGGAAACCATTGCATGGCCGGGCGGGTCAATCCTAGCCGCCGGGTCTATCACTACAGACGTGTACACGTACACGGATGCGGCTAACCCGGTCAACCGCGTGAAGGCCAATGAATATTTGCTCACCGTTAACCCGGCGGTGTTGATCGCGGAATTGGTGCGGGCGGGTATCATTACCTAACACCCACGCTCACGCACTCACACTGTAACCACGCACACACAAGAGAAGGAAACAAACAATATGGCCGTAACAGTCACAGCAGTAGCACAAGCAGCAGGGTACAGCCCGCGCAACCAATCGTCCATTTGGGATATCGTCGCCACGGCGGACGGCGACACCACAGCCACCATTACACACGGGCTCATCGGCACGCCGCAGGACATACAGCTAACGCCTTTGTTGCAAGCTCCGGCTTTGCTATCCGGGTGGGCGGTTACCGGCATCTCCGCCACTACCGTCACATTGACCAAGTCCACTACGGCATCGTCCGGTAATGCCGGTGCCCAATTACGCGCGGTGGTACGCGTGCCGCACTCGATTGGGCAGTAGGCAGAAGGCAGTAACCAACAGAAGGGATCACAACAATGGCGGAATTTACACGGCGCACGATACTGGCGAACCCCGCCCGTTCGGTGATTATGCCCAAACGCCGCAAATTTACACCCGCGCAAATCGCAGCGGGATTCGGCGGCAAACGGCGCAAGGCGGCAGTTACGCGCACAAGCACCAAACGCCGCAACCCTGACGATAACTTTCAAAAGCACTTGGACGCCGCCCGGCTTAAACGCTGGAAAGCGGACAAAAAAGCAGAAAAAACCGCGAAGGCAAAACGCGTTGCCGTCATTGCAGCAAAGCGCAAACCTCTGCGGTCAAACCCCGGTGACATCATAACGCTGGCGTTGGCTAATCCCAGCGCAACACGCAACACGAAAGGACACACAACAACTATGGCACGACGCAAGAAGCGTTCCACCACCGCTGTTACCCCCACCCGCCGCCGCCGGATCACTACCCGGCGACGTACGCGCAAGAATCCCGTCCAGGTGGCGCACCGCCGCCGCGCCCGCAGAGTTGCGGCCCCGCGCCGCCGTGCGTCCAGCACCCGCCGCCGCACTCGGCGCAACCCGTCCATACCCCGTGGCGCGGGTGGAATTGGGTCCGTGGTGCAGCAGGGAATGTGGGCGATTGGCGGCGCGGTTGCAAGTAAATTGCTAACGCAAGCGTTGCTGGGGGCGTCGAATACCGGCTTCATGGGGTACGGGGGCAACTTGGCTTCGGCGTTTGCCCTTGGCGCAGTGATGAAAATGTTGCTCCGCAATAATCAGGCCGCTGGAAACGCCGTCATTCTTGGGGGTGTCATCCAAACCTTGCTGCGGGTTTTGATCGATAAGACGCCGTTTGGGTCACGTGTGTCCAACCTTGGAATGGGCGACTACATGGCGCAAAACTACCTCACGCCCCAGCGGCTTGTGGACGGTTTGAATTCCGCGCAGTTGGCCCCCCCGGTCATGCCCGTTGCTGCCGCACCCGCCGGCATGTCCGGCATCTACGGCGGCTCACTGTACTAGGCTGTACTTCTCAGTGTGGGTTACCGGAAACGTGCATTACCCGGTAACCCACACCACCAATAACGCACACACAAAAAAGGACACATATCATGGGCGCAGACATTAACAGCATTTTGGGTGGGTTTGTTGATCGGGGCATTTGGTATTACTACGACACGGCCACAGTTGCTCAAGCGGGTTCGACCGGTACGAGCATTCCGTTTTTCGCCGCGCCGGTATCGGCGACCAAGACGAAGTTGTTGACCAACATGACGTTGGGCAATCAATTTCCGCCGCCGCGTTGTTTGATTCTCGACAACATCGGGTTTTATTTTTCGAGTACGATGCTCAAGGCCGATATCGATTTGTGGCTGGACAACTGCTACATGGAATTCCGCATCGATGACAAGATTTATTTCGAGGGTCATTTGTGGCGCTACGCCAGCGGATACGGTTTGCAGGGAACCACAACGAAAACGAACGAAGCGGCGTGGCAGGTGGGAATGGCGGACGTTGGGGCCGTGCTGCGATTTGGTAACTTTGCCAAATACATCGCCCCTCAACAGCTGTTTTCCTTGAACCTGATTTTCCCGACCGCGCAAACGATGACGTCAACGGCCAACGGCGGCGTCGGTGCACGTGTTGTTTGTTTGCTCCAGGGATTGACCGACCGGTCGGTACAGTAACCGCCATCGGCCAACAACAACAACAAACGCTGGACAACCGGGCGGGGGACACAATCCCCCGGCCCGGACTAGCGGCTACACACGACGCCCAACATACAGAAGGATTTACATGTACGTACCCCTAAACAGCTCCACGTGTTCCGCTCCGCCCTTGCCAGCCGATTTTGGCGTGGGGCCGTGGGCAACGCAGTTGGACTTAACTGCCGCAATTAGAGGCGCACAGGGCGCGTTTGATCTGAGTGTCTTGCGGCCGGATCTGGACGGGTTTGGGTTGCCGTGGGGCAGCGGGCAACAGGCCGGACCGGGTGGTATTGGGGGTGGACAGGCAGCACAGGGCGGCGGATTCGCAAACGCGCGGAATGCGCGAACCGCGTGGGACGGTTTGTGGGATAACGTTTTCGGTGGCGGTGGCGGTGGCGGCAGCGCTAACAGCCGGGGCGTCTCGGTGCCTGTACGCGTAGTGGATTACCCGTCTTGCACGCCGCTCACAATAGCGGCACGCACACAGGCCCCAACACAGTCTGCGCAATGCTACACACTTAAAGTGGGCACGTTGGCGACCGCGCCCCAGGACATTTTGACGCCAATTGCAGGCCCGGCCAGCAACCCCGCAACCGTAATAGCCCCGGCCAACCCCCGGCCCCGACCCCAACCAACGG